>ERZ826051.3488-NODE-3488-length-10352-cov-3.794697_pt1 | contig 10352 bp, 6 predicted proteins | sample MGYA00519928_ERZ826051 | MGnify/ENA primary metagenome ERZ826051 (study PRJEB31778, sample SAMEA3449219) | human gut metagenome | biome: human gut; feature: human-associated habitat; material: faeces | place: United Kingdom | collected 2010/2012 ...
ATACCGCAACAGCTGGTTGCAAACGTAAGAGGCCAAAGCGAATTAGAACGCCCCCAATTGATAAGTTCATCAAGAGATCCCACCACGACATTTGTGCCAGACTCTTGAAGCTGTTTAATAAGCTGTTCAATATACTCAAGCTGATCCGATTCTGTAATAGTAAGTGCTTCCTTTTTTCCAAATTTTAATTCATTATTTTCAAAATATGAATATACTCTGTCGCATTTATAATTTGAATTTTCTTTATACCAATTGACCTGCTGCTCTTCACTGCACAGTATTCGAAACGCTATGTTAGTCTGAGTTATTACTGTCAAATCTGAGTTTAATCTATTTTGTGGCAGGGATGATATTTTAAAATTACCATAATCCCAGGCAAATTTATTTAATATCTCATCACTTGTCAGCCATATATTTTCATCATAAATTTTATTATATTTAAGATAAGCTTCCAAATAATCAGCAAAGCCTCTATAGCTCTTCGGACTAATGCGGGTGCCAAACGTGGTATATGTCTTTGGACCTGTCTGTTCTAATACTTTAATGTCACCATTTCTATCATAGAATTCCCTGACTGTAACATTGCCGCCACTCACATTCTCCGAACAATACATATATCCGTATTTGTTGTAATAATCTACTTTATATACTGTATTATTCCTGTCAATCCACTCGACTCTGCTGACCATTCTTTTCTCTATCGGATTCTTAAAATAGATGTTTGCCTTTTTGGTTTTATTATCATATATAGCACCATTTAGACCATCTGCACGAACACTCCAATATTGAGGGATATCTATGAATGCATAATACCTGTCTTTTTCCTTAAGCACATCGTTTTTTTCAGATATGCCACAAAACAAATCTATGGCTTCTATTGTTTTGCATTCTTTAAATCCCACATTTTCTGCCAGCTCTATTATATTTTTCTCAAACTTACCTAATTCATCAGTAATAAAAATCATAGGGCAAACCCACCCTCTGTATAATGTAAAAACCTCTGTGTTATAAAATAATTCTCGCCATTTTCTAATCCGGCATTTGCAAGTATTTCTAATCCATTACTATCGTCCGCATCCGCTGAAACTATATAGACCGTATTATCATCACAGATAATCTCATTCTCCTTTAAATGCTCATGCCATTCACAGCTATCGAATTTTCTATTTAATAGCCTCATTGCATTCCTTATAGAGCTATTCTCTCCACCATAGAATACGAGTCGTATATTGTTTTGAGTAGCTTTTTTTAGCAGCTTCTCCAGCATAGCTGTTCTATCCACAATTCTGCCCATAGAATTACACAATAAGCCATCCTCCATCTGCTCTCCCCATGGGGTTCTCAGTATTGTGAAATAGCAGGCTCTGTCAATTTCATTATTTGTATGCAGCATCAACAGGGTTGCAGCATAATGATATATTTTTTTCTCTGCTTTCTCATTATTTTTTCTTGCCTCATCAATAAAATAATTCCATTTTTCATCTATCAATAAGGTTTTTCCGCTGAATATGGCATTTAAAGCATCCTGGTCAGGAAGCCATGTCCGTGGATTATCGTTCAGATAATCTATAACCTGTTGAAACAGGCTTCCATTTTTCCTGATATTGTCAAGATTCATGCAAAGAACACCCGCATTAAAATATCTGTCACGACTTGTCTGCCCTGCTGCTACAGCGTATGGAGTTCCCCAATTTCTTATTGTCGAACAATCCTGAGCAGCCGCCAGACAGTAATTATCTATATTTAGGTTCCATAATTCTTCAATATCTGTATTTACAAATAAATCAGAGTCCAAATATATTATTTTTTTTAAATCCGGCATAATATCGGGCAACATAATTCTGAACATTGTTCCAATTGCAAATCTATTCATTGAATCAGCAAACGTGCCAAAAACGTCCGAATTAAAATGATGAAATTCTATATCATTTCCACTATTATCGGCAATAAAACTCAGCTTATTTTTATTTATTTCGTTCAATGTGTCATCATGTAATATATGAAAAACTATTGGCGCTTTTGTGTTTTCAACAATGGATTGCATCGTTGTTCCAGCCCAGACACTGTAATTTCCATCCTTATCATGTATACCAAGACAGATATGTATTGCATTATCTAAAAAGCATACATTATTCATTTTTTTCGCAGTTACTCTCAGCCTTGACATTCTTTTCAATACCACATCATCTGAAAAAAACTTCACATATGGATTATTAAATATATCCGGTTCACTCTTTAAAAACTCTTCTTTGCAAATATCCAGTTCCCTATTCATAAAGGTTTCTATTCTACTATATGGCTCAATATATTGGTGCCATAACAAAAATGTCTGGATTTCACAATAACACTGCTCAATTACATTTCCCAGTTCTGCTTTTCTACTTTGAATAGCCTGCCTTATATGATCCATAATAATCTTAGCATCCCGGATCTTTGCATTGCTAATTTCAGAACGTATAATGCCCTCTGTATTCTCAAAGTAATAGTATAATGCCGATTGCACCTTACAATATTTCTTTGCAAGTAACACACAAAGCATAGAAAAATGTGTATCCTCATAATATACATCTTCTATAAATCTTAGATTATGTTCTATTATAAATTTGGTCGAGTATAGCTTTGCCCATGCTGTTACATTAGTAAATCCGGTCAGACCTATAATGAGATTTTTCCTATTATCAACATTATCCAAATCAAGCCTTTGAATTTCAAAATCATTTACTTCTAATACATTTGGCTTATCTGCTTTAAAGCACGATACACCACACTGTGCCACATCATAATCGTCCTCTGTCATTCTATCATACAGCACCCTGAGCATATCCGGATGCACATAATCGTCCGCATCCACAAATGTGATATATTTGCCGGTGCAGATATCCATTCCCAGATTACGTGCACCGCCACACTTTCCTTTTTTCTGTATTTTAAGAGATATAACATTCTCCGGGTATTGTCTTTGTAAGGATTCTAATATAGACCATGTATTGTCTGTTGATAAATCATCTATGAGTATCACTTCGAGATTTTCAAAGCCATATGTCTGGCTGTAAATTGAATCGAAGCATCTCATAATATATTTTTGCACATTGTAGCATGGAATAATTACTGATATCTTGTCTTTACCATTCATAACATTTTCTCCATAATATATAAAATAATCAAATTAAATCTTCCTCTAATTATGTAACAGCACCTTGCAGCTTTTCCAACTAATTTGTACTATTCCCTTTACAACTCACAAACTATACTGTTCACATGACATTTCTCTGCGGCTCTCGGATTTTTCTTTGCGAACTGGCGGTTGATTCTCTTTTTCACTATCTCGCAGTCCTCACGCTTTAATCCGATGAGCATGATAAGAAACTGCACCTTTCCATACGAGGTATATATGTCACTGTAGCGGATTGATTCACCGACGCACTTCTTGAGCTGCCTTGAATACTTGTTCATCTTTGTCTCGCCCTGTACCTGTCTGCCTTCCTCGTCCTCCAGAGTACAGAGCATGAGATATACAGGTACCCTTGTGCGCTTCATAATACGGATGGACGCCTGGTATATTCCCTTGAATACCGGATAGCTGCAGAAATATCCGCCTCTTTCCGTTTCCTCCTGCTCGTTCATGCCCTCCTGGATGTTTTCCAGTATCTCATGTGCATGATTCATCTGATTACTGTATTTCTCAAGGATTTCCAAGAGTCTTGAAGATGGATAAATACCACACTCCCTGAGATAATAGTCCACGACATCCGTGTATAGCTCTTCCGCCTCCTCATAGCGCCTGGTCTCTACCATCGCCTCCATGATAAGCTCCTCCCACTCATTGAACGGGTCGACCTTTGCCGCATATACTCCGAGCTTCTCCAGCCTCTTGAATTGTTTTCTCTTTCGCAGTATGTACGCGGCTTCATTTACGATTTTCTCAAACATGGTGTGATAGCGTCTGGCCTCCTGTGCTATCCACGTCTCGCCTGTATATGCCGCCAAAAACTCTCCCTTGTACAGATATAGTGCTTTTACGTACAGCTCAAGCATATTGTCTTCTATTTCCTTTATCCGCTCATCACACACTGTCTCTGCACTCTCCGGTTCCTGTGGCATCTGCTTTTCCAGTGCACAGGCCTCGTTATAGAGTTTCTCAAACTCTGCTGCATCCTCTTCTATCTCTATATCCGGTGTCCAGTAATATATGCCTCCCTCCAAATATATGAGGTTCTTTCCCGGCAGTCCGAGCTGTGCGAGCTTTTGCTTTGTCTTGTATACAATAACTCTTAGTGCCGTGTGAGGTGCATCTATGTCACGCTCACCAATTACTATTTCCTCGAGCTTATCCTTTGCTACTCCGCAGTCAGAATAGTGTATCAAAGCCTGCATCATGCGGTTGAACTGGCTTTCCTTATGCATTTTTTCCGCCACAAATGGTGCTCCGTTATAGTCCATTCTGAAATTGCCAAACATCTGTACCTTGATTTTATGCGTCATAGGTGCCTCTCTTCCCGAGTTTTATAAACCTGCTTATTATAGAATTCATATTATCATTGACTCATATATTCAGCTAGTTTTTAACTAAACAAATTAATCTAATTATCATTATACATCAATTCCGCGCATGGCAATAACAACGACAATTTACACAAAAAGTGTCAAAACTCGTACTTGACAAATCGTAAGATATATGATAACTATTCAAAGCCAGAAATAAAAAAAGATCCTGCAAGAAAATCTCACAGGATCCGGCTTTTCAGATATATTAAATTAGAAAATAGCATTTACAATTGTTGAACCAATGGCTGTTGCAAGGAATGCCAGTCCACACACGAGTGGAAGCTTGTTGTCATCCTCTTCTATTGCCCTTACTCCAAAGAATATGCTTACATATCCTACTACACCCGCAAATGTATGCAGCCAGCTGCTCACATTGCCAAAGAACTGGAATGGGATTATGTCGATGATTGCTGCAACAAGGATAATCGGAAGGTATACTGCATCATACAGACATGCTGCTGAAAGTGTCTGTGCAAATGTCACCTTTTTATCCTTCTGCACTGCGTTTAATACAACCAGAATGACTGCTGCCAGGATGAGTACTCTCACTGCCTCTCCTACGATTCCTGAGAAGATTCCCTCAAAGAAGCTCGCCGGGTAAAATGAGAATCCAAAGCCGCCTATGCTGCCAATTACGCTTGATAACAGATATACTACAGACAGCACTACCTCTACTATGGCAAATAAGCCAATAAATATAAACCCTGATGCCATATTTGCATTCTTTACAAAGTCTACTGCAGCCTGTGCCGGCTTCTTAACAAGACCCTTGTAGAATGTGATGATAGATGCCACATTCTTGTCATTCTGCAGCTGCTGTCCTGCTGCACTCACCTGCTGTGTGAAGTTATCAAACGCCTGCGACTGTGCATTGCCCTGTGGCTGTCCGTTGAACTGTCCCTGTACACTGCCCTGTGGCTGTCCGTTGAACTGTCCGTTGAACTGTCCCTGTGCGCTGCCCTGCGGCTGTCCGTTAAACTGTCCCTGCTGTGCTGCATTATCTGCCTGTGCATTGTTGTCCTGTGTCTGATTTGGTGCCTGTGGCTGTGCCTGCTGACGACATGTGCATACCTCATCATCAGCTAACTGCCTGCCACAATTTGTACAGTATTTCATAACTGAAACCTCCTTAAAATAATTAATAAACTGCTGATAATTATATTAGCATTTCGGATATATAATAGCAATATTTATTTGATATTTATTTCATATTATATTATGATTATTTATAATCATTCACATTCTACAGAGGAATAAACATGCCACAAACACTTAATATAGCTGTATGCGAGGACGAAGCTGCAGAGACCGTGCTGCTTTGTGATATTCTCAACCACAGCGATATCCAAAATACATACACTGTCTTTACGGATGCAGATTCTTTTCTTGCCTCATATGAGTACGGAAAGTATGACCTGCTGCTCATGGATATATACATGAAAGATTCCATGACCGGCATAGAGGCAGTCTCCATAATCCGCGAGACAGATGCCGATATCCCGGTTGCTTTCATCACGACAAGCACGGAGCATGCCTTGGAAAGCTACAGGCTGTCTGCCATCGGATATATCGAAAAGCCGGTTTCTGCAGCTGAGCTAAGTAACATTCTTCACCTTGCCATGCTGAAGAAATCAGATGCCCCGTCTCTTTATGTGAAGAGAAACAAGAGTATGGAGAGGCTTGCCCTTTCTGATATCATGTACATAGAGCAGAGAGCCAGGCAGATTTTCATACATTTAAAAGAAAATGAGGAAATCAGCTGCTATGAGAAGCTTTCAGATCTTTCAGATCAGCTGCCCGCTGAGCTGTTTTTTCTGCCGCACAAAAGCTACGCGGTAAACCTGTCGTATGTCACACGCATTGATACTTCACTCAAATGCTTCGTGATGGCCGATGACACAAATATCCCTATCAAGAGAGAGCTCTCCGGCAAAGCCAAAAAGGCTCTGGAGAGATACTACTTTGATCACACCAGAGGGCTTAAATAAGGCACTTTCCTATTGATTTGATATGAGCTAGACTGTCAAAAGTAATACACTGCAAGGAGCCCGGATTATGAAAAAAATTAGCGCTATACGAAATATTCCCTATCTGACAATTATACTGCTTACACTGATTTGCATACTGCTTCTTTCCTCAAAAAACATGATTATGAGCCAGGCGAGCTATCCTGAAGCCACTATCGTAAGCTCTGCATATGCCGTAGTGGAAGGCTCGGATTCAGATAAAGAAGAAATCACATTTCCACATACCTTTAAGCACCTTTCGCCGCGCACACATGTCACCGTCACCACACATATCAACCTGAACAAGGATGATCCAATCTACATAAAAACTGTCTATTCCCCTGCGAAGGTCTATCTGGACGATGACCTCATATATGAGTTTGGCAGGGCCGAAAACTATCCATCCTATATGAAGGATCCCGCAACCGAGGGGTACCTGATAGGCACTGACGGTCATTCAGGTGATACAGAGCTTCGCATAGAGTATCTGTCTCCTGTTACCAGAAGCTCGCTTACGGTATATTCTCCTATCTACGGAGCATACAAATCCTTATTTTTCACTCTGTTAAAGCTGAATAAATGGTCATTCTTTATAGCACTGCTTGAGCTTGCCGCAGGTGTTTTGTTTATATTTATCTCACTAATGCTTTTATACTACGATAAAGAGGTTTGCAAGATGATATTTCATTTTGGATTCTTCTCACTCATGGCCGGCATGTGGTCTATCGGCGAGTGCAACTACACAGGTGTCATAGTCAAAAACCCTACACTGCTGTATCTGTGTGCTTTTATAGGGCTTTTCTCGCAGATGATTCCGCTGCTGTATTTCTGCAGGCTTGCAGTTGGTTTTAAGAATGACAAGCCAATTATAGCTATCGCGAAGCTCCTCACCGTGCTTGACCTTGTCGCTTGTGTCTTACAGCTTAGCGGTACGGTTGCACTATCCCAGAGCATGTACGTGTTCCATGTCATTCTGCCTCTCATACTTTGCTTCCTGACTGCATACATCATCCTTGAGGCTGTTCGTAGCCAAAACAGCAGGGCAAAACGGCTGATGGTTCCGGTATTCATACTGGCACTTGCTTCATGTGCTGAGATAATCAATTATCATTTAAAATTTGTGGCCTCATTGTCATTACTGTACCAGATTGGAACTCTGCTTTTCATTATAATCATGGGAATTATAATGGGGCTTAATATAAGCGATATGCTCATGATAAAACGTGAGAATGAAAGACTCATATTCGATATGAATCTCCTTGAGCATTCCCTGTTGGAGCAGAAGAAATATAATTCGCTCATCACAACAAACGAACAGCTTTTTAAGAAGCAGCGCCACGATCTGCGTCACCAGCTGGTTGCAATAAAAGGCCTCGCAAACACTGAAAATAAACAGCTGAATGAATACCTGGATGCCCTGATCCACAGCATACCATCTGCGCCTGCAAGCTATTGCGAAAACAGGGTAGTCAATTCCATTCTGTCATACTATAGTGCCATATGCAGAAATGAAAATATCGCTCTTGAGACAAAGCTTATTGTTCCGGAAACCGATGATGCGGCCTTGGACAATGACCTGTGCCTGGTATTTGGAAATCTGATAGAAAACGCTATAGAAGCCTGCAGACGCATGGATACTTCTGATTCTTTGAACGAGAAATCATCGCACTTTATCCGACTGCATGCCCACGTACACTATAAGACACTTATTATTACTATGGACAACAGCTTTGACGGACATGTTACCATCCAAAACGGAAAATACCGTTCTTCTAAGAGGGACGACTATGGTATAGGTCTGTCATCCATCCGCTCTGTTGCCGGCAAATATGATGGTGACGTTGCATTTGAAGCAGCTGATGGTATATTTCAGTCATCAGTATACCTTCAAATATATAAATGACACACTAAAATCATTAATTTATATTAATGCTTCATACCTAAATTTCATTTTCAGAGCCCAACTAACTTATTGTATATAATGTATACATATGCTATAATAATAAAAGAATTTTGTGCATTATACACATATGGAGTTTTAATTTATGATAGAACACACGATATACAAGGAATTTATTGATAAAATTTCAGAATTATCAGACGGGATATATCCTATCATCACCGACCTGGATAATGACTTATCATACGTACCGGACAAGACAGCTGATTTTTTCGGCTTTGAAGCCGGCGAGCATACCTGCTTCTTTGAACAGCTGAGCTCTTGTGTCAACGACGTTGACCTGCCGGAATATAAGCAGGAAATCCGCTATCGCTTAAATGGCGAAAAACCGGATGATATATTTTATGTCCGCATGGGAAAGCATACCAAAGAATATATGATGGGATTTTATTCTGATATTTTTACCGGTGATGACGGACACCGCTACCATGTCCTCGTGCTCAGAAACGAAAATACCCTTCCGGATATCGACCCATATACATATCTTTATGGTCAGTCAAAGTTTGAAAGAGACATCAACGGCTATATCATGGAAAACAGGTCTGTAGCCATAATCGAGGTGGAGATAGGTCATATAGATGAGTTCAATATACTGTATGGTTCCAATTTCAACACTGCAATCCAGCGTGAGCTTGCGCTCAAGTTCATCGACATGATGGATGGCAGCACCGCTACCTACTATATGAATAATTGCAAGTTTGTATTTGTGGTAAAGGAAGCAGACCGTGCCTTGGCCAAGGCCTTCTATCAGAAAATTGCCGATACAATAAAGTCCATGTATTTCTTTAAATGCTTTAAATTTGAGTTTGATATATATGCTGCGTGTCTGATTCTCAAGGATTATGATGGTGATACCTCAACTGTCATCAGCAAGGTGGAATACACTCTAGACCGCGCGAAGGAGCTTCACAGCCCTGATTTGTTATTTTTCAATGATATGGTCAGGTTCAATGGCAGCTCGCATATAGATATCATGAAAATCATTCATCAGTCGGTTATCAATGGCTGTGATGGCTTTTTTGTAGAGTTTCAGCCAATTGTAAAGGCTTGCAATGGTGAAATAATGGGTGCTGAGGCTCTGGTGCGCTGGAAAAAGGAGCCTTTTGGCACGGTGCCACCCGGACTGTTTATCGACTGGCTTGAGGATACCCCTGCTATGTATGAGCTCGGAAATTATATCATGAGAACTGCAATAAGCGCAGCCAGTGAATTTGCAAAGATAAAACCCGGCTTCTTCATCAATGTAAATGCATCCTCAGAGCAGCTTGAAAAGGAAAACTTTGTAAAAGATACTCTGGCAATTCTTAAAGAGTATGATTTTCCACCTTCACAGCTGTGGATAGAGATTACAGAGCGATGCAGAGATCTGCCTATATCTATGATAAAGAAAACCGTCACTGCATTCAGGGAAGCCGGAATCCACATCACTATGGATGACTATGGCACAGGAAGCTCTTCATCTCAGATGATGCTTGAGCTTCCTGTAGAGGGTATCAAGATAGATATGTTCTTTGTTAAAGACATTCTCGAGGAGAAAAAGAAGCAGGCACTTGTAATCGGAATGATTAATTTTGCCAATGCCGCAGACTTAAAGATATGTATTGAAGGTATAGAAAATGATAACCTTGAGAGCTATCTCAGGCAGTTCAACGTCACCTGCTTTCAGGGCTATCACTACTCTAGGTCTATCTGTCAGGATGAGCTTATGAAGCTTCTTATAAAGCCATAGTCCTGGATATTACTCAAGATTTTCCTTAAATACTGTCAGTGCGCCATTTTTCTTTAAAATCAGCATGACAATTGCTGCAACTATGCTTCCGGCCACTGTAGAGATAAGGAAT
>ERZ826051.3501-NODE-3501-length-10323-cov-2.725750_pt1 | contig 10323 bp, 9 predicted proteins | sample MGYA00519928_ERZ826051 | MGnify/ENA primary metagenome ERZ826051 (study PRJEB31778, sample SAMEA3449219) | human gut metagenome | biome: human gut; feature: human-associated habitat; material: faeces | place: United Kingdom | collected 2010/2012 ...
GTTGTTGCCCAATGCCACGATGCCGACGCCGTTCTCTTTGGCGAGGGCGCAGGCACGCTCCATTGCGCGCTGTGCGTTCAGCGGGCCGAAGCCGCGGTGGCCGTCCCAGCGCTCCATACTGCCCATGCGGGAGATGCACTCGGCGCGGGCAAGCGGGTCGATCTCGCCCTTTTCGAGGTAGCTCACCACGCGCGGAAAGCGATTCAGACCGTGGCTGTACACGCCGGAAAGGCTGTTCTGGGCGAAAATCACAGCGGCGTCTTTGGCGTCCGACGGGGTGAAGCCGTGCTTTTCCAGCACGCGGGTGAACTGAGCGACCATTTCTTCGTAGGCGACACGTTTCATAAGATCTCCTCCTGAGCAGTGTTTGAAAAGAATAATGTAAGCGCTTTCTTGACGTGATTATAGCATAACAAAAGCAAAAATCAAGTGCTTTTGCAAAATTTGTGTAACCGCTTACATTTTGAGGAACACACACTCTCTCCTAAGATTTTACACTTTAACTGCTCTGCCTCTGAACGAGTTCCGGCTGCAAGGTGACAGAAGAATAGTCCTCGCCGTGCTCGATGCGGCTCTGCAGCAGCTGGACGCAGAGCAAGGCCACCTGCTCCGGTTTGTTGTCCACGGAAGTCAATTCCGGCTCGCACAGGCGGGCATAGGTGGAATTATCATAGCCCACCACGGCGGTCTCCTCGGGGACGCGGATGCCCGCCCGGAGCAGGGCTTTCAGTACACCGGCAGCGGTCAGATCCTCACCGCAGAGAATGCCGTCCGGGCGGATGCCCTCGGCCAAAAGCTGCTGCACCGCGCGGATGCCGTCTTCCAGCGTCTCACAGCGCGGCACTCGGAACGTCTGGCGGGCGCAGTGGAGGGCCTGCCGTCCGATGCGTGCCCTGCTCCCGCCGTAGAGGAAGCCCTTCGTCTTGGCAGCGGCGCTGTCGGTGGACTTATCCTTGATATAGTAGAGGTTCCGGCGTCCGGTCTTCACCAGATGCTCCACGGCCATCTCGACGCCCCGGCAGTCATCGACCATGACCGAATAGGCGTCCGGCAGAGCCAGCGTGCCGTTGGCAAGGACGACGGGCATTCTGCGCAGAAGATTCTCCATCTCTGCCCCCTGACAGATGGTGTTGAAAATCGAGCCGACCAGGATGAGGCCGTCCACCTGCTTTTGCGCCACAGCCTGCAGGGTGCGCAGCGTCTCCGCCCGGTCGCCGCCGGTGTTGCAGAGGATGACCTCGTACCCTCTGCGGCCAAACTCGCGCTCGATGGTGTAGGCTGTGCGGGCATAATGGGAATCCCGGATGTCCACTGTGAGCACGGCCACCGTGTGCAGGCTCTTGCTGACCATGCCCTGTGCAATGGCACTGGGAGCGTAGTTGCAGCGTTTGAGCACCTTTTCCACCTTGGCGCGGGTGTCGGCGCGGACAGTATCTTTGTGGTTGAGCACGCGGGAGACGGTGGCGATCGAGACTCCGGCTTCCCGTGCAATATCGTAAATATTCATAGACCCTCTTGTAAAATCAGATGTGGTTGGATGGTTAAAGCATACCCTGCCGCTGTGTGGTTGTCAAGATGAAGGGGAGACGGTGTACCGAAAAACTTGCCCTTGTTCCCGGAGGAAAACTGGGCTATAATAAAGCCACTCAGTTAGTCGGAAGGAGGGGATGCAGATGGAGCTGTTTCGGCGGACATTGGCGGGGCTGCTGATGCTGGGGGTTGCGGGGTCAGTGGGCATCTGGGTGCAGGGAAAGTTTATCGACGCGGTGCGTCTGCCGACTCATACGCGGATGATCGGGGCGACGTATACGACCTTGAGTGACCCATTTTATGAGACCATCAACGATGAGATCCAGATGCAGATCAAGAGCAACGGCGATCTGCTCCTGGTGCGCGACCCGGGACAAGACCAGGAGCGGCAGAATCAGGAGATCGAGGATATGCTCAATAAGGGCATTGAGCTGCTCATCGTGAACCCGGTGGATTATGTGGGCGTGACGCCTGCACTGGAAAAGGCAAGGGAAAAGGGTGTGCCGGTCATCCTCATCGACTCCAAGGTGGACGACCCGGAGCTTGTCACCTGCACCATCACCTCCAACAACTACGGTGCCGGTCTGCTGGACGCCCGCCACCTCATCAGCCAGACCAAGAACGCCCGCATCGTGCTGCTGTCCAACTCGGATTCGTTCTCCAGCTGGGACAGGCTTTCGGGCTTCTGCCAGACCCTGACCAAAAGCGGCAACGACTACCGGATCCTGGAGCTGCGGGACTGCGGCGGCGAGCTGAACCGTGCCATGCGCGCGATGGTGCAGCTGTTGGAGACGTTCCCGCGCATTGACGTCGTGATGGCCGTCAACGAGCAGGCGGCTCTGGGCGCAATGGCGGCGCTGGAAGAAAAGGGCGTGCTCTCGTCCACTCTGGTTTACAGCGTGGACGGCTCACCGGAGGCGAAAGCCCTGATCTCCGAAGGGCTGATGACGGCCACCTCGGCACAGTCGCCCCTCCGCATCGGCCGGATGGCGGCAGAGGTGGTGTACGAGATCCTGGAGGGCAAGCCGTACCTGACCAACATCGTGGTGCCGGTAAATCAGATCACGCAGGAGGATATTCTGCGCTACGGCACGGAGGGCTGGCAATGAAAACTGAGAATTTGTCCATCGGCCTCCGGGTGCTCTACCATGCCATTGAGTGGCTGACGGTGTTTCTGATCCTGCTCATCTTTGCGGTGCAGATCATCACGCCGCTCTACGCGGTGAGAGTTGGCCGTGCAGACTCGTTTTTGCAGCAGCTGCAATGGCTGCCGTACCGCCCCGGTGTGCTTGCCCTGGGCGTGATGCTGGCAGCGGTGGGCACCATCCTGAGCAAGTGCTCCCACGAGGTGGACAGCGGCTTTCTCTCCCGCAGCAGCTGGCAGTTATATTTATTGGAGGGCGTGCTGTACAGTGCCTCGGCGCTGATCTTCCAGCAGAACTGCGACAAAATCGCTCTGTTTGCGATCGTGGATATGGTGGACGACCCGCGCTCTCTCCGGCAGAAGCGCTTTCTGAGCGCCATGATCGTGGTGTACCTTTTTTGCAACATGGACGCCGCCACCAGCGTCCTCCATGCCGTGACGCTGAAACAATACCTGGCTTTTTACAGCCTGCACACCCGCAGCGTCCTGCAGCTGGTGATCGAGAGCCTGTCGGCGCTGGAAATGATACTCTTCATCCTGTACATGGTGCTGTTCATCAGCCAGCAGACCAGCGAGAAACAGGAGATCCTGAACCTGAACCAGCAGCTGCAGCAGGCCAACGAGCAGCTGCGCATCTACGCCGAGGAGAGCGCCCACACCGCACAGGTGCAGGAACGCAACCGCCTTGCGCGGGAGATCCACGACACGTTAGGCCATGTGCTCACGGGCATCACAGCGGGCGCAGACGCCTGCATCCAGATGATGGACGACTCGCCCGAGATGGCACGGCACCAGATGGAGCTGATAGCCGACACCGCCCGCAACGGCATGAACGATGTCCGGCGCTCGGTCAAGGCACTGCGGCCGGACTCGCTGGAAAAAGAAAACCTCTCGGGTGCGCTCAACAAGATGTGTACCAGCATGGCGCAGAGCAGCGGCGCGCAGATCCAGCTGGAAGAGTCGCTGGCCGGGCTGACGCTCTCGCAGGATGAGGAAGACTGCGTCTACCGCACCGTGCAGGAAGGCATCACCAACGCCATCCGCCACGGCCACGCCACCCGTGTCCAGGTGCGGTGCCATATCGAGGACGGCGTGCTGGAAGTGTCGGTGAGGGACAACGGCATCGGCTGCAAGAGCGTGACGCCGGGCTTTGGCTTGCAGCATATGCAGGAGCGGATGCTCATGCTGGGCGGCACGTTCTGGTATGAGAACAGCGACGGGTTCTGCATCCGGGCAGAGATCCCGCTGCGCAAGACCCCGGGCAGTGAAAAGAGGAAACAGGAGGAAACGGTATGATAAAGGTGCTTCTGGCCGACGACCAGGAACTGATCCGTCAGAGCCTCAGCTTTGTGATGAGCAGGCAGGAAGACATTGAGATGGTGGGTACAGCCGCCAATGGCTGTGAAGCGCTGGAACTCGTGGAGGAAAAGCAGCCCGACGTGGTGCTGCTGGATATTCGGATGCCCGAGATGGACGGCGTGGAGTGTCCCCGCCGCATCAAGCAGGAGTTTCCGGGCATCAAGGTCATCATCCTGACCACCTTTGACGATGACGATTATGTGTTTGACGCTCTGCGGTACGGCGCTTCCGGCTACCTGCTCAAGGGCGTCTCGGTGGACGGCCTGACCAACGCCGTGCGGGAGGCCGCGCGCGGCGGCTCCATCATCGCCCCGGATGTGGCGTCCAAGGTCTTGCAGATGTTCTCCCGCATGGCACAGGGCGACGTGCAGGTGCGCGTGAACAAAAAGAATGCGCTGGAGCTGACCAAGATGGAGTGGCAGGTCATCCGCGAGGTGGGCTGCGGCCTCTCCAACAAGGAGATCGCGGGCAGACTCTATCTCTCCGAAGGCACGGTGCGCAACTACATCAGCAGCATCCTGCGCAAGCTGGAACTCCGTGACCGCACCCAGCTGGCCATCTGGGCGGTGCAGAACCAGAACAGCCAGCCGGAGGCAGACGTATGAGCCGGTACTGGAAAGCCGCGCTGCCCTTTCTGCTGGCAGCGGTCATCATTCTGGCGGCTGCCAGCCGTCCGGTGGTGCTGCACATCGGCTTCCCGTGTGACAGCTATTGGAATGTCCCGGGCGAGAACTACTATACCTTTATTGACGCCGCCATTGAAAAGTTTGAGGCAGAGCACCCCAACGTGAAAGTCGAGTACACCAGCGGCATCCGGGTCGAAGACTACACCGAATGGCTCAGCGGCCAGTACCTGCTGGGGCAGGAGCCGGATGTGATGGTGATCCTTCCCGAGGACCTTGTAATTTTCAGCGATACAGCTTCCCTGCGGGAGCTGGATCCGTTCATGAAGCAAGACCCGGAAGCGGATCTGAGCGGCTTTTACCCGGCGGCATTGCAGGCCGGAGCCGACAAGGGAAAACAGTATGCGCTGCCGCTGGAATGCGTGCCGCAGATGATGTTCATCAATAAGACACTGCTCCAAAAAGAGCACATCCGCATCCCGGATAACGATTGGACGTGGGATGAGTTTTACAGCCTGTGTGAGCAGCTGACGAGAGACACGGACGGGGACGGCATCATCGACCAGTTCGGCGTCTACGATTACGGCTGGGAAGAGGCGCTGGTGGCCAACGGCTGTTCTCTGTTCAGCGAGGACGGCCAGCACTGCCTGCTGAACCAGAGCGCACAGGAGTCCGCCATGCAGTTTGCGCGGAAGATCTACCAGCTCAACGCCGGAACGGATCTGAGCGAAAAGACCTTCGACGAGGGCAGAGTGGCGTTCCGCCCGATGCTGTTTTCCGAGTACCGCAGCTATGAGCCGTATCCGTGGCGCATCAAGCGCTCGTCGAACTTTGAGTGGGACTGCATCGCCATGCCCAGCGGCACAAGCGTCGTCGGCGGCAACTACTCCCGGCTGAGCACCCTCATGCTGGGCATCAGCCAGCGCACAAAGCATTCCCGGCTGTCGTGGGAGCTGCTGAAGACCATTGCCTGCACGGAGGAGATGCAGACGATGGTCTACACCGAGTTGAGCGGCGTGTCCGCCCTGCACAGTGTGACGGAATCGGATGAGGTCGCCCGGCTGCTTCAGCTGGACTCGCAGGACACCGCCTCCCGCGGAATGTCTACTCTGCCTGCCATCATGGAGGATACGCTTGCCACGCCCCGCTTTGCGCGGTATCATCAGGCGATGGAGAGCGCCGACCGCCTGATCACCGAGGCCATGTCGGCAGACAAGAACTTTGAATTGCAGCTGCTGCAAATTCAGCAGCAGCTCGACGTCACATTGACAAGCTGACAAAAAATCCACGCAGAAAGCCCGCTTTTGTGCAAACTGCTGCATAAAAACGGGTTTTTATTCGACTATTTGACGAAAGAAGTGACATTTGTCATGTTTTGTTTGGCGGAATGTCATATTCTGCTTGTGACATTCTACAGCTGTGAACAGGACATGAACATGGTATGATAAAGCCATGAAAATCAGATGGGCCTGCGCGAGGCTCATCCGAGAAGAGCAAGATCTGTTTGGAAAAATCAGGAGGAAAAATCACATGAAGAAGATTTCTCGTCGTTCGTTTCTCGCTGTCTGCGGCGCTATGGCTGCAACTGCTGCCCTGACCGCCTGCGGCGGTTCTTCCGCTTCTACCGCCGGCACTGCTGCTTCCGGCTCCACTGCCGGTTCTGCTGCATCCGGTGAGGTTTTTGAGCTGAAGCTCTCCACCACCCAGACCGATACTTCCATGATCTATCAGGGCCTGCAGGCTGCTGCCGACAAGGTCGCTGAGGACACCGACGGCCATGTGAAGGTCACCATCTATCCTTCCAGCCAGCTGGGCGGTGAGGAAGACATGATCGATCAGGCTCTGCAGGGCATGGGCATCGCCGTCCTGACCGACGCAGGCCGTCTGTCCAGCTACGTCAACGACATCGGCATCATGAACATGGCCTACATCGTGGACAACTACGAGGACGGCATGAAGCTGATGGCTACCGATACCTTCAAGGGCTGGGACGCTGACCTGGCCAACAACGGCATCTGCGGCCTGTGCTACAACTACTACGACGGTGCTCGTTCCTTCATGGGCCACAAGGCTTACAACACCCCCCGCCGATCTGAAGGGCGCTGTCATCCGCACCCCCGGTGCTGACCCGTACGTTGAGTCCATCTCCGCTATGGGCGCTACCCCGTACAACATCGCATGGTCTGAGGTCTACAACGGCATCCAGACCAAGTCCATCGACGGCTGCGAAGTCCAGTACACCTCCGCTGTTTCCAGCAAGATCTACGAGGTCTGCGAGTACGTCAGCAAGACCGAGCACATCAACCTGTTCAACATGGTCATCTGCGGTCAGGCATGGTTCGACAAGCTGCCCGCCGAGTATCAGGAAGTCATGAAGAAGGACTTCAACGACTGCGCATACAACAATGCTCAGGACATCATCGCTGCTCAGGCTGACATGGAGAAGACCCTGACCGACAACGGCATGACCATCGTCGAGGTCGATAAGGACATCTTCCGTGAGGCTGTCAAGCCCGCATACGAGAAGCTGGGCTGGACCGAGCTGCGCGAGCAGCTGTACAAGGAAGCCGGCGTCGAGGCCTGATCCCTTAAAAAGCTGAATCGACCGTAACGTAAATGTCCTCCTGCATGGCAGCTCGCTGTGCAGGAGGTATTGTGAATAAGGACGACTTTCTATGAAGAAATTTTATGAAAAAGTCTGTAAGCTGGAAGAGCTGATCGCTCTGATCCTGGTTGCAGGCATTGCGGTCCTCGTCTTTGTTTCGGCGCTGATGCGTACCATTGGCCATCCGCTGAACTGGGCACAGGACGTTGCACTGATCGCCTTCGCATGGCTGATCTTCCTCGGCAGCGACGTTGCAATGCGTGGCTCCGGCCTGATCGGTGTTGATCTGTTCGTCAAGAAGTTCCCCGCCGGTGTGCAGAAGGTTCTGGACATCCTGTTCAAAGTCATCATCGCAGCGTTCCTCTGCGTGCTGATCTACTACGGCTACGGCATGACCACCACCGGCTGGGCACGTCAGATCACTTCTCTGCACATCAGCTACAGCTGGGTCACGATGGCTGTGCCTGTCGGCTCCTTCTTTATGCTCATCTCCACCATCCTGAACATCATTGAGCGCGTCAAGACGCCCGCTGGTCAGGAAGTCAAACACGAAGCAGGGAGGGACGTCGGCTAATGTTTATTGCAATCGGTATCTTCTTTGTGTTTCTGCTGCTGGGTATGCCCGTGGCATTCTCCATCGGTCTGTCGGGTTTCTCGTTCTTTATGATCCGCGACCTGCCCATGACCGTTCTGGTGCAGAAATCCATTTCCACTTCTCAGAGCTTTACCATGCTGGCCATCCCCCTGTTCATTCTGGCCGGCAACCTGATGAACAGCTGCGGCATCACCAAGCGCCTGATGCGCTTTGCCAACGCCTGCACCGGCCATATGTACGGCAACATCGGTCAGGTCTCCTGCCTGATGTCCACCCTGATGGGCGGCGTCTCCGGTTCTGCGGTTGCAGATGCTTCGATGGAGTGCCGCATCCTCGGACCTGAGATGACCCGTCTGGGCTACGACCGCGGCTGGTCTGCCGCCATCAACGGCCTGTCCGGCCTGATCGTCGCCACCATTCCGCCGAGCATGGGCCTGATCATCTACGGCACCGTCGGCGAGGTGTCCATTGGCCGTCTGTTCATGGCTGGCTGGGTCCCCGGCATCCTGATGTGCGTGCTGCTGATGCTGGCCGTCACCTGGAGCGCCCGCCGCTTTGGCTACAAGCCCGAGCATGACCATCCGGCTCCGCTGTCTGAGATCCTGAAGGCTCTGCTGGATAGTATCTGGGCCATTCTGTTCCCTGTCCTGCTGATCGTCCTGATCCGCTTCGGCATCATGAGCCCCACCGAGTCCGGCTCCTTTGCCTGCGCATACGCCCTGCTGGTCGGCACCGTGTTCTACCACGAGCTGACTTGGGAGAGCCTGCTGCAGACCCTGCGCGACAGCGTGAAGGACATCACCGTCATCACCATCATTCTGGCATTCTCTGGCGTGTTCGGCTACGGCATCGTGTTCGATAACATCACTGTCACCATTGCAAACACTCTGCTGGGCATCACCAGCAACAGCGCGATCCTGCTGCTGCTGGTCGTCGTCTTCCTGCTGATCTGCGGTATGTTCATGGAGACCACCGTTATCGCCCTGATCCTGACCCCCATCCTGCTGCCCGTCATGCGCAGCATCGGCGTCAACGAAGTCGTGTTCGGCATGATCATGATGACCACCGTCACCTTCGGCGTCATGACTCCCCCTGTCGGCACCGCGCTGTATGCCGTGTCTGACATCATGGAGTGTCCCATTGAGGAGACCTTCAAGAAAGGCTGGCCCTTCTACCTCGCAATCGTGTGTGTCATCCTGTTCATGATATTCTTCCCGCAGGCGGTGCTCTTCCTGCCGAACCTCGTGTACGGCGCTTAAATCAAGCGTTCCACATCTCTCTGATTCTTCTATCTAATATTAAAGCAGAGCCTGTCTTTCCTGCCTTGGAAAGGCAGGCTCTGTGCCTTTTATGGAGGGTTTTATGAAACCGACAACAGATTTCCCGTTCCTGCTGGACAACCCCCGGGCGTGGCGCACCTATCTGGGAGGCCGGATGCTGGACGCCCTGCACGGTGACTCCAACGGCGAGGACGGGCATTTCCCCGAAGAGTGGATACTTTCCACCGTCGCCGCCCGCAACGCCGGACGGGAGCAATTCCCCGAAGAGGGCATGAGCCACCTGCGCGGCACCGACGTCACCCTGAAATCGGTGCTGGAAAGCGATACGGAGGGCTATCTCGGCAAAGGCGCAGCACAGCCCACCCTCGGCGTGCTGACCAAGCTCATCGACAGCGCCGAGCGCCTGACCTTGCAGGTGCATCCAGACAAGCCGACGGCCCTGCGGCTGTTCCAGAGCCAGTACGGCAAGACTGAGTGCTGGCACATCCTCAGCGGCCACCCCGTGAACGGCGAAGAGCCCTGCATCTACTACGGATTCCAGCCGGACATGACCCGCGCGCGGTGGGAAGCGCTGTTCCACGCACAGGATATTCCCGGGATGCTGGCCGGGATGCAGAAATACCCGGTGCATCCGGGAGACACCATCCTGATCGAGGGCGGTATGCCCCACGCCATCGGCGCGGGCTGCTTCCTCGTGGAGATCCAGGAGCCGACGGATTATACGATCCGGGTGGAGCGCACGACGCCCAGCGGCTTTGCCGTGGCCGACAGTATGTGCCATCAGGGGCTTGGCTTTGAAAAGATGTTCGAATGCTTCCACTATGAGCCGCACAGCCGCGAGGAGATCCACGACCGCTGGTTCATCGAACCGGAAACGGTGCTGAAAACGGCGGGCGGAAGCATCACGACGCTGGTGGGCTATCGCAATACGCCGCTCTTCCGTCTGGACGAAGTAAACGTCTCCGACACCCTGACGGTGGACTGCCCGCCGCGCGGCAGCGGCATCTATGTGCTGGAAGGCGCAGGAACCCTGAGCGCAAACGGCCGCAGCCTGCCTCTGAAAAAGACCGACCAGCTCTTTGTCCCCGCTGGAACGGGAAGATTTACACTGGATGCGGAGGCTCCGCTGAGGGTCCTGCATTTCTTTGGCCCTGAAGAGAAACAATAAATTCCAATGTAAAAAAGAC
>ERZ826051.3507-NODE-3507-length-10309-cov-2.692120_pt1 | contig 10309 bp, 9 predicted proteins | sample MGYA00519928_ERZ826051 | MGnify/ENA primary metagenome ERZ826051 (study PRJEB31778, sample SAMEA3449219) | human gut metagenome | biome: human gut; feature: human-associated habitat; material: faeces | place: United Kingdom | collected 2010/2012 ...
GCTACGGAAAAACTTCAATTAACAACTGTTGTAATCAGGGGTACATCAAGTTTTTCCAGAAAAATAATGTCATGCAACGTCAGCACAAGCGGTACCGGACACTTGACCGGCGCCGTATTGCTCGTGCAATGCAACAAGTCGGGACGCACGCGCGCCACAGCACGGGGCAACGCTACCTGCTCCCATAGAGGATACGAAGGGCAACGCAGTTCAACGATATGCATATTGTCCGAATCGTTCAGGCAGTGGTCCGGCCCCGGACTGACAAAAATGAAATATTCATTCTCATGATCTATCTTTTGCAGCTCCCGGATCGTTTCCAGAGCCACAAAATCCATCCCATGCTTGTTGGGACGGAATATACGCTGGGCTTCAATGGCAATCTTCATGTTTGATTTGTGATAAAAATGATTAGTGATTAGTGACAAATGATTAGTGATAAATGATTAATGGCAATAATTAGTGATCCGCACCATCCTTACGCTGCATGGCACTTCTCCCATCTTCTTTCTCCCATCTCCCATCTCCACTCTCCACTCTCCCTTCTCTTTCTCTCTCTCTTTCCCCTTCTCCATGCTCTGTATGTATGAATTTCTTATTAGCTCCTTTTAGCTTAAAGAGGTTTCCTGCCATGACGAATGCCAATTGCGGAACTTTCAACACTGCTTTGAGCAGTTGTCTGTTCAGCAGCTTTCGAGGGATAGGCAGTAGCATGGCCATTATCTGGGCTAAGACGAGTATCCCCCATTTGATACTCGCCTCCGGCGGGCAGACGATAAAAGCCACCAAAGCCAGCCCGAAAACGGCCGCCAATTGCAGCAACCGGGGAGGAAGCATCCATTGGAATATCTTATCGCAATAATCCATATTGCCCTGCATGAACGCTTTGGGCAAATCCGGCAACACCGTTGCCAGGGCACCGAACTGGGCTGCTATCCAACGTTTGCGCTGGTTCTTGATATTAGTCGTCTTCTGGGTCTTTTCATCATAAACGGGCAGGTATTGCAGGTATCCGATATGGATATTCTGCCTTAAAAGCATCGTCTCCAGTTCCTTATCTTCACCTGCCGTTTGGAGTTGCCTCACATTCCGACGGAACCAGCCGGCATCGAATGCCATTCCCGAACCGGACAGGCTGGCCGAAAGCCCTACGGCATTGTGCCCGCTACGAAATATGCCGTTATTGATCTCTTCACTGACGGCATCGAGCATGGCGACATCCGTATTCAGGTTCTTGCCTGTACGGCGCGCCTGGATGGCCGGTAAGCCGAAGTCGTAGGCACGGTTCATCTCCGACAGGAAATTGCTTGTCGTGATGTTATCGGCATCCATCACCACCACGATGTCATAAGCGTCGCCGGCTATATGCTCCATTGCCAGCACGAGAGCTTTGGCTTTCGAGCTGTCGGTGTAATCGGCTTCCAGCAAGTGTATGGGGAGCTGCCGCAGCGCATCGTTGGTGGCCGGCTGCATCTGGTCGGAGATGACAATGACGTCATACAACTCCGCGGGATACTCCTGCCCGAGAAAACTCTGCACGGCATTCACGATTACCCGGTCTTCCCTGTAAGCCGGAAAGAGTACCGCGAAGCGGTGTTGTTTCCGTGCTGCAGGATATTGAGGCGAGCGGTAAAAGCGCGAAGCGACGGCATAAAACAACAGGTAGGACACGCAGAATGCCAATGGCACAAATAATATCCAATCGATTATATAAATTACGGCATTCATGTTCGTCACGGCATTGTATTCTTGTTAGTCATGGCTGTTTATATTCATAACGGTCATTTATAGGACTTCAACTTTGCTTTCCGGGCAAAATGATGAATCCGAAAACTCCTCTCCATACCGCACCGGCCTGCCGGACACGGCGTTGCAAAAGATTCTGCAGGCTGTTCTTTGTGGCGGCAAACGTCATCTGGTAAACCAATGAAAGCAGGCGGTCCGCACCACTCAGGTTGCGCCAGGCATACAGCAGTCTGTTTCGCGTCAGGTAGTATGTGCGCAAAACGCTGAGTTGCCCGGTACTCTGGCTCTCTTTATGGAATACGGTGCAACGCGGCTCATACCACAGCGTGTATCCGGCGCGGGTCATGGCCGTGCACCAGTCCAACTCTTCATAATAAAGGAAATACACTTCGGGCATAAGCCCCACCCGTTCTATCACTTCACGCTTGACCAGCATGGCGGCACCGTGGAGGTAGGGGCTGGGGCTGGCCGTGTCGTATGCTCCGTTGTCCGGGCAACCGCAGCCGATGCCCGTATTGCGCAGCGTGACAGGAGACAATGCGGTGAATCCGGCAAACTGAATATGTTGCGGAGGAAATGCAAAACGAATCTTCGGTGATACGGCACCGATCTCCGGATGGCTTTCAAGTCGTTCGATGAGGGCCGGGAGCCCGTCATCAGTGATATAGGTATCGTTGTTGATGAGGAAAATATATTTTCCTCCGGCTTCTCTGATTCCTAAGTTGTTGCCGCCGGAGAAACCCAAATTCCGCTTGCTGCGTATCGTCTTGACAAAGGGATAACGCCGGCTGATGACAGCCGCCTCGTTCTGGCGCGAAGCATTGTCCACGACAATGATTTCATAACTGACCGAATGTACCGCAGCTTGCAGTGAATCGATCAGTGCACATGTATCTGCCAACCCGTTGTAGCAAATTGTGATAAAAGAGATGACCGGTGTTTCTTTTATGTCCATAAAGTCGCTTTTTCTTCTTTCTTTTTCTCCTTGGCTTTCTCTTCGTCTTCTTCCTCTTTCCGCATCTCTTTGTCAAGATAAGGGCCTGCGAAACAGAGGGCGAATCCGGTATATACAACGATTGAATTGGGATACTGCATCACATCATTGGCATAGGCAGCCACAAAGAAACCGGCGTTCATGCATAGCCACGCGCCCAAGAGTCCGCGCAGCCGCTTGCTCATGATCTTAAACAGCAATATCCAGGCACACCATGCAAAAAGCACACCATGCACGGCAAGATATAGAACCAATCCCACGATTCCGGTTTCTACCCATACACTTACCAACCAGGAATCGGGCGGATAAGGCATCCGCTCTTTGGAGGGGAAACGGTCGCCCTTGGCCAGCCCGATGCCGTAGCCGAAAGGGCGGTCGTCCATAAGCGTTTTCATTCTTTTCCGGTTTTCTACCCGCACCAGATAAGAAGCGTCTTCGGTAGGACGGAAAGCTGTCCGCATCTTGCGGATATACTGATTGCTACTGCCTATCGTCGTAAAATAGAAAAAGGAAAAGATAGCACCGACTGCAACGAAGCTGATGATAATGCTTTTCCAACTCTTGGACAGGACGGCGTATACTAACATTCCGCTCAAGGGGACAGCCATTGCCGCACGCGTGCCCGAAATCCCCAGACCATAGGCTGCACCGAGGGCGATGAGGATAAAATAGATTTTCATCCATCCGCGACGGACATAGAAAGCCGAAATGAGGAATGTGGTCAGGGCCATGGCACAGTGCACACCGTAGTTGGCGGCATCGGAGAAGAAAGAGAAATAGCGGATTCCCGACCAGATGATGTGAGTGCGGTATCCTCCGAGCACAAATAAGAAATAACGGTCGCGGACACTGAACCCGTGATTCTTTTGCCAATATCCCTTCAGGGTGGCTATCAGGATGAAGACCGACCAGATGAACAACAGCCATTCAATGCCTTTACGGTCGCGAATAGCTATCGGAACAATCAAGGAGAGCGCAAAAGGGTAGAGCCAGTAATGGGTGATACCGATATTCCACGCTTCCTGCACATTGTTGGGGTTGGCTATCTCCAGAAAATAAAACACACCGGTCACCGCAAAAAGACACATCATGCCGTTTTTGGCTCTCGACATATCAAACCCCTGCGACGAACAACGCACCAAGATGACGAATGTCATGATCAAAACAAGGATCAGCGTAAAAGCTCCTGTCTTGACATCCATAAACATGCTGGCGGCAACCAACAGGAACTGGAGGGCAAACAATACATAGAAACCAGACTCGGAATGACCGGTCTGTAATGGGGTGTATCTGCTGTTGTCTTCGCCGTTATCAGTCGTCATCGTTCTCTTTGTCTATGGCGGACGGACAAGGTTGCCGCTTTCTTTTCCATATGCCTTTCCATTGGATGAAGGTCTCCGTCAACGCCAACTGCGATAAGCGATATATCAACTTCCGCAATTGGGTATAAGGAGGAAGCATGCCTGTGAAATTCTCCAAATCGTATCTCGGTGCACGGTTCAGGCACAGGTAGGGTTTACCTTCAATCTGGGCTTCCAGTTTCCGCAACAAGATCCTGTCGATCGATTTCCAGCCATAGGTTGCCGAAACTACCATCAAATTTATATGGGCGTTGCGGAGCAACGGTGTAGGGATATTGATTTGTCTCAATTCCGGATGTTCTACGATCAATACATCCTCATTGCCGGGGGTGTATATCTCATTGATGCCGGTTGCTAACAGATATTGCGAAGAATCAGCATTGAAGTCTGTTCCCGCAGAGATCCTCCGCACGTTGATGCCGATACTTTTCCAATATTCTTCCAAATGTTCTCCTATGTAGGTCTTGCCACTGCCGGGACATACGCTGAGAAGATTCAGAATATATGGCTCACCTTTCTTCCGGTCCGTAAAGAATCGGAAGATGCTGTTGCTGAGATAACGTGTCGAGTCTCTCTCATATATTTGGCTATATGGAGTAGAACGTCTGGAATAGGGGAAATCGCCCAATATTTGACATCCGGTCAACTTACGGGCACGGATCGAATCACGCAAAGTACGATCTATGAATTCCACCAATAAGAAGAAAGCCAACAGTAACAGAAAAGTGGCAACACAAGTCATTATTACAATCTTCTTGCGGTTGCTGGCACCCGGAGATAGGGGATAGGCCGGAGGATTCAGAACTTTTAAGGCTGCCGACGTCATCTCCAGATTCTTCTTTCGCATCAATGCTTCGTTATAACTTTGCAGAGTGGTCAGGTAGTTGCGCTCGGAGAAGTTGATAACACGTTCTTTGCGCTTGATCGTGGTGCCTACGGGAGCATAAAACACGTATTTGCCATTGAGGTCGCTACGGCTTTTCTGGATAATGCTGAGCTCTGCCTTGGCTTTTTCGAACAGCAGCGTCTGGTCCAGCCACTGCTCTACAATGTTGTTTTTGGCGATGCCGCTTTTGGTGTATTTGCCGCTGATGTACTGATTGGAAATATCAGATAATTCCTTCCGGGTTTTGACGAGATCCCCCCGATATTCTTCCAAGCGCTGGTCCGAACCGGTATCTGTATTGGAAACCGTTTCCATTTCTGTGATTTTTCCGGTAAGGTCTGAAGCTTCCCTCAGTTTATCCACCAGGTTCAGGTTTGTGATAGCTTGTCTGGTATTTTCATCCATTTGCCGTTCCAGCTCTTCAACCATCGCTTTCGAACTGTTATAAGCGAACAACACATCTTGCTCTCTTAACTCGAATTCCTTATTGATGGCGGCTATCTCCTTGGTTTCGTCATAATAGTTTATGATACGGTTGTCCACATTATATTTGGTGAGATCGTCTTCATGTCTCGCCAGTTCACCGCCGATGCGGTTCAGTTCCGATTTAAAATATTCAATCACCTTATCGGTCTCGCCATAACGAAGAACACGGTATTCATTGACGAACTCTTTCATCAGAATCTCAAGAGTATTGTAAGTAATGCCCGGATCGCCCGACGAATAACTGATTTTCAGCAAGTCGCTGTTTCCCAAACGCGTCACTAAAATTCTCTTTAATGTGCCATAGCTATAATAAGGATGCTGATAATAGAATAAACCGTAAATATAGTTATCGGCGTCCGGCTTTTCGTATTTCATGAAATTTTCCATGGTTTTGTCTTCGCTGCTCCGGTCTATCAATGCAACGAGTTCTTTCCCATGCTTACTGTTTTTCATGTGGTTATAGGTGTAATTATAGCTGGCGGCAGTGATTTCGTTCTGGTCTCTGTCGGGACTCCCTTTTACGAGTACGCGTGCGAACAGACGCATTGAAACACGTTTCAGGGTGCTTTCGGATTCAATGATGTGAATCAGGTTGTCAATGGCATTTTGGGCAATGGCCCAATTGACACCGGCATTGTTCTCTTCAATGCTATACCCGGAAACGACGCCTGTATACAAAGTCGATTCAACGTTATAACCTCCCCTCATTCCTTTGGTTTTGTAGATCACCAGCCCGGTGACCAATGCTGTTCCCAGGATGATCCACCACATTTTGCGGTATAGGGCACGAAAGATATAAAGTATATAGTCCATGGTATTTCTTATTTTCGTAAAATGGGAGTACGGGTGATTACCTCTAATATTAACAGACTCTTTGTCACTTCAAACTTACTCTTTTCATATGCTTCCAGAGCAACGGACTGACGCTGTTTCTCAACCGAAAGAGCTCCGGAATCTATCGTTCCATTTATGAAGTCTTTTTCTGCTATTTCATATTGTAGAGTAGCAAGTTCGAGGGTTTCCGCCCGCAATTTCAATACACTGAGTTGTGAGTTTGCTGTGGCATAATATTCTATGATCTCCCGCTTTACTTCATCAAACTTTATTTCCTTTTCCAACTCTGCATTTCGCAAGGTCAGCTTCTGCCGTTTGATGCGAGAGCCCAGATCGAAAAGCCCGTCCAACGGAATGTTTACACCTCCGCCGATGGTATATCCTTTTTGTGCCTGGGTCGTGTAAGTAAGATAAGGTGCAATGGCAATATCGGTAAAAGTAGATTCATTGCCGAACATACCGTATTGGTAACTCCCCCTTAAACTAAAAAAGCTAAGAAAAGCGCGTTTTTCTTTAGCCAGTATTTTACGTTCTATCTGTTCTTTGACGTAAGCCGCCTCATAAATGGGGCCTTTCTTGGCGTTCTCAAAAAGCAAATCGAGTGGAGGAAGGACGAGGTTTTTGTAATCGGTTGTTGTGAATTCCGAGCCATCGTGTACTTCCTGCGCAGATATCGTCAAGGGAATTGCGCACAAAATAAGCAGACATATAAAAGGTAAGTAGCAAAATTGCTTCATCATTGATATATTGATATTTGCTTGTATACTTTAATAAGTTAGTCGCAAATATAAGCAAATTATTCACTTATGATTCTTCATCCCTCCTCATTTTATTGTTTTATGCCCAAAAATACCGGAAAAATATATCTAAAAGGCCTCCGTCATATTGAAGTAGAAGAGATTCTGCTTGTTAACCAGGTTTCTGCCGAAGTCGAGACGGACATTCATGCGGGGCTGCACTTCGATGCGGATTCCGGCGCCGAAGTTGGGGAGCACCCCCTCTATCCTGCCGGGGTTAGGCCCCATGAATCCGCATCCGCCCCATGCCACGAAACCGAGATGGCTGACCATCTTTTTTACCCAGCTCGTCTTGTCGGTATTGAACATCTGGCGGTATTCGGCCATCACGACGTGAGACGACTTATCGCGATACTGCCCCATGTAATAACCACGGAGGTCGAACGGAGTTCCGCTCAAGGCATACTTGTTCAAAGGCACGTCTCCGAATACGTTTTTCGTTTGTGCCGTCCAGGCGATGACCTTGCGCCGGCCCACCGTTTTATATTGCCGGTAGTCTATTTCAAGGCGGTAGAATTCATTGTCACTGCCGAAGAATTTCTGATACATCACCCCCCGGAAATCAAGATAGACACCCCGATAGGCATTGGCGGGAACGTCCCGCGTATCATACGTCAGCAGAAAACCGAGTCCGGAACTGAAATTGCTGTATCCGTGCGATGTTCCTCCTGCGGCCATGTAGTCGGGCTGGTCTACAAGATATTTCGCCGGTTTGGTTATTTTGTCATAGTTGATGTCTATCTGCGGGCCGGCAAAGAAATTGCTTTCGCCCAGACGGAACAGGAACCAGGGATTTACCTGTACGCCGCTATAACGGTATTGGCTGGTCGTATCGCTCCGTACATAATCTTTATTGGTATCATAGCCGATGCCATAGAAGTTCTCCTGTGTGTTTTTATAACTAAACTGCCCGAAGATACGGAAACGGTCGCCCTTGAAGAAAAGCTGCGGTTTGGAGAAAAGGTTCAATCCCCCTTTGAACATAAAGGCAATAGCGACAGGGACAACAGAACGTTGCTGTGTCGTATCGCTGGGGTTCATACGGAACGTCATGAGTGCGCTACCGCCTACAAGCACCCCGAAATCCGGAGTATAGCTGGGGCCGCCAAGTATGTTGTAATGGAGATTGCGCTGTGCCACCCGTTGTTTACGCAGTTCACGCTTGGATAGGGAAGGGGAACCGTCGCGAAGGCTGTCGGGATCAAATACCGTGTTTACTTCCAGCTTGCCGTCTTTTACTATCGTGATGCCTTCTTCCTGGCCAAAAATGATTATGGCGGGTATAATCGCCATGCACATACTTATTATATATCTTTTCATATTCTCTGAATGTGGGTGCAAAGAAAACCGTTTTATTTGGAATAGTTTTCGTTTGGATTGATAATAATTCTAAAGGAATGGATAAAAGTTCCAAAAAGCATACTATTTTTGTGGTTGGATTAATAATGTGTCAATATGCCAATGTGATCAATGTGCCAATTGGCTGCGCTGTTTTTTCAAGAACATATACTGTACGACATGGTGAATTATTCAATTGGCACATTGATCACATTAACATATTAGCACATTCTTTCATTGATTACATTAACATATTGGCACATTCTTTCATTGGCACATTGGCATATTGACACATTAAATAATTATTATTTTATGAATAAACGAATTTTATCATTGTTTGTTCTGGGTGCCGCCTTCTTCTCGGTGCAGGCACAACAGGACAAAGGAGGAATCAGCAGTGAAATGCTGGACCAGATCAGACAAAGCTATCAAGGGACATCGGCAGATAAAGCGCTGCGCAATGCCATCGGCAACAACGATATCCGTAAACTCGCCCTCAATCAGGAGAACATGACAGGAATGGATACCCATTTCTCCATCAAGGTAGATTCCAAAGGCATTACAGACCAGAAGTCATCGGGCCGTTGCTGGCTGTTCACCGGACTGAACGTGATGCGTGCCAAGGCAATTGCTAAATACGGGCTCGGTTCGTTTGAATTTTCCGAATCATATCCTTTCTTTTACGATCAGTTGGAGAAAGCGAACCTTTTCCTTCAAGGAGTGATCGATACGCGTGAGAAACCGATGGATGACAAAATGGTGGAGTGGCTTTTCCGCAATCCTCTGAGTGATGGCGGCACTTTCACAGGGGTAGCCGATATTGTAGGAAAATACGGCCTGGTGCCCAAAGACATCATGCCGGAAACCAACAGCAGTGAGAATACCGCACGCATGGCGAACTTGGTTTCATTGAAGCTGCGCGAGTTCGGCCTGCAATTGCGTGATCAGTTTTCGAAAGGTGCCAAAGCGGCCGCACTGGAGAAGAGCAAAGTTGAGATGTTAGGTACCATCTACCGCATGTTGGTGTTGAATTTGGGTGTACCTCCTACGGAGTTCACATGGACACGCTATGATGCGGGTGGAAAACCGGTAGAGACAGAAAAACATACCCCGATGACTTTCCTGAAAAAATATGGTGACGAAAATCTGATCGGTAACTACGTGATGCTGATGAATGATCCGAGCCGCGAATATTACAAGTGCTACGAGATCGATTTCGACCGTCACCGCTATGATGGCAAGAACTGGACATATGTGAACCTGCCGGTAGAGGAGATAAAAGCGATGGCGATCGCCTCCCTGAAAGACAGCACGATGATGTATTTCTCATGCGATGTGGGCAAATTCCTCCATTCGGAGCGCGGCCTGCTCGATGTGAATAACTATGACTACGAGTCTCTGATGGGCACCACGTTCGGCATGGACAAGAAACAGCGCATCCAGACTTTTGCAAGCGGCTCGAGCCATGCCATGACGCTGATGGCAGTCGATCTCGATAAGAACGGAAAACCCGTGAAATGGATGGTAGAGAATAGTTGGGGCGCCGCCAGTGGTTATCAGGGACATCTCATCATGACAGACAAATGGTTCGACGAATACATGTTCCGTCTTGTCGTCGATAAAAAATACATTACTCCAAAAGTAAAAGAAGTACTAAAACAAAAAGCAACCCTTCTGCCGGCCTGGGATCCGATGTTTGCTGAGGAAAAATAAAATTTACAATATACAAACAAGACAATTTCTTTTTTTCAAGAAGATATGAAAATGCTTTCTTGAAAAAAGAAATTGTATATGATATCTTAATTTAAAAACTTACATATAATCAGACTACTAATAAAAAATATATTACAGAATAATAAAGAATAAC
>ERZ826051.3509-NODE-3509-length-10301-cov-3.985946_pt1 | contig 10301 bp, 7 predicted proteins | sample MGYA00519928_ERZ826051 | MGnify/ENA primary metagenome ERZ826051 (study PRJEB31778, sample SAMEA3449219) | human gut metagenome | biome: human gut; feature: human-associated habitat; material: faeces | place: United Kingdom | collected 2010/2012 ...
ATAGTACATTGTGCGAAAATAGCTCGTTGCCAGTTCCTTCTTTTTTTTATGTTTTAAGAATTTTCCCTTAAGTGGTTTTTTATTTTCATATAATGAAAGCTTTTACATATTTAAAATAATTAGTCTAAACTATCCCTTGAGGTGAATATAATGGAATTAAGCATTTTGTTAATTCAACAAATATGTCAATTATTTATTATGATCTTTTTTGGCTTTTTGCTTGTAAGAGGTCGAGTTTTAACAGCGGAAAATAGTAAAGTATTATCTATTTTACTTTTATATGTTGCATGCCCTTGTGCCATTATCAATTCTTTTATGATTGATTTTACATCAGATAAGTTGATTGGTTTAGGAATATCTTTTTTAGGGGCTATTTTAGTACATATCATTTTTATTCCACTTGCTAATTTATTAGGAAAAATTTTTGGTTTTACACCTATTGAAAAAGCAACACTTATTTATTCAAATTCTGGTAATTTAATTATTCCTTTAGTAGGAGCCATCTTAGGGAATGAATGGGTCATTTATTCAAGCGGTTATATGGTTATACAAACTATTTTATTATGGACACATGCTAAAAGTCTAGTTTGTAATGAACCACCATTTGACGTAAAAAAGATTCTATTAAATATTAATATTATTGCTATCATTATTGGAATTTGTCTTTTTATGTTTCAATTACAATTACCATCTTTACTTGTTGATACTTTTTCTAAAGTAGGAAGTATGATGGGACCATTAGCAATGATTGTTATTGGAATGCTTATTGGAGAAATGGATTTAAGGAGTATTTTTGTAGAAAAGAGAACATATTTAATTTCTTTATTTAGATTAGTTGTCTTTCCATTAATTATGATTCTTATTTTTAAATTTACAGGTATGTCTCGTTTAACAGTTGATGCTGACAAAATTTTGTTGATTACAATTTTAGCTGCATCTGCACCACCGGCTGCAACGATTACACAATTTGCACAGCTTTATAATAAACATCCAGGATATGCAAGTATTATGAATGTGATGGGAGTTATATTTAGTATTATTACAATGCCACTCATGATTATGATTTACCAATTATTATAAAAAGGTAGAAATACCTTTTTATTTATATATCAATAAAAGGAGTTCAAATGAAAAAAATATTATGTGTTTTGTTATTATTTGTAATAGGTTGTACACCTAAAACAACAATGATTGAAATTCAAAAACATGTCTATGTAGAAAAAGAATTTAAAGACAGTTGGTTAGAAATGAATGAATTTGGAGATAGCTATATTAAGGAAGAACTACAAGGAGGGTATGGTTATTCATATGATGATCAATATTTAGAAATTTTTTTTAATTCAGGTGGTAAAATTGAGCTTTATAATTATAGTATAAAAAAAGATAATTTGATCATTTCAGGCGAAATGATTCCTCCTGCAACTATTCGTTTAGTTCATCCACATCTTGAGAATGTCACGAGTGAAGGGGTAATTATTCATGAATTAGGACATTATTTTGATGAAAAGTATCATTTTAGTTCTTCTAAACAATTTATAAAACTTTATAAAGAAAATAAAACATTATTCAAACAAAAGACAAAAAAAGAATATTTTGCAGAATGTTTTAAAGAATATGTTGGAAATCATCAAGAAAAGGTAAAACCTTTTCAATCTTATATGGAAACAATTACTAAAAAAATACGACAAAATAATAAATGACTCATGCAAAAAGCGTGACTTATGGGTAAAAAAACGATATAATGTGTCTAAAAAAGAAACTAATAAATAGGTTTTGATTAATGATATAAATGCTTTTTAAAATATGATAATATGTTATGGTGAGGTGAAAATGATGGATGATTTTATTAGACCGCCAAAAAAAGAAGTAAAACAAGAAACAAAACAAAGACCAATCAAAGAAGTTTTAATTGTTATTTTGATTATTGTTTGTCTTGCAATTGGGTATTTTGCAGGCTATGTTTCAAAAAAGAATGTTATTGTTAAAAATACAAATGATAGCAGTATTATTAATGAAGTTTATGATACTTTAGATAAGTATTGGGTAAATACGAATGATCAGGATGTAAATTTAAATACCTCTGCTATTGAAGGAATGGTTGCAGGATTAAATGATCCTCATTCAAGTTATCTAACAAGCAAAGAAGCTGTTGAATTTAATCAAACAGTTGCTGGAAATTATCAAGGCATTGGTGTAGGTTTTTCTATGGTAGAACAAGGGGCCATGATTACTAAAGTATATAGTGATTCACCAGCAAGTAAAGCAGGCTTAAAAGTTGGCGATATTATCACGAAAGCAGATGGAAATGAATTAGCACAAGCAAGTACTGATCAAGTAAGAGACTATGTGCGAGGTGAAGATGGAACAGAAGTTACATTAACGATTTTAAATAATCAAAAAGCAAGTGATGTGACAGTTACAAGAGGCGCATTAGATACTTCTGCTTTTTATGAAATAAGAAAACAAGGAAATGTATCTTTTGGATATATTGAATTATCAACTTTTGGAACAGATACCGCTAAGCAAGTAGAAATAGCCTTAGAAATGTTTAAAAAGAAAAATATTCAAACATTAGTTATTGATTTAAGAGATAATGGTGGAGGCTATTTAACAGCTGCTACAGATATTTTAGATTTATTCTTTACTTCAGATGAAGTAATTTATCAAATGAAAGAAAAAAATAGTGCAGCAAAAAAATATTATGCAGAATCAGATAAAAAATATGAATTTGAAAATGGTTATATTCTTGTAAATGAAAATACAGCAAGTGCTTCTGAATTAACAGCAGGAGCTTTACAAAGTGAAAAAGGATATCAACTTATTGGTAAAACAACTTATGGAAAAGGAAGTGCACAAACTCAAAAAACGCTTTCTGATGGATCAGTTTTAAAGTATACGTATGCTAAATGGATGATTCCTAATGGAACATGTATTAATGGAAAGGGTCTAACACCTGATGAAGAAGTTGATAATGTTTCATTATCAGGAATTACAACAAAAGATGTAAAAGAAACCTTAAAAGTTGATTGTGTAAATACACGTATTAAATCTATGCAAAAGATGCTCAATATTTTAGGATATTCTGTTGATCGAGAAGATGGTTATTTTTCAGTTAATACACAAGCAGCATTACAACAATTTGAAACAGATAATCATTTAAATGTAGATGGAGAGTATAGTCAAAGTGATAAACAAATGCTGGTTGCAAGAATGATGATTTATATCAATAATCATGAAAATGATAAACAGTATGATCAGTTAATGAAAATCATAAAATAAGGTGGTGAAACTATGTCTCAGTTTAAACTCGTTTCTCCTTTTCAACCAATGGGAGATCAAGTTCAAGCTATTCAAGAACTTGTAGATGGTTTAAAAGCAGGTAAAAAGGAACAAGTCTTACTTGGGGGAACTGGAACAGGAAAAACATTTACTGTTGCTAATGTTATCAAAGAATATAATAAACCAGCGTTGGTTTTAGCACATAATAAAACATTAGCAGGACAATTATATTCAGAGTTAAAAGAATTTTTTCCTGAAAATAGAGTAGAGTACTTTATTTCAAACTTCGATTTTTATCAACCAGAAGCTTATATTCCAGGTAGAGATCTCTATATTGATAAAAATGCAAAAACAAATTATGAAATTGAAATGTTGCGTTCAGCAGCAATGAATTCACTTATTGAAAGAGAAGATGTCATTGTTGTTGCTTCTGTTGCTTCTATTTATGGACTTGGAAATCCTGAACAGTATAAAGAAATGATTTTCTCATTACGTGTTGATCAAGATATTGATCGTAGAGAATTATTGACATTTTTAGTCGATCGTCAATATCAAAGAAATGATATTGAACAAACTAAAGGAACTTTTAGGGTTCGTGGTGATGTTATTGAAATTGTTCCAGGACATAGTGAAAGTTATTTGATTCGTATTGAATTATTTGGAGATACAGTAGAACGTATTTGTGAAGTAGATCCCCTTACAGGACATATTTTAGGTTCTTATAATACGTATACTATTTATCCTGCTTATGGATATGTTACGAAAAAGGAACAAATGTTAAAAGCTTGTGATACGATTTCTAAGGAATTAGAAGAACGATTACAGTATTTTAAAGATGAAACAAAGCTATTAGAGTATGAACGTCTTGATCAAAGAACGAGACATGACGTGGAAATGTTAAGAGAAGTGGGAATGTGTCCAGGAATTGAAAATTATTCACGACATATCGATGGACGAAAAGCAGGTCAAAGACCTTATACATTGATTGATTATTTTCCTAAAGATTTTTTACTTGTCGTAGATGAAAGTCATGTTATGCTTCCACAAATTAGAGGAATGTATAATGGGGATCGTTCTCGTAAAGAAACATTAGTAGAATATGGTTTTAGACTTCCAAGTGCTTTGGATAATAGACCACTTGTTTTTGAAGAGTTTGAAGATTTGATTCATCAAGCTATCTTTGTTTCTGCAACGCCAGGTGATTATGAACTAGATAAGGTTCATCATCAAGTTGTTGAACAAATTATTAGACCAACAGGGCTATTAGATCCAATCATAGAAGTAAGACCTATTGATGGTCAAGTAGATGATATTATTGATGAAATTCATCAACGTATTGAAAAAAATGAACGTGTATTGATTACCACACTTACTAAAAGAATGGCAGAAGATCTCAGTGCTTATCTTGTAGAACTTGGGTTAAAAGTTGCTTATTTGCATAGTGATACTAAAACATTAGAAAGAACAGAAATTTTAAGAGATCTACGTCTTGGAAAATATGATGTTTTAGTGGGTATCAACTTGTTAAGAGAAGGGTTAGACTTACCAGAAGTTTCTCTTGTTTGTATTTTAGATGCTGATAAGGAAGGTTTTTTAAGATCGGAAAGATCATTGATTCAAACTATTGGACGTGCTGCTAGAAATAGTCATGGTAAAGTTATTATGTATGGTGATAAAATTACTGATTCTATGCAAAAGGCCATTGATGAAACAGCAAGACGTCGTGAAATACAAGAAAAATATAATAAGGAACATGGTATTATTCCTCAAACAATCAAAAAGGAAATTAGAGAAGCTATCCATGGACAAGAAAATGTGGATGAAGCCATTTCTCTTGTTAAAAAGGGTAAGAAAGCGAAGAAGAAAGATAAAGAAACACTTATTAAAGAACTTGAAAAACAAATGAAAGAAGCAGCTAAAGCACTTGATTTTGAAAGAGCAATGGAACTTAGAGATATGATGTTGGAGTTGCAAGGTGAAGTTTGAGTTTAATCATTTAGAAAAAAGTGTTTTAGATTCTTTATCTAAAAAGGGTCGAGTTTATCTTGTAGGTGGTATTGTTAGAGATATGGTGATGTATCAAAAGGTGGATTACCATGATGTAGATGTAGAAATCTATGATCTAGAAATAGATGAGATTATTGATATTTTATCTCAATATGGAAAAGTAAACGAGGTAGGTAAAAGTTTTGGTATTTTAAAATTGGATTGTTTACCAAATTTTGATTTTGCTTTACCTCGTATTGAAAGAAAGAAAGGACAAACACATCGAGAATTTGAGGTAGAAGTTCATAAAGATTTAGATATGAAAACAGCATGTTGTAGAAGAGATTTTACAATCAATGCAATGATGTATGATTATCAAAATGGAAAGCTGATAGATTATTATCAAGGACGAGAAGATATTAAAAATAAATGTTTAAAAATGGTTGATGAAAAAACATTTTATGAAGATCCTTTAAGAGTATTAAGATTAGCTCAATTTATGTCTCGTTTTGAATTTCAAGTGGATTTAAAAACAAAAGAGATTTGTCAAAAAATGGTCAATGAAGGAGTTTTACAATATTTATCTTTAGAACGAATTCAACAAGAATATAATAAGTTATTGATGTCTTCACATCCATCAACGGGTTTAAAATTCTTATTAGAACTCAATGCTCTTATTCGTCCTTTAGAAACATTAGTAACATGTCCTCAAAGATTAGATTTTCATCCTGAAGGAAATGTGATGAATCATACTTTATTAGTTGTTGACTTAGCTGCTTTATGTAAAGATAAAACAAGTTGGCCACTTGCTTTCATGTGGAGTGCTTTACTTCATGATATAGGAAAACCATTAGTAACAACTCCTGAAGGAAAAGCACCAGGGCATAATGAAAGTGGTGTAAAAGTTTTTAATCAATATTTTAGTCATTTTTTTACAAATAAAAAAATGAAAAAATATATTCGTACAATGATCTATTATCATATGCATTTGATGAATATGGTAAGAAATCAAAGTAAAGATTATAGTTACTATAAATTATTAAAAGGAATAGAAGGAATTTTTCCTTTAAACGATTTAGTATGTATGTCGAAATGTGATAAGTTAGGACGACTTGCAAATCGTCCAGAAACAATTTCAACATTAGATACTTATGTTGAAGAAAAGGTTTCAAGATGTGGAAATCATGCATTAAAACCTTTTGTGGATGGTAAACTCTTAATAGAATTAGGATTTAAACCTAATCAAGATTTCAAAGAATTACTTGATTGGGCCTATGATTTACAAATGAGAGGGCATGACAAAGAAAGTGTTATCCAATTATTGAAAGGAAGAAAAGATGGAAGATAAATTAATTATTCGAGGAGCAAGAGAAAATAATTTAAAAAACATTAATATCGATATTCCTAAAAATAAACTTGTTATTATGACAGGTCTTTCTGGTTCAGGGAAAACATCTTTAGCTTTTGATACAATTTATGCTGAAGGACAAAGAAGATATGTAGAATCACTAAGTGCTTATGCAAGACAGTTTTTAGGCAATATGGAAAAACCAGATGTTGATGCGATTGAAGGTTTATCACCTGCTATTGCAATTGATCAAAAAACAACTTCTAACAATCCACGTTCAACTGTAGGAACAGTTACAGAAATCTATGATTATTTAAGATTGTTATATGCACGTGTAGGAAAAGCTTATTGTCCTAAACATGATGTTGTTATTGAAAGTCAAACAATTAAACAAATGGCAGATACGATTGACCAATACGCTGATGGCGATCGTTTAATGGTTGTCGCAAGAGTTGTTAAAAGAAAGAAAGGAACTTTTAAAGATTATTTTGCGGACTTATTAAAAGATGGTTATTTACGTGTGGTTGTTGATGGACAAAATTACATGTTGGATGAAGAAATTGAACTTGATAAAAATAAAAAACATGATATTGATGTCGTTATTGATCGTATTATCAAAAAAGAAGGTTATCGTAGTCGTTTAGTAGATTCTTTAGAAGTCGGTTTGAAACTAACGGGTGGAGAAGTCATTGTTCAAAACTTAACAACAAAAACAGAAGAACTTTTTAGTGAACATCTTGCTTGTCCAATTTGTGGTTTTTCTGTTCCTAAATTAGAACCACGTTTATTTTCATTTAATAATCCATTAGGAGCTTGTCCGGATTGTCGTGGATTAGGGATTAAAAATGAAGTGGATGATGATTTATTGATTCCAGATTGGAGTAAATCAATTAATGAAGGTGGACTTCGTTATTTTAAAACAGCAGTAGGAACAAATCGTATTGAATGGCAAAGATTTTTAATTCTTTGTAAGAAATATAAAATAGATTTAGATAAACCATTAAAAGATTTTACAAAACAAGAATTGAGTTATATTCTTGATGGTTCGAGAGAACCTATTAGTTATGAAATCGTATCAGATAGTGGAAATGTCTCACGTACAACAAAATTTATTGAAGGTGTGAGAACATTAATTGCAAGAAGATATGAAGAAACAACTTCAAAATGGTCAAAAGAATGGTATGCATCCTTTATGTCAGAACATACTTGTCCTACATGTAAGGGAAGAAGACTTAATGATCAAGTTCTTTCTGTAAGAGTCGGTGGTTTAAATATTGCTGAATTTACAGAACAATCGATTGGGGATGCTTTACATTTTATTCAAAATATAAAATTAACAGACTATGAAATGAATATTGCTCGATTAGTTGTTAAAGAAATCAATGATCGTCTTACATTCTTAAATAATGTTGGTCTTGGTTACTTAACACTTGCTAGACGTGCAGGAGGATTATCTGGTGGAGAAGCTCAACGTATCCGTCTAGCAACTCAAATTGGAACACGTCTTACGGGAGTGTTATATGTTTTAGATGAACCATCTATTGGTTTACATCAAAGAGATAATGAAAAGCTTATTAAATCTTTACAAGATATTAGAGATTTAGGAAATAGCGTTCTCGTTGTTGAACATGATGAAGATACAATGAGAGCTTCAGATTTTATTGTTGATATTGGTCCAGGAGCTGGTGTTCATGGTGGACAAGTCATTTGTGCAGGAACACCAGAAGAAGTTATGAATTGTAAAGATTCTATTACAGGACAATATTTATCTGGAAATAGAAAGATTGAAGTTCCTAAAAAACGACGTAAAGGGAATGGCTTATTTATTGAAGTCAAAGGGGCTAAGGAACACAATTTAAAGAATATTAATGTTAAATTTCCTCTTGGTAAATTCAATGTCGTTACAGGAGTATCAGGAAGTGGTAAATCAACATTAGTGAATGATATTTTAGGAAAATCATTAATGAGATATGTTTATCAATCAAAAGAGAGACCAGGTTTACATAAAGAAATCTTAGGAATTGAAAATATTGATAAAGTCATTGAAGTTTCACAAGATCCAATTGGAAGAACACCACGTTCAAATCCGGCAACATATACAAACGTTTTCGGTGATATTCGTGAAGTCTTTGCATCTACAAATGAGGCAAAAGTACGTGGTTATAAATCAGGACGTTTTAGCTTTAATGTAAAAGGCGGACGTTGTGAAGCTTGTAGTGGTGACGGTATAAAAAAGATAGAAATGCACTTTCTGGCGGATATATTTGTTCCTTGCGAGGTATGTAAGGGTAAGAGATATAACAGAGAAACTCTTGAAGTTAAATACAAGGGCAAAAATATTTATGAAGTACTTGAAATGACGGTTGATGAGGGTGTTGAATTTTTTGAAAACATTCCGAAGATAAAGAGAAAACTTGAAACTTTACAGGAAGTCGGTCTTGGATATATCAAACTTGGTCAAAGCTCAACAACTTTGTCAGGTGGTGAAGCACAACGTGTTAAACTTGCAACGGAGCTTTCAAAGAGAAGTACCGGGAAGACGATTTATATTCTTGACGAGCCTACAACAGGACTTCATACTGCTGATGTTCACAAACTTACGGAAGTGCTTGATAAACTTGTTGAGGGCGGTAATACCGTTGTTGTAATCGAACATAACCTTGACGTTATAAAAACCGCAGACTATATCATTGATATGGGACCTGAGGGTGGCGATAACGGCGGTACCGTGATTGCGTCAGGTACGCCTGAGCAGGTTGCAAAGGTTGAAAAATCTTATACCGGAAAATATTTAAAGAAAATGCTCGAATAAAACCTTGACAAAATAAAAAAAGAGTGTTAGAATAACTTTAAAGCGTAGATGAAGACAGTAACATTAAGCAAAAATCACAAGAGAGAGAACGTCATGGGCTGTAAGCGTTCTTTGATGGGCTTGATGTGAATACCACTTCGGAGCTGCGGACTGAACAATTTATATTAAGTAAGTTTTGCCGTATTCCTTACGAAACAAGGACGAACTAAGTGACAGCTTATATGCTGTAATTAGGGTGGAACCGTGTATATTTATGCACCCCTAAGGTATGGATATTATCCGTACTTTAGGGGTGTTTTTAGTTTATAAAAAGAAAGGACTAATAAAAATGGAAATGAATGAACTACAAACACTAAGACATTCAGCCTCGCATATACTTGCACAGGCTGTAAAAAGACTTTATCCGGATACAAAACTTGCTATCGGTCCGGCTATTGATGACGGTTTTTACTATGATTTTGATACAGAGCATACTTTTACCACTGAGGATTTAGAAGCTCTTGAAAAAGAAATGAAAAAAATCGCTAAAGAAAACCTTAAAATCGAAAGATTTGAATTGCCGAGAGCAGAGGCTCTTGAATTAATGAAAGATGAGCCATACAAAGTTGAATTGATTAACGATTTACCCGAAGATGCTACAATTTCTTTCTATAGGCGATTTTGTTGACCTATGTGCAGGACCTCACGTAAATTACACAAGCAAGGTTAAAGCATACAAACTTTTAAGTGCAACAGGCGCATATTGGAGAGGTAATGAGAAAAACAAGATGTTACAACGTATTTACGGTACCGCTTTCCTAAATAAAGCCGACCTTGAGGCACATCTTGAACAGCTTGAAGAGGCAAAAAAACGTGACCATAATAAGCTTGGACGTG
>ERZ826051.3511-NODE-3511-length-10291-cov-2.500098_pt1 | contig 10291 bp, 5 predicted proteins | sample MGYA00519928_ERZ826051 | MGnify/ENA primary metagenome ERZ826051 (study PRJEB31778, sample SAMEA3449219) | human gut metagenome | biome: human gut; feature: human-associated habitat; material: faeces | place: United Kingdom | collected 2010/2012 ...
AGAATCTATTTTCTGCTCAATCTCACTTCTTATTTTGTTTGCCAGCTCACCGATAACAGGTCTTTCCTCCGGTGAAAGCTTGCCCATTCCCTTAAGGATAGCTGTAAGCTCACCCTTTTTACCGAGGAATTTTACCTTAAGCTCGTCAACATCCTTGATTTGTTCTGCATTTTTGATGTTTTCCATAGCTTTTTCACGAATTGCATTAAGCTGTTCTTTCATTATATATAACTCCTTTCAGCTATTTTACAAAAATAATTTTAAAAGCTACGGGACTCTGTCCCATACCCAGCAAGCCTTTGAAAAGGCTTGACCGAAACTTTTTATTTGCCTGCGGCGCAGTTGCAGAAGCGTATGCTTCTGCGAATGGGGGTACAGGGGAATCATTCCCCTGTCAGGGTGTGGGACAGCGTCCCACGGTTTTAGGGTTATAGGAGGTGAGAAGGCATGAACGAAACACATCAAAACCTCATCCGTATCGGTACGGATATTTTAAGCGCATCGCGTAACGAGCTTTACCTTTCCATGCGCTTTCTTGATTTGGCACTCAGCGGTCTTAGGTACGAAATGAACCTTTCCTCATTGTACGTCGGGACAGACGGCGAAAAGATATTGTTTAACCCGCGCTACCTCGTACAGCGCTATCTGAGCGACCGCGTGCTTGTCAATCGCGCCTATCTGCACATGGTTCTGCATTGCCTGTTCCGCCATCCCTTCCATCTGAACCATCGGGATGAGGAGCTCTGGCACCTCGCCTGCGATATCGCGGTGGAATCTATCGTGGATTCGCTGTCGGTGAAGGCGGTGCGGCTCGTTGTCTCCGATAAACGAAACGAAATGTACGATATGCTCCGCAGAGAATTGAAGGTGCTTTCCGCCGAGGGTATTTATCGCGTGCTGGAAGAAAAAAAGCTTTCCTTGCAGGAATTCGGTAAGCTACAGCTGGAATTCTGGGTAGACGACCATGTTTTCTGGGAGCATCAGAAGGATGACGAGGACGAGAATAACAAGGACGGAGATAACCAAGATAACAGCAACGACCAACAGCAGGAGCAGGAGGAACAGGACGAAAAGCAGCAGCAGCTGGAGGAAAAATGGACAGAAATCGGGGAAAAGACCGAAACTAACCTCGAAACCTTCTCCAAGGATATGGGCGCAGAGGCAGGCGAGCTTCTGCAATATCTGAAGGTCGAGAACAGGGAACGCTACGATTATCGGCAGTTTTTGCAGAAATTCGTGACGCTCAAGGAGGATATGCGCGTGGATGACGATGCCTTCGATTTTATCTTCTATACCTATGGCTTGCAGATGTACGGCAATTTGCCGTTGATTGAAGCACTGGAATATAAGGAAGTGAAGAAGGTGGAGGAGCTGGTGATTGCCATTGATACCTCCGAATCCTGCGAGGGGGAAACGGTGAAGCGGTTCTTAGAGGAAACCTACGCGATTCTTTCAAGCAGTGAAAGCTTTTTCCATAAAATGAACGTGCATATCATACAGTGCGATGCGGCGGTGCAGATGGATAAAAGGATAACCTCCAAGGAGGAGTTGGCGCAGTTTATGGAGGATTTTGCACTGCGCGGCAGCGGCGGTACGGATTTCCGCCCTGTGTTCCAATATGTTGATCAATTGATTGCCGAAAGGGCGTTTCAGAACCTAAAGGGTCTGATTTATTTCACAGACGGCTATGGCACCTTCCCCAAGCGCAGACCGCCTTATGATGCCGCCTTTGTGTTCTATCATGAGGATTATACGGATGTCGGCGTGCCGCCATGGGCGATGAAGCTGATACTGGGGAAAGAGGATTTGTCCTTGGGACTGCCGTCTCATGGGCGTTAGGAGGATAGCATGAATATTAAAAAAGCGAAGGAAGAAATCAAATATGCCATTCAGGCGTATCTGGCGAAGGACGAGTTTGGGGAATACCGTATTCCGGCGGTCAGACAAAGACCCGTTCTGCTGATGGGCGCGCCCGGTATTGGGAAAACCGCTGTGATGGAGCAGGTAGCGAGGGAGTGCGGCGTGGCGTTGGTGTCTTATAGCATTACCCACCATACCCGCCAGTCTGCCATCGGGCTGCCCTTTATCAGCAAGAAGGAATACGGCGGAAAGGAATACACCGTAACGGAATACACCATGAGCGAAATTATTGCATCGGTTTATGATAAAATGGAGGAAACCGGTTTACAGGAGGGGATTTTGTTTATTGATGAAATCAACTGTGCCTCCGAAACGCTTGCGCCTGCCATGCTCCAATTTTTGCAGTGCAAGACCTTTGGGGCGCATAAGGTGCCGGAGGGGTGGCTGATTGCCGCGGCAGGCAATCCCCCCGAATACAACAAAAGCGTGCGCGAATTTGACGTAGTAACGCTTGACCGTGTGAAGAAAATCGACGTAGAGCCTGATTTTTCCGTCTGGAAGGAATATGCCTATCAGCAGGGCATCCATGGGGCGATTCTGTCCTATCTGGAAATTCGCAAGGATCATTTTTATGCCATGGAGACAACGGTGGATGGCAAGCGGTTTGTGACGGCGAGAGGATGGGAGGATCTTTCTACCATCCTGAAGGTGTATGAGGATATGAATCTGCCTGTAGAGGAAGGACTGATTTATCAGTATTTGCAGCACCGCAGGATTGCAAAGGATTTTGCGAATTATCTGGATTTGTACCGCAAATATCGCACCGATTACCGCGTGGACGACATTTTGCAGGGGAAATATACCAAGCAGGCGGTGACAAAGCTGCAGGATGCACCGTTTGACGAGCGACTGAGCGTGATGGGACTTTTGCTGAGCAGGCTTTCTGAGGGCTTCCGTGGGGCATACGAGGCGGATTTGACCGTAACGGGACTGCATGGGGCATTGCTGGAGCTGAAGGAGAGGTTCAACAGCCCCTATTGCAAGGAAACGCCTTGGGAGAACCTCTTTACAGGACTGGTGGAGGAAAGAGAAGCCGCCTTTGCGAAGGAACGGAAGGCGGGACTTCTGGAGAAAACGGCGGAGCATGCCTGCATGCGTGAATTGGAGCGGCTGCATTTCTTCCTTGCGGAGGGCAAGCGGAACGGCTGTCGGGAAAAAGAGGATGCGTTTGCGCTGGTGAAGGGACTTTTCGCAAAAGAGGCGGAAGGACGGGAAAACGCCATTGCGGATGCGTCTGCGATGCTGGACAATGCCTTTGCATTTCTGGAGGAAGCCTTCGGCGCAGGGCAGGAGATGGTTATCTTTATTACGGAGCTGACCACGAACTTCTATAGCGTGAAATTCATCAGCGAGAATGGTTCGGAGAAATATTATCGGTATAACGCGGAGCTGCTGTTTGATGAAAAGCAAAAGACGATTTTGCAGGATATTGAGAAGGCGAAAACGGAATTAAATCTTCTGTTTTAAAGAAAAGAAGAAGTTTAAAGAAAAGAAAAAGGCTGTCATCCCTTTTACTGGAATGACAGCCTTTTTGATTGCTTTCGTTTAATATTTGCTCCAATCCGGCTCTGCGGTCAGTGCTGTCCATGTTTCATACTTGGAATCCTTCTGCTCATAGGTGTGGCTGTTGGTTGCCTCCTGCACAGCCAGATAATACCATGCGCCGGGCTGATTATCGGGCCATTTGGTCATGCTGTCCAAAAGGTCAGCCTTTGTTTCGGGCATACGGCAAAGCACACGGTTAATCAGTGTCATTGCCTCTGCTCTTGTAATCGGGGCATCGGGGTGGAAGCTGCCGTCCGTATAGCCGCTTACCCAGCCAAGGGTGGCGGCACGCTCAATTTCCTTTTCCGCCCAATGACCGGAAATATCCGTAAAGCCGCTGTTTTCCTCTGCTCTGCCGCTGTCAAAGCGGGCGCAGATGGCGGCAAATTCCGCACGGGTAATGGGTGCCTGCGGTACAAAGCTGTTTGCTGTGCGGCCCTTGAGAATATTCATGCCTGCCATGGTGGAAACTGCTGTGTTGTACCAGCTGTCCTCTGTTACATCGGCAAAATCGTTGTGCTTGCTGAGGTTTTCGCTGCGCACCTCCTCCTTCAGCAGGCGGAAGAAGATAGCGGCGGTTTCCGCACGGGTGATGTTGCCCTGCGGCCTTACGTTGCCGTCTTTATAGCCTACAACATAAGCAAAATGATTGCTGCCGTTGAGCAAAGCGGGAACCTTTGTCGGCGTGGTTTCGCCGGTATTGTTGTCTTTGTTGTTATCCTTGTCCTTGTTTTCGTCTTTGCTGCTATTGTTGTTGTCATCACTGCTGCTGTGGTGCTTTTTGCCGAAGATATAGGTATAGGTTACATTGCCGCTGATACCGTTTTTTTCGGTATTTGGTGTCACATCCCAATGACCGGGGGTATTTTCATAGCCTGCGGCAGGAATCATAATGGCGGGAACATGGCTTGCATCCAATGTGCCGCTTGCAGAACCATTTGCCTGCGGATGCAGTACAACGGTAACCGTTTTATCCTCTGCGGTATTGCCCGACCAATAGCCGTTTACGATTTTGAAGGTGACGGTGGCATTTTTTGCCCAGTGTGCATAAACGGTTGCCGCACCCTTGAAGGTTCTGGTTCTAAAATCAATGGGTTTTTCGGAGGAATTTTCTTTACTGTCATACCATCCAAGGAAGGTGTAGCCTTCCCTTGCGGGGGGACGCAGGGCATCAATATGGTCGCTGTTTGCAGGTACGGGGACATAGCGTTCGGTAGGTTTGCCTTCCTCAAGCTCCCACTTGCCGCCGTTGGCATCAAAGGTAACAATGGGCCACCATTGTGCCACGAAATTCAAGTCAGACTTTATCGTCATATCCTGAATTGCCTTACTGGTGTAGAAGGTGCCTGCTGTGGAATCCTCCGAATAGGCTGCAGGCTTGTCCTGTGTATTCTCCTGCTCTCCCTCTGTATTCTCCTGCTCTTCCTCTGTATCGAGGAGAGATGTTTTATAATCATCCCCCCAACCCTCGAAGTAGCAGGTGTGTGCAAGCTCTGTGACGGGTGTGGGAACGGTATCCTGTTCCTTGGTAAGTGTAGAGCCGTAAGGAACGGTATAGCTTATTGAGTAATCATCTGTATTAAAATGCCCCTGTGCAGGCTGGAAGTAGTCCGCATAGAAGGTTACGGTGCAGGGGTCATGTGTCCATTTGCCGTAAAGCGTGAGGTTTTTTGTGTCATTTGCGTTGTCTTCAGGGAAGGTATACCTGTCGCTAATTGCTGTGCCGGCTAATGCTTCGTTTGTATACCAACCGCTAAAGCTCCATTTTTTATCAGCAGAGGTTACGGTTGCAATCTCAAAGGTCGGATTTTTGCCGGCACTGCTTTCTTGTTCTGTCTGCTGTGCAGGCAGGCTCACATCCTCAGGTACCTCTGTGCCGGTTACCCAACGATAGGTAATCGTATAGGTATCCGCTTCGGGGAAGGTATAGGTATACGCATAGGTGCCGTCCTCGGTGATGGCATCCGCATTGGTATCGGGGGCGTTGTTCCCCCAAGTGCCGGGTGCTTTGTAGTCTTTTGCGGGTTTCATATCCAGATTATCTACATGAGGAACCAAATCGGGTGTCAGCGTGCCTTTGCCGTTGCGCAGAGGAACCTCAATGGTCAAGGTTTTCGTATCATTCGTTTGGGTTGTGTTTTTGTACCAATTGCTTGCCGCATTCCAACCGCCGTTTACAACGGTAAAGGTAACCTCTTTTGTGCCGATTCTCGTCCAACTGCCGTAAAGGGTGGTATTCTCTGTTAGGTTTTCGCCGTTTTCGCCATAACGCTCTGTGCAGGCGGAATCCTTATACCAGCCGTCAAATTCATACCCCTCTTGGGATGGTACGGTGGGGGTAAAGGAGGCGGTTCCGCTGTCGCTCAGTGGAAGGGAAACGGTGGAAGGCAACTCTGTGCCTTCGGGGATGACAGAGCCAATCCATTGGAAATTTACATCAATGGAAGGAATCCAACGCCCATACAGGGTGAAATCACTGCCGAAGGCATCATATACGGTATCCTGATAGGCAACGTATTTTTTTCCGTCATACGTCCAAGTTTTCTTTCCGTTTCCCTCATGGTCAATGCTGTCATCCCAAAGACGATACCAACCGTCAAATTTTAATTTCATGGTGTCGCTTGTGGTTTCATTTTGTTCCGGATTTGTGGGGCTGTGCTTCACACCACGCGCGGCGTGCTCGTGGTCGGGCGGATTGAAATCCGGTGTCCAACGCCCTGCCCATTTATAGTCCACACAGACGGGATCGGTAATGGTAATGACTGCTTTTACGCCGTAGGCAGTCCCTTCTGTGCCTACAGGGGGAATCGGCTGAAGGCTGAGTGCCGTTTGAATACTGTCGCCACTGCCGATATCGGAAAGGCTCCGCTCGATGCGCAGAAAGGGGGTTGCGGCAAATTGCGGATTGCCGTTTGCATCATACCCCGTAAAGCGGTAATAATCCACAGAGGCAGTTTCGTTGATGGCACTGCTTGTAAGAATATGGTGTTTCCCTTTCAATTCCTTCCAAGTATGAGAGGTATGCGCTGTGGATTTTTCTTGGAAGTTATCCACATTGATATTCAGGCTTTTCGCATTTGGATTGACATTTGCGTCAATCTGAATCAGCAGTTCATTGAGCGCCTCATTAATATCATGCACTTGGCTCAAGCCCTTGAAATAGGGTGTGCCATCCAGTGTGTTGGAATTGCCGCAGATTCCGGTCATGGTTTCATTGAATTGTGTACGCTGATCCTCTGAGGACATTCCGCTTTGCAAGGTCAGCGGACGGAAGTCGCCAAAGCCGAAGATGGTGGCGTTATAATTATTTTTCAATTCCGTTGCCGCTGCCTGTGCCGCCTCAGAGCGGAGACTCTGAACGCCTATGCCGTTCTGATAGGGCAGAGAGCTGGCGGCAACAAAGATGATAAGGTTGCGGTCCTTGCTGTTTGCTTTGTGTGCTTGTGCAATTTTTGCCAACTGCTCTGTGATTTGCAGACCTGCATCCATACGGGAGGCACCTGCGTGCCAGGATACCATTTTATCAACATCAATGACATCCTCTGCCTTGTCAATGCTCATAAAGACGTTATCGTAGCTTTCAGTGGCAAGATAGCCTTCCGGCATCTGCGGCAGGGTTGTTTCGTCGTTATTTGGGATTCTGCTCCATTCTGTCCAACCGCTTTGGGAATGGAATACAGGTGATCCATCTGTGCCATGGGTATAATAGCCTGTGTTCAAGCTGGGGTTTTGGTCTGTAGTTAGCCTTGCGCCGGGGTGCTGACTTTCGATGTATGAATCGGATGAGCCGCTGTTATTGATACGCCCAAAGCCTGCGATTGCCACCCGATGTTCGCCTGTGGTGGGGGCAGGAAGATTTTGCAGCAGATTTTCCATGGACTTGAGAATATCCGCTCGCTCCTGCCCATACTGCGTTGTATTGTTTTGCGTATTCATAAAGGTGGATTGCTCTATCAAGAAGATGATATCGCAGGGCGTAACGGTGCGGGATTGGTTATCCGTATCCGTCAGATAGGCTTCGATTTGCGCTGTAATCTGCCCCGTTTCCGCTCCGCCGCTGTCCAAAGCGTGTTCCACTGTGGCGGTGATGTGCGGCGTTGTGGTACTTTCCTCTTCTGCCAATGCGGAAGCAGGCAAAAGGGCGAGTATCATGGAAAACACCAAAAGATAAGAGAGTATGCGTGTTTTCATGAGATTCCTTCCTTTCTGCTATGAATGATTTTCGATAAAATTTGCTGTTTTTTGACAATTTTTATTTTATTATAAGGGAAATACCAAGTCAAGCGGCTGCAAATAATTTCGAGTGATTTTGTATGGATCGAACAATCGCTATCAGGTTATTCTTCTGTCCAAATAAGTCGAAGGCCTGCTTTCGACTTTACTCAAAATGCTCCGGATGAAGCCCCGACCAGCCTGTCTGGGGCATGGTCAGCAGACGATAGATATCCTCCTGCTCTATCTCGAAATCGAAGATATCGAGGTTTGCCTTCATGCGCTCCGGTGCGGAGGATTTCGGCAGGGGCAGGACGTTATTTTGCAGGCAGAAGCGCAGACAGATTTGCGCCGGACTTTTGCCGTATTTTTTCGCAAGCTCCAGAACCAAAGGGTCCTCCAGAAGCCGCCCTCTGCCAAGGGGACTCCATGCCTCCGCCTGTATGCCGCGGCTCTGGCAGAACTGTAATGTTTCATACTGCGGATAGCCGGGGTGGAATTCAAACTGATCAATCATGGGGGCGGTATTGGCGGTTTTCAGAACGTGCAGGAGGTGCTGCGGCAGGAAATTGCAGACACCGATGGCGCGCACTGCGCCTTCATCATAGAGCCGCTCCAAAGCACGCCAGCTTTCCGTTACCAGCGGCTTCCAATCTGCGCCGGGGAAGGGCAGGGGCCAATGAATGAGGAACAAATCCAGATACTGCACCTGCAAATCCTTGAGGGAGGCTTCAAAGCTTGCCATGGTCTTATCATAGCCTAAGTCTGTTTTCCAGACCTTAGAGGTCAGGAACAGCTCTCTGCGAGGGATGCCGCACTGCCGCAGGGCGTTGCCGACCATTTTTTCGTTTTCGTATCTTCTGGCGGTGTCAATATGGCGGTAGCCGGATGCTAAGGCATCCAGAATGATTTTTTCCTCCTTTACAAGCCAGGTGCCAAAGCCCAGAAAGGGCAGCTCCGTCCCGTTTTCCAGAACAAATCCTTTTTCACTAATCATGGCTGTTTCCTCCTTATAATTCTTCCAACAGCGCAAGTGCAAGTGCTGTCAGCGTTTCTTTTGTGTTTTTTTCGGGCGCACGCAGAACGATATCCAGTAGCTCCGCAAGGATAGTGCCTAGGATTTTGCCGTGCGGCGCACCGAGTGCCATCAAGTCCTGTCCCGTTAGGGCAAGCGTTTTCAGAGAAAGACAATCCCCTGCCGCAAGGATTTTTTCCAAGGTGGCTTTTGTCTCGGCGTGGGGAGAAGTGGGACGCAGGATGCTTTGCAGAAGCAGAAGCTGCTCTGTTGCCTCCTGCCCGATGGTGCTGAGCTTTTTGCGGAGCGGATAGGGCTCTGTCGGCAAATCCGCGGACAGCTCCTCCAGAAGCAGGGAAATCCGCTTGAGGGAGTGGTTATCGAGCCGCATACCTTTTAAAAAGCCCTTCACCTCGCCGATGGGGTAATGCTGCAAAACAATGCACCACCGCAGAATATTATCCTTCGGGCAAAGGGAAATTTCCTCCAAAAGGGTCTGGCTGTTTGCGATAAGGCTTGCGGAAAGGGTCGCATCTATCTGTGCGAGCAGACCGCTTTCCCAGAGCAGGGGCATTTTATTCGCAAAGGGCGCAAGCCAGAGCTTTTGCAGCTCTTCACGAATTCGCTCCGCACTGATTTTCTGAATCAGCGCCGTATTGGCGCAGAGCGCCGCCCATGTTTCGGGGTCAATCGCAAAGCCAAGCTGCGCGGAAAAGCGCACACAGCGCAGCATCCGCAGGGCATCCTCCTGAAAGCGCTTTGCCGGCTCACCCACGCCGCGAATGATGCCTGCGGCAATATCCTCCTGCCCATGGAAGGGGTCGCGAAAGCCTTCCTTGGGGTGATAGGCAATGGCGTTCATGGTAAAATCGCGGCGGAGCAAATCCTCATTCAGCTTTTTGGTGAAGGAGACCTCGTCCGGATGGCGGCAGTCGGCATATTCACCGTCGATGCGATAGGTTGTGACCTCATAATTTTCATGATGCAGGACGACGGTAATCGTGCCATGCTTGATGCCCGTATCAAAGGTATGGTCGAAGATGGTCTTGGTTTCCTCGGGCAGGGCGGAGGTGGTGATATCCCAATCTTGCGGCATGCGCCCCAGAATGGAATCGCGGACACAGCCCCCGACGATATACGCCTCATGACCGCCCTCATTCAGTTTATTCAGAATCCAGACCGCGTCCTGCGGAATGGCAATATTCAGCTTCTGCAAGGCTTCTCCTCCTTTTCGGAATTTTTTATAAATGAATTATATCATAAAATTACTATATGGACAAAAAAAGAACATCTGCGGAGAACAGATGCTCTTTTTTTCTATAGGGGAAATAATACAATGGATTTCGGGAATTATTTCTTATCGTAAGGCTTTACCGTAACCTCTTTCTTATCGAAGTCGATGAAAATCTGATACGCGTAGTTATCCTCACTGGTATCCCAGACTTCAACGAATTTCGGGGTTACCTCAATGATGATTTCGGAATCCTCGTGGCTGTATTTATTGTAGCTGCCCCAGAGGTGCTTTTTATAAAGGCCTTCAAACACTCTGCCGGGCTCATCTACAACCAGACCGCAGTTTTTCGCAGTCCCTTCCACCTG
>ERZ826051.3512-NODE-3512-length-10289-cov-2.758355_pt1 | contig 10289 bp, 12 predicted proteins | sample MGYA00519928_ERZ826051 | MGnify/ENA primary metagenome ERZ826051 (study PRJEB31778, sample SAMEA3449219) | human gut metagenome | biome: human gut; feature: human-associated habitat; material: faeces | place: United Kingdom | collected 2010/2012 ...
AGAACAGAGCTTGAAAGAAGCCAGTAGAAAGGCAAGCCGTCGAAAAACATCGATGGAGCAGGAACTGAAAAATCTGAAAGGCGAGAAGATGCGGATGTATGAGGAATACGCAGCCGGAACGCTCTCTCTGGATAACTATAAGAACAAAAACAAGAATATGATAGGAAGATTGCGGAGGTGCAGGATAAAATTGAACAATCCAAGGCGGAAGAAGCTGCCCAGAGCGTTGTTCCAGGAACGGTACGCGCAGCGGCAGAACAGGCAGAAAATTTCCTGCACGGCACGAGACTTACGGCAAGTATGGTATCGGCCTTCATCGAAAATGTTTATGTGCATGAGGGTGGGCGAATTGTTGTACAGTTCAAATATGAGCAGAGTATACAGGATGCCGTAAGAGCATTGCACACAGATTAAATTTCAAAAAAGGCGAAGTTGCCCATGCTATTACATTGGTGAGTGTGATATAATATGGGCAACAGACCAACCGGAGGAGGACGAAATGAGTATAATCCGAAAGCTGGCAAAACTGATATTGACCTTGTTGACCCTGCCGCTACTCGTAGTAGTATGGCTGCTGAAATGGTTCGTGATGTTCCTTTATTGTTGTTCAGCATGGATATTCTATCTGCTGGGCAGTGTGCTGCTGGCAACAGCAGTGCTTTCGTTCCTGATGAAACAATCGCAGGGGATAGAAGCACTTCAAATGCTGATTGGTGGATTTGTGATTTTTATGATTCCGCAGGTGGTCGGCAGTGTGGTGGTATTTTTGGAACTGGCAGCAGCAACGATTCGGCAAGTATGGTACATATAAGGAGAGGTGAAACCTAGAAAATGAAATTAGCAGCGATTCATCATGTGGCAATCATCGTTTCAGATTATGAGAAATCGAAAGACTTCTATGTGAATAAGCTGGGATTTGAGATTGTACGAGAAAACTTCCGTGAAGAACGGAATGACTGGAAACTGGATTTGCGTGTTGGTGAGGGTGCTGATGCGATTGAGCTGGAGATCTTCGCAGAGCCGAACCCACCTAAGCGCGTGAATCGACCGGAAGCCTGCGGACTGCGGCATCTAGCATTCCGGGTGGAGGATGTGGAAGCCACTGTAGCAGAACTGGAACAGATGGGGATAGGATGCGAACCGATTCGATTTGACAGCTACACCCAAAAGAAGATGACATTTTTCTTTGATCCAGATGGGTTGCCGTTGGAACTGCATGAATAAAAAACAACGCCCTCATAGTTGAGAGGATTCGTAAATCTTCTCGGCTATGAGGGTGTTTCATTCCATAGGAATGGGAAAGTTATAGATTGAATGGCTTAACTAGCTACTGAGCAGCTATGCAGAAAAGTGATTGCAGCGACTTCTTGATCTAAGGTGGATACCGAATTTCAGCTACCACAAACGAAGGCCCACATAAACCACAGACAGCACCCAGGAGGATTCGAGGGTGCGTCTGTGACTTATGCGGGTTTTATTTTGCGATTTTACGGATAGGTGTTAAATTCCAAGGCTGACAAGAGTGGCCTTTAACTCTTTTGCCATGCGAATAATGACAGTCTGTTCAGTTTCATTACAGTCCAGCAGCAAGCGGTGAAATTCGGAGTTTGCAGAGGAAGAAGAATGTTCAAGACAGTCGAGCAAAAGCTCATCCGCGGAAACGGATAATGTGTTGGCAATTTCGACAAGAACAGAAATGCTAGGGATTTTTGTTCCATTTTCGATACGGACAATGTGTTCACGGCTACAGTTGATTTTTGCGGCGAGGGCTTCCTGCGACAGATTCGATTTTGAACGGTAGAAGCTGATTCGTTTTCCAAGAGAAGTACAATTTACGGACATATAGTGATCTTCCTTTCAAATGCCCGCATAAGATACTTTAATTATTTGACTTATGAAAAAATGAATCAAGAAAAACCAAAAGAACGATCCGCATAGAAGTCAGAATTTTTCTTTTCCCCTCTAGCGGAGATGGCTTCTGAGGCAAAAATGTGACCCAGTAGGTCACATTTTTGGGAACAAGTGACCTGTTGGATCACAGAAAAAATCATCTGATAAGTGTATAATAAAAGCATGAAATCAAACTGTAAAAATAAAGTGAGGAAAACGAAATGGAAAGGCTGCTGACACTGTATAGCGAAGTTCAGTCAACGGATGTACGGTGGCTGTGGTATCCCTTTATTGCAATCGGGAAAATTACACTGTTGCAGGGTGATCCTGGAGATGGGAAATCGACTATGATGATGAATCTGATTGCCGAACTTTCAACTGGTGGTAAGACCCCGGATGGCTGTAAGATCGGTGCACCGCAAAAAGTGATTTATCAGTGCTCCGAGGATGGCGTTTCAGACACGATTAAGCCCCGTCTGGAACGCTGCGGAGCAGACTGCAAGAAGATTGCTTTCATCAACGAAGAAGTTTATAACGGCCTTACATTGGACGATGAGCGCATCCGTCAGGCAATCATTGAATTTCGGCCTCGATTGGTCGTGATCGATCCGATTCAGGCTTATCTTGGCAGCGATTCGGATTTGCAAATCGCAGGCAGAGCGCGGAAACTCATGCGCCGCCTTGGAATGTGGGCTGTTGGCTACGACTGCGCTATTGTTCTGATTGGACACCTCAATAAAAAAGAAGGCTCCAAAGGGCTGTACCGCAGCCTTGGCAGTATTGATGTTGTGGCAGCAGCACGAAGCGTCCTGCAGGTGGAGCGAGATACCGAGAATCCTGATATAAGAATCGTACATCAAATCAAAAACAGTCTTGCGCCTACGGCAGAAGACATCCGTTTTTCCATTTCCGCCGACAAGGGCTTTCAGTGGCTGGAATGCAGGCCGCAATCTTTTGAAAATCAGAAACCAGATAGAAAACCCGAATTTGAATCGGAACAGCAAAAAGCGGTCTATTGGATTAAGCATTTTCTTGAAAAAGGCGATATGAGCGCAAATGAAATTTATTGCCGTCTGGACAATGAGGGGGTCAGCAAACGAGTGGCGCGGATGGTAAAAACAGAAATGGGAATCCACTGCTATCAGAAAAAGCGGAAATGGTATTGGAGCGTTCAGCCGGAAGAAGGTGCTATGAATGGATCGCAAGTATAAGGTCGGCGGCTATGTGAAACTTGCAAAACTGTGGGAACGCTCTAAGGATGCAGCGGTGGCCTATCATAGTTCCTACTATGCTGAAAAGTTTAAAACTGATAGCGATAAAAAGCTGGTTGGTGTTTATATTGACATCACAGGGAATAAGGAAATTTACAAACGCCCGGAAATGGTACACCTGCTTCAGGACTGTAAAAAAGGAATAGTTAATCTGATTTTCTCGCAAACAAGAGCCTACCTTGCGGCGAATACCTGTGATTTCTGTTTCCTGTTGAAATATCTGTTTGACATACCGATGCGAGTGGACATTGTTACGGATGATGATGACCAGAGAATCGACACCATTCTTGATGTTGATAACCAACGGCAAAGCCTGAAAGAATTAGCCAAAAAATACACATCAATCCGCGAGAAAGAATATCTTGCTTGGAAAGCACGACTAGAACATGAAATGGAAAAGGCAGATGGAAAATGAATGAAGGACAGTATGATTCAAAAAATGTAGAACATATTTCAATAGAAAATATCGAAGTTGTGTCCAATGGAATGGATTGGAAAAGCAGGCATTTGGAAGCTGAAAAGAGAAAAGCCGAAATCCGCGACAGAATCCATAAGCAGACTGAACAGGGCCAGAAATCAGCAAAAGATTATTTCCGCCCTGCAAAGCCGACCCCATCAATTTATGACAATGACCTAAAACGTGTGGCCGTTTATGCCCGTGTCAGCACATCTAGCGAAGAACAGATTTCCTCTATTGAAAATCAAACTCTATACTACACCAAAAAGATTGCAGAAACGGAAAACTGGAATTTGCAGGATATTTACAGCGATGAAGGAAAATCGGGTACTTCACTGCGGAAACGAGATGCTTTTAAGCGCATGATGCAGGATGCCAAAGACCAGAAGATGGATTTGATTATCTGTGCCAGCATTTCGCGTTTTGCCCGGAACTTTTCGGATTGCATGACACAGATCGCAGCTTTGAAAACCATGCATCCTGCACATCCCATCGGTGTGTACTTTGAAACAGAGAATATCTACACGCTGAATCCAAGCAGCCAATACAGCCTTGACATTCAGGCTCTTTTGGCAGACTGGGAATCGGGCAACAAAAGCCGCCGCATGATCCTTTCGTATGATCAGCGCATTATGACAGGTCAGTACCCAGTAGCCGACCTGATGGGATATCGGCATACTAAGGATGGACGGTTGGTAATTGAGCCGGAAGAAGCAAAGACGGTGCGGTTTATCTTTCTGGCATTTATTCAAGGGTATAACTACGATCAGATTGCAATGATCCTGACGCAGAAAAAGCGTAGCACCCTGCGTGGCAAGCAGGAGTGGAATGGCATGATGGTGGCTAACATCATGAAAAACGAACGACGCTGGGGTGATCTGGAAGCTCGGAAGAGCATTGTGGTGGACTACAAGTTGGGCAAGGTCACAAAGAATAACGGAAATCGCTGCTCTGCCTACGTTCCAGAACATCACGAAGCGATTGTTTCACCGGAAATTGCACGGGCTGCACATCTTGTGGCATCCAGCAAAAAGAAGTGCGGGGTGCAGGATATTGTAGTAATCCAGCAGGGAGCATTGAAAGGATTCGTGGGCATCCATCCGAACTGGAGTGGCATCAGTGTTGATAGTATTCACAGTCTTTGTCTGAGGGCCTATCTTCCGGAAGAGGTGGCGAAACTGAATGATATAGCAGAGATGAGGACTGGAACAAAGCTGGAAAAGCCCCTTCGATCGGAATATCTGACGATTTCAGGCACTTGCTTTATCAATCAAAGCAGCCCGGTCATAACAATCTCAAAAAATGGAATCCGTTTCAGCAAAGCGTGTCATACCCGCTTGGACGACTGCGAGCATGTGGAACTGCTCTATCATCCGATTCTGCAAGTCGTAATCCTGCGAAAAAGTAATCGTGATGCTTCAACAGCGATACATTGGGAAAATAAGGATAAGATTTGCAGCAGCTTTTCATCCAGGGCATTTTCAGGGGTGATATTTGAAGCAATGAACTGGAAGTGGAGTTGTCGTTACCAGTGTCGTGGTATCTGCCGTGGAGAGGAAAATGCAAAGTTCCTAATTTTTGAATTGGATGAGTCCCGGATTTTGATTAGAAAAAATCAGTATGAACAGATTGAGGATCGTTCGATGAATCTGAAATGTCGGCTGTATCGGAGCAAGTGGGTTCAGAGCATTGCGGCCAGTGATGTGATGGAATCCGGCCAAGTCGTAGAAAATCCCATGATTGGTGCAATTCCAAGCAGAAATGAAGTTCAACGTGAACTGGATGATCTTTTGATGTCGATGTAGGAGGAACTTATAGAATGGAAGAAAAAAGCAGGGCGCAGGAACTGAGCGTTCGGGAAATCTCCTTGATTCGTGAACTTGCACAGATACGGAAAGAACATAAAAGAGAACTGGAGTACGAAAAGTTCGATGGCTATGAACTTCCGCCGCGCACCCAGTTTTCCATGCTGAATAAACCTGCAGTGAGCATAAAATATGGCGTTATGAAATTCAATATGGCCTGTATCCGGCTTTTTGAAGGAATCAAGTATGTTCTTCCGATTTTGCATCCAAACAAGAAACGGCTTGCATTGATTATGTGTCCGGAAGAAGACAGCGCGTCTGTTGAATGGGCACGGCAGAAGGACGCAAACTGGGTGAATAAGGATATTACCTCTTTGGAATTTGTGGAAAATATCTTCAAGCTCATGAACTGGAACCGAGAATGCCGCTATAAAGTGCTTGGACGGGTGGCTAATTCTGATCAGGGCCTTTGTATGTTGTTCGATTTGGAAGAAGCAATCATGTTCACACCGAAGCCACAGGAATATACGGACCCGCTTACTGGCGAGATGAAGAAAAAACAGATAAAGTTCTTCCCAGATGTCTATAAGGATCGGATCGGGAAATCTTATAATGATTACATCGCTGGTCATCAGATGAATCTGTTCGAGGATTTTATTGGGTATCAGGGCTCTGCTGTATTGGATGAGCCTGAACAGAAAACAGATACTATTTCAGTACCGATACTGCAATGTGAAGAACCTGAAAATATACCTTTACCAGATTTGCAGGAACAGCCTGAAAATGTACAACGACCGGGCAGTGAGGTTGTTGAGAAAGGAATGCTGACATGAGTTCTGGACGAATTATGAATCTGCTGGTGACGATTCCGGCAGAAAGCCGAAGAATGAATGTGGGAAAGGATGTTATTCGTGTTCTTGGGAGTCCGACCTATATTTGTGTTTTGCAGAGGAAAGATCGGAAGTCTATTGCGATTACTCCGTGCACCGCTGAACATCCCATGTCCTTTAAGGTTCCAGACAGGCTGTTGACCGATGGACAGTGCCGAATGATGATTAACGGAATACAGTTCATTCAGGCGTTGCTGGAGGCAAATGAACTAGCTGTAGGAAAGGATCATCAGTTTAAGGGGAGATATGAAGCTGAGAAAAACGCAGTTATCATTTCACTTGAAAAAGATGAACGGGAATGGTAGTCAAGGCGGGAAGAATCTTGAATACAGATGCTGCTATATTGGAATATTATGCTGAATTATGCTGACTTGAATTTAAACCAGAGTGGGCAATATGGACAAATCTATGCTGAAAAGTTTACATCTGCCAGCTTGATATGCAAAGTGTTTTATGGTAAGATGAAAGCACAATGGGGGAAGTATACTCTCCTCTTGAATCTGCTGTAAGGAAGTGAATGCCGATGGAAAATCAGCTTGCTCATGCGATAACGCAGACGGAATATGATTCGAGCTATGATAAGGCTGCCAAGAAGCTGCTTGCCAACAAACAGATTCTGGCACAGATTATGAAGAACTGTGTGAATGAGTACAGTGCCTGTTCCGTAGACGAAATTGCAGAGAAGTATATCGAAGGAACGCCGGAAGTGGGCACGGTTGGCGTTCATGTTGATGATACAAACAGACCCAAGAAAACGGCTGGCGTAATTACCGGAAGCAATAATGAGGATTCTACGCTGACGGAGGGAACCATCAATTATGATGTTCGGTTCGATGCAATCGCACCAGCGTCAGAAGGTTCTACTGCACAGAAAGATGTGATACGTCTTATTATTAATGTGGAAGCGCAGACTGCTTTTAATCCGGGATACCCTTTGACAAAGCGGGCAATCTATTATTGCAGCAGGATGATCTCCGCACAGCATGGTCCGATATTCACGAACTCGGAGTATGGGAAAATCCGAAAAGTGTACTCTATCTGGGTTTGTACACACCCAACCAAGGAGTTCCAAAACACTCTGATTCGTTATTCTATCCGACCAGAGCAGTTGATTGGAAACGCTGTTGAAAAATCGGAAAACTACGATTTGATGAGTGTTGTAACGATTTGTCTTGGAGAACCGGGTACGGAAAACTATACAGGTATTGTGAAATTTATGGATGTGTTGCTCTCTTCTTCCAGAGCAGCTACTGAGAAAAAGAAAATTCTTGAAGAAGAATTTGGCGTTGCAATGAACGAAGAACTGGAAAGGGAGGTGCTTGTTATGTGCAACCTTAGTCAGGGCGTAAAGGCCGAAGGTATCAACATTGGTGAGATGCGGATGCTGGTTAAACAGGTGAGAAAAGGCCGTGTGACAATTGAAGAAGCAGCGGAAGATGCTGGAATGACAGTAGAGGAATTTAAGAAAGTGATGGAAAACACCCCGCTGCAGGCGGTCTAAGAAAAACATATAAAGTAAACTGTTAAGCCCTACAAGGCTCAGAGCGGTTCGATACCGACTGAAAGCCTTGTAGGGCTTATTTTTTTTTCGTTTTTTCAATTTTATTTGTGAAAAATGTTGTCCAAGACTTGACATCGGCCGGCGGTTACTGCCTGCCGAAAGACACCAAGCAGCTGCTGGCCAACTACGCCGATGTGCCGGAAAATCTGATCGAAGCAATCGTGGAATCTAATCGTACTCGTAAGGACTTTATTGCAGACCGCGTTCTGAAGCTGGCGGGCTACTATGGATATGATGCAGAGAATGAGTTCGATGAGGACAAGGAGAAATCCGTCACAATTGGCGTTTACCGCTTGACCATGAAGTCTAACTCGGACAACTTCCGTCAAAGTTCTATTCAAGGCGTTATGAAGCGTGTGAAGGCAAAGGGAGCAACGGTCATTATTTATGAGCCGACTTTGAAGGATGGAACGATTGAAAATCGGATCCTGAATCAAATGCAGAAATTGCAGCCGGATGATGGAGCCTTTACTGCGCGTACAAAGCGGAAGTATCTTCTCTCGCGTATCTTCCCCGGCAGAGAATGGTGCAAAGCGTATGCACCCACTGTATATAAATACCCTGTCCTGTTGCCGCTTTTCTGGGTTTGGCGTCTGATATACAAGGGCATTACGAACCGAAAGAAGGTCACACAGGAGATAAAAACAATCAAAGCAGGAAAGCAAAACTGAAAAATAGGATGAGAGGGAGCCCACTGGCGTACTGAGTTATTTTACTTAGTTCGCTGGTGGGCTCTTTTTGTTTGTCGCGACATTAGCCCTGTGTCGCGTTTGTCCTTTGGCAGCGGAAATCAACGCAAGGGGAGTCGTGAGACGCGACGGTGGGGCAGAGACGAGGAACACTGGGGAAGCCAGAAGAAAATAGAAGATTGAAGTAGAGTAATAGCCCACTCGGTTACTTTCCAAGGTGCTGATGATCAGTCTGTGGGAAAGATACCGGGTGGGCTACTTTTGTAACCGCCGAGTCTACTCAACAAGGAAGCGGCAACAGGCAAGTCTACTCAACAAAAATCGGAGCACAATAATACATATATGATGCAAAGAAATGCAACTAAAAAATAGAGGCGGTTTCTAAGTGAACAAAATCACTTATCGAATTTGTCTGCATTTGGGGGAAATTAGTGAGAAAAATCACTTATTACCGATTGAATTATTAAAGTGATTATGCTCACTTATTAGAATGGTATTGGGTGATTATAATCACCTAAAAGTAGTAAGTGTACAAAATCACTTATTTCAAAATAAGTGAGCTTTTCATTTTCTGGGTCTATCGGCAGAGGTCGGTAGGCCCTGTTTTTTATGCATACCAAGCCCTCAAGGGTTGCAATGTAGTGATTATAATCACTGCAAATTTACTCTGAATTGTAAATGACCACCACATATTGTGTCTAAATGACAATGACTATACACTATACAGCTATTTATCTGCGTTAGTTACGACTGACAAATGTCTGCCTCAAACTTTCAGTGGCGGCATGATGGTCTACGGTGGCGTATAAAACTCATGCAAAATACCCCTACTGCGAGCCTGTTTTATTGCAGAGCAAGGTAGTGACATGATACCTTCATTTTTCTGGAGAATTAGAGGTGGAGGTTGAAAGTGTTGAAAAACCCAAAATCTATTTTTCTGGAAAAGTTTATTGCAGACGAGAGTTGAACATGATAATTGCATTTTTCTGGAGAATTAGAGGTAGTGAGGGGGAGAGGATTGTTCATGTTGCAACAGATGGTAGGGACGAACTTGTACAGTTTTAACAAAGTGAGTTGGCGTGAAGGTTATGACAATAAGGGGCAACACTTTGAAAAATGGAAAAGTGCGACTGCAAGTTATGACAATAAGACTTAACACTTTGACGGTGCGTTGGTATGAAGGTGTCTACCATAAAGTTTCAGTTGAGGAAAAATAAGTGAGTAGCCCGTGACAGGTCTACGCAAAAGATTCAGTGATAGTAAGAAAAATGATAACCACAGTGTGATGAACACACTGTTTGATATAGATTGATCGGCTCAATATGAGCCTTCCATATAAGTAAGATGAATTTCAGGAGGATATAGAATTATGAAAAAGGACTATAAAATTGCGGTTGCCGGTACCGGTTATGTTGGTTTGTCGATTGCGACCCTACTTTCCCAGCACCATCAGGTGACTGCTGTGGATATCATTCCGGAGAAGGTGGACATGATAAACAACCGTAAGTCCCCGATTCAGGATGACTATATCGAGAAGTATCTCGCAGAAAAAGAATTGAACCTGACCGCAACTCTGGATGCAAAGGCTGCATACTCTGATGCGGACTTTGTTGTTATAGCGGCCCCTACGAACTACGACAGCCACACGCAGCACTTCGACACATCTGCGGTCGAGGCTGTGATCAAGCTGGTCATGGAGTACAATCCGGATGCAATTATGGTCATC
>ERZ826051.3523-NODE-3523-length-10265-cov-3.698237_pt1 | contig 10265 bp, 10 predicted proteins | sample MGYA00519928_ERZ826051 | MGnify/ENA primary metagenome ERZ826051 (study PRJEB31778, sample SAMEA3449219) | human gut metagenome | biome: human gut; feature: human-associated habitat; material: faeces | place: United Kingdom | collected 2010/2012 ...
ACCGATCCGAAGTCCCACATTGATAAACACGGGATTGCAGGAATTTTCGATTCCTTCCACAAAGCTTTCCGCTCCATGCCCGGTCGTTTTGTGACAGCGAATCCTGCGGTCCTCCACCACGATATATCCCGGACAGTGAAACCGGTCTTCCAAAGAAACCACACCTTCTTCCAGTGCCGCTGCCGCGGTGATCACCTTAAATGTTGATCCGGGCTCATAGGTATCATTGATACACTGGTTTCGCCACATCCGGTTACAGTATTCCTGCTCCTTTTTGGTACCCTCATACTCCTTATACTCCTCAATCAGCTGAAACGGCTCATTCAGATGAAATTCCGGATAATCCACCATTGCCATGACGGCTCCGTCGGAAGGATTCATCACAATAATACTGACAGAATCCGCTTCTTTCTGAATATATGCTTTATTTGCCGCCTGCATGGCAAACATCTGAATATTTGCATCCAATGATGTGCGCAGATTATTTCCGGCAACAGGTTCTTTGCGTTCCTCTCCGATATTGTCAACTTCCACACCACGGGCATCCGTTGTCGTCAGAATCAGACCATCGGTTCCCTCCAGATATTTGTCGTACACACTTTCCAGTCCGATAATTCCCTGGTTATCCCCGCCGGTAAACCCCAGCACTTTTGAGGCAAGCGTATCGTATGGATAATTCCGTTTATAATCCTCATCCACTTTCACTCCGGAGAGTCCATAGGCTCTGATTGCATCCCCGGTCTCCTTTGCGACATTTGTTTTCACTCGCTCGATGGAACTGACTTTCTCCACACGCTTTCTCGCAGTCTCTTCCGAAATGCCAAGTTCTTTCACAAGCATAGCAATGACTTTTTCAGGTTCTTCCATCTGGTTATGGATCACGGAGATCGTGCACACAGATTTGTTTGTAGCAAGCACTGTGCCGTTTGCATCTAAAAGTTTTCCCCGTGCCGCCTTAATATCTCGCTCCCTCTCATGAAGATTCTCCGCTTTATTTCCATAATATTCGGAGCAGAATATCATCAGATAGACCAGTCTTCCAATCAGAAACATCATAATAAAAAAAACTGCCACGAATACGATCATTACCTTTTTGCGGTTAAAGGTCTTATTCCGATACATAAAACAAAAACCTCATAAAAGTCTTCCTTGCATTTTATTCCAACTTTTATGAGGTTATGTTTCTATTCACTGTTATCGGATGTTGTTCCTGCTTCTTCTGCATTTACACCATCATTTTCGGCGTTTTCTTCGTTGTTTTCCTCGGCTCCCGGAATATCTTCCATGGTATCCGGCACATCATCTGTTCCTTCCGGTTCTTCCTCCGGAATATTTTCCATATTTCCTGTTACACGGTCTGTCACAGCGGCTGCGCCTGTATCTGTTCCGGTAATATCCCATCCGGAATGTAAGCCGGTCGTCTCCTCATCCGGATAAATATTCATATAAGGAAGTACTTCTTCTAAAATCTCCCTCACAATATTCTGTGCAAATGTACTGTGTGGCTGATCCGGTGAGTTTGGCTCATCCACAAAACAGTAGATCATTAACTGCGGATCGTCCACCGGTGCAAAACCGATAAAAGAGACCAGATAGTTCACACCGTCACGTGGCACTTTCTGTGCCGTTCCGGTTTTACCTCCCATGGAGTAACCGTCTACTTTTGCCGTATTTCCTGTACCGGATGTCACGGTTGAATACATATACTGTTTTAATGTATCACTTGTTGTCTTGGATACCGTCTCACGCAGCAACGTCGGGGAAATATCCTGAATCGTATTTCCATTCTGATCCGTGATCTTGCTTACCACTCTCGGCTGATATAATTTACCGCCATTGACCAGAGAACAGAAAGCAGTTCCAAGCTGGATCATCGTGGTGTTAAAGTTCTGTCCGAAAGCATTGGTTGCAAGACTCAGCTGTGATGTTGTATCCAATGTGTAAATCAGGGAATCAGTTCTCGATTCTCCCGGAAGATCGATGTTCGTTTTCTGTCCAAATCCAAAAATCTGCTGGTACTCCGTGAAATTCTCTGCCCCGATCCGGTAGGACATCTGCATCAGGGCATCATTACAGGAATTCATCAATGTCTGTTCCAAAGTCTGCATTCCGTGTCCACCTTTTCTATAGGCAACACATTTTACGGTAAATCCGCTGAGCTGTTCGGCTCCATCACAGAAAAAGGTATCATTTGTCGACAGTGTTCCTGTCTCAAGCCCGGCTGCAACCGTAAATGGTTTTGCCGTTGATCCTGGCTCATAAGTATAGGTCAGACATATGTTCTGCCACAACTGATTTAACGCTTCGAGTCTCGCATCATCATCCATCGCATCAATCTCTTCCTGTGTATAATACTCAGATAAATCCCACGGATTGCTCAGATCGTAGTTTGGATACTGTGCCATTGCAAGGACATCGCCATTGTTTGGGTTCATGATGAGCACGCCAATTCTTGTGGCTCCGCCCTCACCCTCTCTGTAATTGTCCGTGTAGGCCTCGTTAAACTCCTGTATTTTCTTCTCTACCACCGACTGGATCGTCGCATCGATCGTTGTCACTAACGTATTGCCGTTGACTGCCGGTTTGATCGTTTTTTCGAAATTGCTGTCCGAATTCAGATATCCATACTGTCTGCCGTTAATTCCATTTAACGTGTCATCATAATAATTTTCCAGTCCATTAATTCCGAGGTTACCGGATGTTGTGAACCCGATCACAGAACTTGCCAGTTTTCCATATGGATATTGTCTCTGGTACTCTTTTTCAAACCAGACACCTTTGATATATGGATTGACCAGTTTTCCCTTTTCATCCCGCTCCTCCTGCAGATTCACAAAAGGCTGGATCGTATCATAGGACAAACGTTTGGCAAGCACAATATATCTGCTGTCCGGAGAGTCTTTCAGATAAGAATAAAGCTGTTCACTCGTCAGATCCGGGAAGCAGCTTACAAGCGCATTGATCGTCGGCTCCACATATTTTTCATCATCATTTAAAACGGAGCAGTCCAGAATCACATTATAAACTGCGATACTGGTTGCCAGCACAGTTCCTTTTGCGTCTACAATGTCTCCTCTCTGATAAGGAATTGTCTGGCTGTCATAGCCCTGCTGTGCCAGAACGATTTTCTCATATTTTTCTCCACTGGTGTATTCAATATACATCAGTCTTCCGATGAGTCCGATCATAAGCGCTGCAACAACCGTAAACATGACGATCATTTTTTTCTGCATACGCTTTGGAAACTTTAACATCGGCTTTTTCGGTCTTCTTTTTGCCATTCTACCACCTGAATTATTTTTTTGTCTGAAAATCCCCCTATTGCGGGATTTCATTATACTGATTCATGTAGTCTGCCTTATCTACAGAGTAGTAGACGATCTGATCCTGTGTTGCATAAAACATACCAAGTTCATTGATTGCCTTCTCCTTGATTGCATCGAGATCTACTGCGGTATTAATTCTCTTGTAAGCCTCGTCATTGTCAGCCTTAAGGTCTGTCACCTGGCTCTCTAAGCTTGCTATTTTTTTCATTCTTGCAGTCACATCAGACTGAAGCTTAATATAAGCTCCACAGAAAATGCCAAATACGGTCACTGCCATTGTCAGGAATACAACATAACTTTTGCTCATGCGAAGCGCTTTTGCCTGATTTCTGGCTGCGGCACGTCTGCGTTTTCTCAGCTCTTCCTCGCGTTCCCGCTCCTGTCTGTCTCTGCGCTCTTTGCGGTAATCCGGCATCGCCTCCATACGGCGTACGGTGTTGCCATCTACCTGATATGCTGCTCTATTTCGATTGTTGTGATTTACTGTTCTGTTCGGCATCTGCTACACCCTTTCAAAAACTCTTAATTTTGCACTCTTGGAACGGGAGTTCACTTCTAATTCTTCCTCGGAAGGAAGAATCGGTTTTCTTGTGACTACCTTTCCCTTGGATTTTTTGCCACATACACACACTGGGAAATCGCTCGGACAGGTACATGGGTTCTCATTTCGTTTAAAATTCGTCTTTACAATACGATCCTCTAAGGAATGGAACGTGATAATACAGATTCTACCACCCGGATTCAAAAGGTCGATCATATCATCCAGATTATTCTGCAGTACTTCTAACTCTTTGTTCAGCTCAATACGGATTGCCTGAAAGGTTCTTTTTGCCGGATGTCCACCGGTCACCTGAACTTTCATTGGAATGGAAGCCCTGATGATCTCCGTCAGTTCTCCGGTTGTCTCGATCGGTTTCTTTGCCCTCTCCTGCACGATGTGTTTTGCAATATTTTTTGCGAACTTGTCCTCACCATAATCACGGATGATACGGTAAAGATCCATCTCACTGTATCCGTTTACAATATCTTTTGCAGTCAGGCTCTGTCTGTCATCCATTCTCATATCAAGTGGAGCATTCTCATCACGGTAAGTAAAACCACGCTCCGGTGTATCTAACTGAAACGAAGATACGCCAAGATCCAACACGATTCCATCCACCTTTTCCACGCCAATGCGGTGAAGTTCCTCTTTCATGTTGGCGTAATTGCTTCGGATAATGGTGATCTTGTCACCAAATTCCTTTAATCTTTCTCCGGCGGCTGCGATTGCATCCGCGTCCTGATCGATTCCGATCAGCCTGCCTTTTTCTGATAACCGTGAAGCCACCTGGTAAGCATGTCCGCCACCGCCAAGTGTTCCATCCACATAGATTCCGTCAGGCTTGATATTCAAATTTTCAATTGTCTCATTTAGCAATACTGAATAATGATTAAATTCCATTGTGATCCTCTCTGCCTGACTTTTGCTCTGGCTCTCTTTTTTTATTCTCTGTGGATCAGATGCTGAACCCTAAATCTGCCATGTGTTCTGCAATCTCATCCATCTCATCTTCATCATATGTATTCTCCTGCCATCTGTCTTTGTCCCAGATTTCCACTCTGCTTAAGACTCCGACTAAAACGACATCTTTTGTCAGATTTGCATATTCTCTTAAAACTGGTGGAAGAAGGATTCTTCCCTGCTTGTCCAGTTCACAGGAAGCTGCTCCTGCAAAAAAGAAACGTGAAAACTTTCTTGCATCCTTGGAAGTCATGGAAATATTTCTAAATTTTTCTTCGATGTTGTGCCATTCTTCTAACGTATACACAAATAAGCATCCATCAAGTCCCTTTGTCACTACAAATTCATCGCCAAGCTGCTCTCTGAATTTTGCCGGAACTATCAGTCTGCCTTTTGGATCAACTGTGTGGTTGTATTCTCCCATAAACATGACACACTCACCTGCCTTTGTGCGGCAGCTGGTTCCTCTTGATTTTCCATTTCTGTGGTCATTTGCCACCACTTCGAACCATTCTCTACCACTTTCCACCACTTTTAAACATATATTAGACTATTCTTAAGAAAAAATCAATATTTTAGCGCAAAAAAATAATGCCAGACCAGTTATTTCCTGATTTGGCATTATTTTCCATTCTTCTCTACTTACTTCTTTCTGTTTCCTCGATATACTCTTCAATCAGCTGATCGAGTTTTGTACTTTTTTGATAGTAATTATCAAACTTATCCTGTCGTAAAAGTGCCTGATCCAGTTCAAATCGAACGGATTCGATTTCCTGCTGTAACTCACTCAACTTTCTCATATGAATCCTCCTGATTTCCTCAATGGAAAATGCAATTTTACAAATTCAAATTTCTGCTAATTGCCGGAGCAGAGAATAGTCCCTTTTTCTTTTCCCCTTTTTCTTTTCCTCTCTTTTATATTCTCCATATTACTATCCGCAGATTCAAAAATCAAATGAATTAGGTGATGAGTTTTCTCCAAAATTCGACATTTCCAAACGGATTTTTTCACAATTGCACGTATTTCCTACAAAAACAGCGCATCCATTTTTCGACTTTGGATGCGCTGTTCATAAAAAATTAATATTTGATTCGTATGTTTTCCTATCGTTTTTGTATGTTTTTCATTTTTCAGGAATGTTTTAACCGGAATTCTGCCCTTTTCTCGGCGAGTAAATGTATCATTGTCTCCATTGCCTTGTAGTTCACCTCCACAATGTGATGGATATCATCCTCCACATCATGCTTTCTCACAAGATAATCATCATGGGATTTCTGGATAAAATCACAAAGATTTTTGGCATTTTTAAATTCCAGATGATCTGCTTTATGCGGTTTTGCAGCGTCCGTCCTAATATATCTCCGCAGATCCCGCTTTAACTTTTCCTCGTAAGAACAGTGATCCTTCAGACTTCCCGGATAGATCTTATTGTGAGGATAGGTAAAATAGTCTGCCAGATAGTGGCTGATCTGTCCAAGATCCATGTAATACTTGCGCCCTTTTTTCTTCTCCACCAGTTTCCTGCCCTCGGAAAGGCGCTCAATATGGCGTCTGATATCCGGGTAAGTTCCGTCCATCTCATGGCGCTTATAGACGAAAGATGGCTTAATGTCCGGCAGGACACTTCCGATGTAAAAAGATAATTTATGTTTTTTCAGATCATTGTCTTCCATATTATTTACAATGTAACGTGCCAGTGAAATATGTGATTTTTTTCTCATAAGTACCGCCTCCAAACAGGAATCTTTTTGTTTTTCCAACTCCCATACTACATCTCCGCGGCAAAAGAAACAAGGGTATCTTTGTAAACTTTTTGTGTAGTTTTTGTGTTTTAAAGCACTGGAATCCTGCTTTACAGATGTAAATTTTCTTATCCTGCTTTTTTATGGTCTGCACAAATGGAGCATGTGCAGACCAGTTTCATACCTGTATTAATTATTCATATTTACAGTTGCACTCGAAGCTTGCGCACTCTGTCTCTCCACAGGTGCAGGCTCCGGCACCGGAAATACCGATATGATCTGCGTGACATTTCTCATTTTCATTGAAACGGCAGTGTGTTGCCTCACATGCAACGTCGATTTCCTTGGAAACATCTTTTAATGCGTTACAGGCTGCACCGTTTGTTCCGCGGTCTTTGAAACTTCCGCAACAGGTGCTCTGTGCTTCGGTTGCTTCGCGTCCCTCCACCTGAATGTCGCCTTTGCAGCAACAGCCGTCTTCATTATTGTAGGTGCAGCTTTTCACTGAACAATCCAAATATGCCATACTTTTTTCTCCTTTTCCTTCAAATCTGTCAGACAATTGTGAAACTCCTCATAATCTTCTTTAAATTGTTCAAAATTAACAAAAACATTCAAGACACGCTCTCGCTATGTGTCACTCGCAACGGTACTGCTCATTCTTCGCAGTACTTCGCAAATTCATTTAAAATCTGCTTCGCAGATAGGAATTTGCTCACACTTGAATCACTTTCGCACGGTCTGTGCAGTAAATGCACAGACCTGATTGAAAAAAGTTGTACCTGCCTTCTAAGAACCGGCGGTCCCCCAATGTCTTTCATGTCTTTTGTTAATTTTTCACAATTCAACTTAGGTTTTCATGAGTTTCGCAATTGTCTTAGATTAGTATGGCAGTTTTCGAAAAAAATATGTAAAAGAGCATATGCCATAATTTTCTGGCATACGCTCTTCGTTCATTTCAATTTTTTATTAAATTTTATTTTAATGCGGCAGGATTGATTTTCTTTGTTACAATCTCATCCTTTAACATTGCAAGGAACTCTTCTTTTGGAACGGTTGTGGTAGCCTGCTCACCGTGAAGTCTGTAGCTTACCGTTCCGTCTTTTACTTCGTTCTTTCCAAGAATGATGAGGTAAGGAACTTTCTCTACCTGTGCAGCTCTTACACGATAGCCGAGTTTCTCGGCACGCTCGTCGATTTCCACACGAATACCGTTCTCATCCAGATAGCTGAGAAGTTCATGTGAGTATGCATTCAACTCTTCATCCTCATTTTTAACCGGAATGATTCTTGCCTGAACCGGTGCTAACCAGAGTGGCAGATTTCCTTTTGTTTCCTCTAAGATATAAGCCATGAAACGGTCAAGGGAACCAAGGATTGCTCTGTGTAAAACAACTGGTGTTTTCTTTGTGCCATCTTTGTCAATGTATGTCAGATTGAATTTTGCAGGTAAGCAGAAGTCAAGCTGGCAGGTGGAAAGTGTGTATTCATTTCCGATTGCCGGTTTTACGTTTACGTCAAGTTTTGGTCCGTAGAATGCAGCCTCACCGATTTCCTCTGTATAGTCTATTCCGAGGTCATCTAATACTTTTCGGAGTGCATTCTCTGCTGTGTTCCACATCTCATCGTCATCATGATATTTTACTTTATCAGCAGGATCTCTTAAGGAGAGCACGCAACGGTAATCTGTGATGTTGAAATCCTTGTAAGTATCAAAAATCAGATCCACAACCTGTGAGAACTCTGACTCAATCTGTTCCGGTGTCACGAAAAGATGCGCGTCGTTCTGGCAGAAATGACGTCCTCTCTCGATACCTTTTAAAGTACCGCTGGCTTCGAAACGGAAATCATGTGCGATCTCACCGATACGGATTGGAAGATCTTTGTAGGAGTGCATTCTGTTTGCATAAATCATCATATGATGCGGGCAGTTCATTGGACGGAGAACAAAGGACTCTCCCTCCACTTCCATTGCAGGGAACATATTGTCTTTGTAATGATCCCAGTGACCGGATGTTTTATACAGATTAACCGTACCAACACAAGGTGTCATAACATGAAGATATCCAAGCTTTCTCTCTTTTGCTTTGATATAATTTTCAAGTTCCTGCCATACTGTGTATCCTTTTGGAAGGAACATTGGAAGTCCACGTCCAACAAGGTCATCCGACATGAAAAGATTCATCTCTTTACCGATTTTTCTGTGGTCACGGTCTTTTGCTTCCTCAAGAAGTTTTAAGTGCTCCTCTAACTCTTCCTGTGTCGGGAAACATACACCGTAAATACGCTGCATTACGTGATTGTTTGCATCACCTTTCCAATATACACCAGAGTATTTTACAAGTTTGAAGTTCTTGCATAACTTTGTATTGTCTACGTGAGGTCCACGGCAGAGATCCGTGAAATCTCCCTGATCGTAAACAGAAATTCCAGACCTTCAATTAAGTCCAGTTTGTATGGATCATCTTTGAACATTTCCATTGCTTCTGCTTTGGAAATCTCACGTCTGTAAATCTTCTTGCCTTCTTTGCAGACTTTCTTCATCTCTTTCTCGATTGCTGCAATTGCTTCGTCGTTGATGATATCATCGCCAAGGTCAATATCATAATAGAAACCTTCTTTTACAACTGGTCCTACCCAGAACTTTGCCTGTGGGTATAAGTGTTTTACTGCCTGTGCCATCACATGTGCGCAGGAATGGTTTAAAGTATTCAGTCTCTCGTCTGCTTTAAAATCTACCATTTTCTTCATTTCCTTTCGCTATATAAAAATAAGTTTCTGTAGGAAGTATCTCCGATTCTCTGTGCCACATTCCTCTATACTTTTGTATATTAGATAACATAAAAAATCCCTGATACTGCATTCCTACAATATCAGGGACGATATACTTATCGTGGTTCCACCCATCTTCATCTCTCCATCCTATCAGACATCAAACTTCTTACTGCCTGTCCATTCTGGAGAAATCTCATTCTTGATGATAACGGTATCACCGGACCGGATTGGGGTCACTCAGAGCTGGTCTTCACATAATTCTTAGCCGGAATGCTCACACCAAACGCCTTCCTCTCTGGGACTTTTGCTTATGCTACTCTTCTCTTCATCGTTTTGACTAGGGTCATTCTATACCCTTTTCTTCTATCTGTAAAGTCTTTTTTGCAGTTCCGGTATGACGGACTATCTTCCGCAGCAGTATTTGTACTTCTTACCGCTTCCGCATGGGCATGGATCGTTACGTCCGACTTTTTTGCCTACATGAACAGTGCCGGATTTCTTCTGCTCTAAGAATAAAGCTCTTCTCTTCTCATCATCAAAAATCTCTTTCCACTGTGGAAGTTCATACAGCCAGTCAGCTTTCGCTGCTACCATATTCTTGTACAGTCTCTCTTTATCAAATGCAAGGCTTATTACTGTATCTTCTTCTACTGTATCCAGATCCAGTTCGATCAGAAGGCTTTCATTGATTCCATCCAGGAAACCGATCATGGTCAGAACTTCCTGTCCGAACTTCTCAGCCAGTTCTTTGACTGTTCCTTTCACTGCTTCATCCGGATTAGAAAGAAGCTTTTCGTAAATCTCTTTCTCAATCTGGAAATATGTTCCCCAGAATTTTTCCAACTGACTTCTGTCTGCAGTCTCATCATAAGCGATGTTCTGCCACTGCTGATATAATGTGCTCATATTTCTATACTCCT
>ERZ826051.3530-NODE-3530-length-10246-cov-3.426160_pt1 | contig 10246 bp, 5 predicted proteins | sample MGYA00519928_ERZ826051 | MGnify/ENA primary metagenome ERZ826051 (study PRJEB31778, sample SAMEA3449219) | human gut metagenome | biome: human gut; feature: human-associated habitat; material: faeces | place: United Kingdom | collected 2010/2012 ...
ACTGGGCGCTCAGCAACAGGTAGACGAATACCAAGCAGAGCAAGAAGATCATGGCCGTGGTACTGGTACCCGTACTCTGCTCCTCGCGGCTCAGGCTCGAGAACTCGAATCCGTAACCGGTCGGGAGCATCTGGCTCGCCACCTCCTCGATCGCCTTGATCGCTTCGCCCGAGCTGACGCCCGGCTTCGGCATGCCGCTGACCTTCATCGAGGTATACATATTGAAACGGTTGATATTGTCCGGACCGTATATCTTTCTCAGCGACATGAACTGCGTGATCGGAGCCATCTCGGTCCCGTTACGGACCATGATGCCGTTGAGCGATTCGGGACTTATGCGGGCCTCCGGATCGGCTTGGATCATCACGCGATACAGCTTACCGAAACGGTTGAAGTTCGATGCGTACAGACCGCCGAAGTATCCTTGGAGCGTCGTCAGAATATCGCTCGGACTCAGGCCCGCCTGCTTGCATTTCGCAGCATCGATGTCAACCATATACTGCGGGAAGTTCGGATTGAAAGTGGTCATGGCGTACATGATCTCGGGACGCTGATTCAGCACGCCGAGGAACTGCTGCGCCACTTCGAAGAAACGGTCCAAATCGCCTCCAGTCTTATCCTGCAGATTGAACTCGAAACCGTTGGACGCACCGTAACCGGTAATCATAGGCGGCGCGAACAGCATGACCTGCCCGTCCTTGACCAGCTGCCGGGTCTGCATCGTCAACGCTCCGACGACATCGTCGGACGACATACCCTTGCCCTGTCGCTCGCTCCAATCCTTCAGCTTGATGATGGACGTACCGTAGCTGTTGCCCTGTCCGCCCATAAAGCTGTAGCCGGTAATCGACGTACGCGACTTGACGGCCGGATTCGCGGCAACCAGGCTGTCGATCTGCTGCATCACGGCCTCGGTTCGCTCCTTGGACGTTCCGGGGGTCAGATTGACGGCAGCGAAGACGGTACCCGTATCCTCGTTGGGCACCATACCCGTCGGAGTGATCTTCATCAGCAGGAAAAGCGCCACGATGCTGCCTGCAACGATCAGGAACGACAATACCCGCTTGTGGATGAAGAACAGCACGCTCTTCTTGTATTTTTTCAGCGTTACGTCATAAGCGGCATTGAACGATGCGTGGAAACGATCGATCAGGCTCATCTTCTTTTCGCCTTCCTCGCGATGAGGTTTCAGGAACACGGCGCAAAGGGCAGGACTCAACGTCAGGGCGTTCACGGCCGAGAAGCCGATAGCGATCGCCATCGTCAGACCGAACTGGCGGTAGAACGTACCCGAGGTTCCGGTCATGAAGCTCACCGGAATGAACACGGCCATCATCACGAGCGTGATCGATACGATCGCTCCGCTCAGCTCGCTCATCGCGTCGATCGACGCCTTGCGGGCGGAAGTGTACCCTTGATCGAGTTTGGCGTGGACTCCCTCCACGACGACGATCGCGTCATCGACGACGATTGCGATCGCAAGCACCATAGCCGACAGCGTCAGCAAGTTAACGCTGAACCCGATCAGGTACAGCACGAAGAACGTACCGACAAGCGCGACAGGAATGGCGATCGCCGGAATCAGCGTCGAACGGAAATCCTGCAGGAAAATGTAAACGACCAAGAACACGAGAATGAACGCCTCGATCAGCGTCTTGATCACCTCGTGGATCGAAGCGAACAGGAAGTCGTTCGTGTCGAGCAGAATGACATAATCCATACCCGGGGGCAGCGTCGGCTTGATCCGCTCCAGGTAGCTTTTGATATCGTTGATGATCTGCGTCGCGTTCGAACCGGCCGTCTGAAAGATCATCGACGTCACGCCCTCGTGACCGTTCACGTGGTTGCTGAAACCGTACGTCAAACGTCCCAGCTCGATATTGGCGATATCCTTGAGTCGCAGTACCTCGCCGTCGGAGGTGGCGCGCACGACGATGTCGCCGAACTCCTCCTCGGTCTGCAGACGCCCCTTGTAGCGCATGATATACTGGAACGACTGGTCGCCCTCCTCGCCGAACTGTCCGGGAGCGGCCTCGATATTCTGTTCGGCCAGCGCGGCAGCTACGTCCGTAGGCATCAGGCCGTACTGAGCCATCACATCGGGCTTCAGCCAAATACGCATCGAGTAGTCGGCACCCATCACCATCGCGTCGCCCACGCCGGGGATACGCTTGATCTCGGGAATGATATTGATGTTGGCATAGTTCTCGAGGAACTTGATATCATAACGGTCGTCGGGGCTGAAGAACGCGAAACCGAGCAACATACTCGTCTGCCGCTTCTCGGCCGTCACGCCGACCTGAGTCACTTCCGAAGGCAACAGCCCCAGCGCCTTCGAGACACGGTTCTGCACATTGACGGCTGCCATGTCGGGATCGGTTCCCTGCTTGAAATACACCTCGATCGAGGCATCGCCGGTATTGGTCGCCGTCGAAGTCATGTACATCATGTTCTCGACACCGTTGATCTGCTCCTCGAGCGGAGCGATCACGCTGTTGAGCACGGCCTGCGCATTGGCTCCCTGATAACTCGTGTTCACCCGGACGGTCGGCGGCGCGATATCGGGGTATTGCGTAACGGGTAGCGAAACCAAGCCGAGCAAACCCAGGATGACGATGACGACCGAGATGACCGTCGAAAGCACCGGGCGATTGATAAATCTATCTAGCTTCATATCTCTTACACCTTATTCTGTCCATGTATGAATTATTGTCTGGCCTGCTGCTGAGCGGCTCCGGCCGCACCCGAAAGGGCATTCAGCCGCGCGGCCGCCTCGGCGGGCGTAATGGCCTTGATCTTGGCGCCGTCCTTCAGCGTCGCCACGCCCTCTACGACGATCCGGTCGCCGGCACGAAGCCCCGATGTCACGACATAGTTCTTACCGTCGTCGAGGTTGAACACTTCGACGGGCGTATTCTTGACCGTCGAATCGGGTTGAAGCACGTAAACGAACTTTTTGTCCTGAATTTCGGAAGTGGCTTTCTGCGGCACCATCAGGGCCGAATCGAGCTGGCTCGGAATCAATACATTGCCCGTTCCGCCGCTGCGAAGCACATAATCGGTATTGGGGAACAATGCCCGGAGCGTGAACGAGCCGGTCTTCGTATCGATCACGCCGGTCAGCGTCTCGATCCGCCCTTTCTGGGGATAGACGCTTCCGTCGGCCAGCATCAGCTCGACCTCGGGCATGTTGCCGACCATCTTGCCGAGCGAGGCTCCGTCGCGGCGCGTCATCTCCAGCAACTGCTTCTCGTTCATCGTGAAGTAAACGTACATTTTCGAGATATCCGACACGACGGTCAGCGGCTCGGCCGAAGACGAGCTGACCAAGCTACCCACACGGAACGGAATCGACCCGACGACACCGTCGGAAGGACTCGTTACGGTCGTATAGGCCAAATCCTGTTCGGCCGACACCAGCTGGGCTTTCGCCTGTGCGAGCTGGGCCTCGGCAGTCTTCAGCGTGTTCTGAGCCATTTCCAGATCGTACTCGCTGATGATATTCTGTGCCTGCAGATCGGTCTTGTTCTTTACCGTCAGGCGATTCGTAGCTACGTTGGCCTCGGCTACCTTCACGGCTGCCTCCGCCGCATTCCGGGCCGCCTCGTACTGCACCTTGTCGATCAGGAACAAAGGCTGACCTTTTTTCACTACGGCCCCTTCGTCCACGCACAGCTTCGTGATGAAGCCGCTGACACGCGGACGGATCTCTACGTCCTGCAACCCGCGGATCGTGGCCGGAATAGTCGTTTTCAGATCGACCGAGACAGGCTCCAGCGTCTCTACCGCAAACTCGGGAACGCCTCCTGCCATGTTCTGGCCTGCATTCGAATTACCGCACGAAACGGCGGCAACGCCCGACAACAAAAATGTCAGCCCCTTACACAGAGTCCCTACGACTCTCATTCTGTTCCTGTTGTTCATATTCTCTTATCCGTTAAATTATACTCCTTTTCAAACATCACGTCGTTTCCCGGCACGAAAACCGCTCGCCGGCAAGCTGCAAAAATACAAATAATTCAGGCAATTTGTCCTCGTGGCGCTTTCATCCACGCCGATCCCCATACGCTTGCATTAACGTAAACTCATGAAAAAAATTGTATCGAAATCAAAATGAATACATTAAAATAACCTGTCATAGGTTTCTCATGACAAATTACGGAGCAAAAGTAACAAGAAAACTGATAAAACAAAAATAGTTTTCCGGTTTCGCCGCAAAATTCGCAGAAGACTTCCCGGAACCGGCCGTCGACCGTCCTGCATCGCCGGACGGCATCGCAAAAACGCCCATGGACAAAAGCGACATCCTGTATTGCAAAGACTTAAGATTCAAACCGACGACATAAAAAAATCATACGGACAAAAAATATCCTTGCGTCCGCACCTGCTTTGGCGAATCATACGCCCGAAAACCGCACTGCCCATGCACGATCTTACCCTATCGATCAGAAAAATCCGTCCCCATTTTCCGCCATAAAGGACATGATAACCGTACAATGCATATATTTGCATTCTATTCCGGATACGGGCGGGGAAAAGTCCGGCCGCCGAACAAAAAATAACCGAAACGCAGCAAAAGACCATGATCAAGAAGATGACAATGCTGGCGCTGACCGTCTGCACGCTCTGCGCGACGGAGGCACAGGCCCAGATCAAGCTGGGCGGCAAAACGCTGAACGCGCAGAAACTCGTCCAAGCGGGCGCCGACATGATAAAAGCCGTCACGCTTTCCGATGCCGACATAGCGGCCCTCAGCCGCGAGGCGGTCGAATGGATGGATAACAACAATCCCGTGTCGCCCGACACTTCGGCCTACAGCCAACGGCTCAAGAGGCTGACCGAGAATGTCAAAGTCGACGGATTGGAACTGAACTTCAAAGTTTACGAAGTGGCCGACGTCAACGCGTTCGCCTGCGGGGACGGAAGCGTGCGCGTATTCAGTTCGCTGATGGATCTGATGGACGACCGGCAGCTGATGGGCGTGATCGGGCACGAGATAGGGCACGTCGTGCATGCCGACACGAAGGATGCGATGAAGAACGCATACATGGCCTCGGCCGCACGCAACGCGGCCGGCTCGGCCGGAGGTACGCTGGCCAAACTGACCGACTCGCAACTGGGCGACCTCGTGCAGGCTTTCTCGAACGCGCAATTCTCCCAGAAACAGGAGTCGGCCGCAGACGACTTCGGATTCGATTTCTGCGTCCAGAACGGTCTGGACCCTTATTCGATGGCCTCGGCCCTCGAAAAACTGGCCGAACTGTCGCAAGGCTCCCAGTCGTCGGGACTGCAAAGAATGTTCTCGTCGCATCCCGACAGCCAGAAACGCGCCGAGCGGATGCGAGCGCGGGCCGAGGAGCTGATCCGGCAACAGCAACAATAGGCACGTCTACGCCGGTAAGACATGCCGGAGAAAGGCGCCGTATAGCAACGGCGCTTTTTTCATGCGGGCTTTCCGACGAACGCAATTCTTTTCAAGGACCGCGCGGCGAATCGCAGGCCGGGGCGGACGCCCGAAGACACGAAATCCGGTTTCGAGCGGCTCGGTCCGCGATCCGGCAGGACAAAGCCGGCAAGACCGGAGCCCTCTCCGCGAGAAGTCATGGGAAATGCCAGCCGCCGGCTTCATTCCGCCTCCGTGAAATCGTTCCGACGGAAACCCCGGGCACGGTTCGCACAATAATAGAACGGACAGCCGACCGGCAAATCGGGGCATTCCTTTGCCATACAGCGCACATCTTCACCTAACCGACAGGAAAATCGACCGGTCTAAGGAGCCGTCAGAGCGGCGAACCAGTAGGCGTAGGACTTCACCGCACCGTCTTCGAGCGTCACCGTGTAGCTCCGGCGGACAGGCCCGCCCAAACGGAACGGAATCGGATAGCGGAACATTCCGCCCGCATGGCAGAACGTATGATATTCGCCGTTCTCGCCGCACGGATCGACACCGTCGGGCAAATCGTCTCGAAACGTTCCGTCGATCGTCCGCCCGATCCAATCGGCACCGAGGCAGGAAGCATCGGTCGTTACAACGACCGTTTCGAGTCCCGAGGCGAGAAAAGCGGCCATAATCCGTTCCGGCCCCTGTCCCCACAGCGGCTCGACCACCGTCACGCCATACGGCTCCAACTGACGCTCCCGGTACGCGCGCACGTCCTGCAAAAAAATATCTCCGAAGATAAAATGTTCGGCTCCCCGGGCGACGAAATCGCCGACGGCCTCAGCCATCGCCCGCTCGTAGTCCTCGATCCCCTTCCCTGTCGGGACAATACGGATCGGCAGCCCGATGCTGTCGGCCTGCATCCGGAGCAGCTCGGCCGGAATGCCGTGCATCGACGAGCGGTCATTCGACGCATCGACCGTCGTAAGCAGCGAGACGACCTCGTAACGGTCCTCCCGCAGCACCGTCTGCAACGCCAGCGCGGAATCCTTTCCTCCGCTCCAGTTGAAAACCGCCCGTCGCCTCTGCTCTACCATGACAGTGAATCGATCGAATGATTGGTGAAAAATCCGCTGATCAGCGTGAAATATTCCGGTAACCTCCCGTCAACGCTCCAGCGCAACTCGATGCCGAGCAATTCCGAAGCCGTCCGCCCCAGATCGAAGCCAAGCGCCTCGAGCGACGGGCGTATTTTCCCGGGCCGCACGCAAGGCAGGTCCGACGGTCTGGTACAGGTTCCCTCAGGACAATCGAAGCATGTACCGGCAAAAAAGGCACGGCTGTCCGGCCATGCCTCTTCCAAGGCAAGCAATCGCGCGTCCAACTCGCAACGGGCTTCATTCAACAAAGCGCGTCCCTGTTTCTCGCTTTGCCCTGCATCGGCGCAAAGCGCGCGTAACCGCTTGCCCGGTTCGATTCGCGCAGCGATCAGATGAGCCGTCCCGAAACCCGATAAATACTCCTCCGCATCGAACGAGAAAGGCGGGCACGCCCAACAACGTCCGTACCGGCCGCACCGGCGGCACAAGTCGGCGAACCGCTCCGCGTCGCGATAACGGCGGATATACTCTTCGACAGGAAGCGAAGCGAAAGCGTAAGTCCGCACTGCAAGCGGTTTTCCGGTCGGGTTGTTCGGTTTCATCGGGCATCGGTGACGGCCGTACCGTCAAAGGACAAATTTGGCAAAAAAGAATCGTTCCGGCAAACGATTCCATATTGTCTAAGAACGGTATGACCGTTCCTGTACGGAAAACCGATCCGGCCGAAATAACGCAATAAAACGAACAAGCCGCCTGCAACGTCCGAAAAAAGCCTCCGAGCACAGACTTTCCATCCGATACAAAGCCTCCATAAAAGCACCTCGTAATTACACAAATCAATACAATTCGATGAATCGCGCTCACAGAAGCGATCGATATGTTTCCGGCAGGCTTGAAACAGCCCCATAGAAAGAACGGCAACCGGATGAGCCGTCACTCGGAAACTCGGAGAAAAGAAACTCCCCGGAAATCCGACGAACCGAAACGGGGACATTATAAAGCATACAATCGGGTCCATAATAATATAGGACATATGTTGCAAGCGGCAGGGAGACACGCGCCCGATGGCTCCGTATATGGCAAACCGGGACTCTTCCGGCGCGGCGCGCGAAACTTGGAGAAATTTTTGCAGAACGAGCGTCGGAACCAATAACCGCCCGTCCTATGAACCGACCCGACCTCCCGGCCGATACGCTGCAAAAGAACAATCTTTTTTTCCGGCAGTTGCTTTTTCTGGGTATCCTGATTACGATCGGACTGGTCATTCTCAAGCAATTGGGCTTCTTCGTCGGAGCCTTTCTGGGCGCTTCGACGCTCTACGTCGTACTGCGCCCGCTGCTTTTCCGGCTGACCGAGCGACACAGCTGGAGATCATGGCTCGCGGCGGCCCTGCTGCTGGGACTCGGCTTTCTGATCTACGAAGTGATTGCGGCCGAGATTCCCAACGTCGACACGTCGAAAATCGTCGGCTTTTTCGAAAAGCAGGTGATCCGGCTGAACGAACTGATCGGTTTCGAAGCCATCCCCAAGGATCTGCTCGAGAACTCGGGAACTTTCCTGACGAAAATGGTATCGTCGCTGATCAACACGACCTACAGCTTCGCGGCAAACGTATTCATGATGCTCGTCATCCTCTACTTCATGCTGCTCAAGGGTCGCAAAATGGAGAGGCACATCAACTCCTACGTGCCCTTCAAGAGCAAGAGCCTCTGTCTGCTCAAGCAGGAAGTCAAGACGATCATCTTCAGCAACGCGCTCGGCATCCCGATCGTCATGCTGTCGCAGGCGCTCGCGGCCTGCCTGATCTACTGGCTGCTGGGCATGAACAACATCGTTTTCTGGGCATTCGTCACCGCCGTATGCGGACTGATCCCGATGATCGGCACGGTCATCGTCAGCGTGCCGCTCGGCGCATACATGATCTATAGCGGCGAGCTGTGGCAGGGCATCCTGATGATCGCGCTCGGCGTGCTGGTCATCGCCAACGTAGACAACCTCTGCCGGATGATCCTGATGAACAAAGTGGCGGATACGCACCCGCTGATCGTCATTTTCGGCGTGATACTCGGTATCCCGCTATTCGGGTTCTGGGGCATTATCTTCGGCCCTCTGCTGATCTCGGGCTTTCTGCTGCTGATGAAAATCTATTATAAGGAATACAACTTGCTGCCGCAGGAAGCGCAGGCTCGAGAGAACGCCGCCGAGACCCGGTGCGGTCGGGAGTAATCATTCGCCCAATCCGATCTCTGCGAACGCCCCAAGTCCGCACCGAAACCCTGTGCGGAATCGCTCCCCCGCTGCGGACGATCCGCTCCCGCGTTCCAAGCCTGCCCGGCCCGTCTTTCGCCGCAAATGCTTGCCATGGGATCTGTCGTTTACGGAATGTTCCCGATTCACGTTATAACCTGCCGTTGAAATGGACCGATTCCGGTGAACGGCTCAAAAATTTTATGCGAGAACAAGAAAAAGCGCATTTGATAAAAAATGGCGCGACAGAAACGTGAGCGACATGTCACAAGGACGTCCCGCTCACCCCGTGAACAATGAAGTGAATGGGTCTCATGAAAACGGGCAAAGGAAATAACGGTCTATTGGCCGGGCATGTTGCGGTGTGGATATGTATGTCCGTTGTCGTCCCGAGATCGTAAAGATTCGGGGAACGGTTCCCTTGTCCATACGATGAAACCATGTATTACACAACCGATCCGGGCTCTTTTCGCTCGGCCCACTACCTGTACGAATCCTTGCCCAAAACGGTATTCTTAATACCGGGCAGCAACGATTTCCACCAATAGTTGAATTGCGAGCGGTACGGGTCGCGTTCCGTGCTGCCGTCCGCCGTACGCGTGCCTCGACCGTCCGGATTGCTCGGCCGGATCAGCATCTTGTCAACGACAAACGTCATCAGGCGCCGCTCCTTGAGCCGACCGTCCGGCTGCCGCTTGACCATCTCCACGTCGAGCCCGTCGTATAGCATCGTCATTTGAACTTCCGACCGCGCATCGTTTCCCGTCACGCGGAATTCGATCCGCTCGAGCCGTCCGGAATCGATCTGAATACCGGCAAGCGGCGTCACGACGCGATTCAACAACGGCAGGCTCATCGGCCCGAGGGAGCCGTCGATTTCAAAACGGCGGTTCAACGAGTCGGACGGAAACCGGAAACTCGCTTTCAGCAGACCTGCCCCGTACAACTCTCCCCGGGCCTCCAACCGGAAAAAGTCGTCCGCTCCGCCCCGATTGGTCAGACCGTAAAACTCGCCGCTCAGGCTGTCGAATTGCACGATTCCGGGCTCCGTTCCGTTTTCCGACAGCTCGTCGTAACGGGCCCGCACGTTGCCCAGAGTGATACGGCGCACGTCGACAGCGAACGGCAGCCGCTGCAACGAGCGGTAAAACAGTTGTTTCACACGTTGCGGCCGGGGCACCTGACGATTCTTGTAACTTTCGACTTCCGCCTGCGGAATGCTCAAACTGTCGATACGAAGTCCTCCGCCGTCCGTCCATGCGGCCCAATCGATACCGGTGCATCCGATGCTCCGAACCGAAACGCGGGTCCAGTCGATATGTCCGGGTGCCCGCTGGGCGAACATATCCTTGGGATACTGCGGTTCCAGACGAACGGCCGCAACGTAAAGCGAGCCGTCGCCCGCGCCGAATCGAAGCGTATCGACTTCGAGCAGTACCGCCCCTTCGTCGATCCGGTAGTCGAGCCTGTCGACTGCCAGCTCCATGTCGCTACAAAACCATGGTCTCGACAGCGAATC
>ERZ826051.3542-NODE-3542-length-10225-cov-2.957817_pt1 | contig 10225 bp, 10 predicted proteins | sample MGYA00519928_ERZ826051 | MGnify/ENA primary metagenome ERZ826051 (study PRJEB31778, sample SAMEA3449219) | human gut metagenome | biome: human gut; feature: human-associated habitat; material: faeces | place: United Kingdom | collected 2010/2012 ...
CGCCGAGCTGGCCGCGCACTGTATGGAGGATCTGGACAGCGATTTCAAGCGCAAGAGCGAAACGAGCCGCATCATCGTCGCGGGGCGCAACTTCGGCTGCGGCTCCTCTCGCGAGCACGCGCCCATCGCCATCAAGGCCAGCGGCATTCAGCTCGTCATCGCGGACAGCTTTGCCCGGATTTTCTACCGCAATGCCATCAATATCGGCTTGCCGATTCTGGAATGTGAGGAAGCCGCAAATGATATTGATGCAGGCGATACCGTATCTGTTGATTTCAACACAGGCGTGATTACAAACGAAACAAAGGGCAAAACCTATCAGGCTGAGCCGTTCCCTGCATTCATGCAGAGGATTATGGCTGCGGGCGGTCTGGTAACATATACAAAGGAAAAAATCGAAGGTTAAGGTGAAAAAAATGGGTTCTTATCATATTACAGTATTAAAGGGGGACGGCATCGGCCCCGATGTTGTGACCGAAGCCATGGGCGTATTGGAATGTGTCGGCAAAAAATACGGTCATGACTTTGTATTCAATGAAAAGCTGGCAGGCGGCTGTGCGTATGATGCGTATGGCGAGCCCCTGCCTGAGGAAACCTTAGAGGCCTGCAAAAACAGCAACGCGATTCTCTTGGGTGCGGTTGGCGGCCCGAAATGGGATCATCTGCCTGCTAATCTCCGCCCCGAAGCAGGCGCTTTGCTGAAGCTGCGCAGCAGTCTGGGGCTGTATGCAAACCTGCGCCCTGCCATCATCCATAAGGCTTTGAGCGACGCAAGCCCCATCAAGCCGGAAATCATCGGCGACAGTCTGGATATTCTGGTTGTCAGAGAGCTGACAGGCGGCATTTATTTCGGGGAGCGCGGCTATCGTGAAGGCAAGCACGGCGAAGAAGCGTATGATGTTGAAGCATATAGCGAATTTGAAATCAAACGCATTGCCGTACAGGCCTTTGAAGCCGCTATGAAGCGCAATAAGCACGTTACCAGCATTGATAAGGCAAACGTTCTGGAAAGCAGCAAGCTGTGGCGCAGAACCGTGACAGAGGTTGCAAAGGATTATCCTGAGGTGGAATTGGACCACATGTATGTGGATAATGCCGCAATGCAGCTGGTGAGAAATCCCAAGCATTTCGATGTTATCGTAACCTCTAATATTTTCGGGGATATTATTTCCGACGAAGCAAGCCAGATTACCGGCTCTATCGGGATGCTGCCCTCCGCAAGTCTGGCGGACGGCGCATTCGGGATGTACGAACCCATCCATGGCTCCGCCCCCGATATCGCAGGCAAGGATATGGCAAACCCCATCGCAACCATTCTTTCCGCCGCTATGCTGCTGAAATTCTCCTTCGGTCTGGTTGCAGAATCGCAGGCGATTGAGGATGCTGTCACAAAGGTATTGGATGCAGGCTACAGAACCCCCGATATCTACAGCGAAGGCACCAAAAAAATCGGCACAAAGGAAATGGGCAAGCGCATCTGCGATGCCATCAACGCATAAAGCGAAAACAACAAATACTGAAAAAGGAAACCTTCTCCTATAAAAACAGGCTCGATTATGGCAATCCATAACCGAGCCTGTTTTTTTGCGATTTTCTCCGCTTGACAGTCCCCTGCTCCCATGCTACGATTGCTTTAACACCTAAACCTGACTTTAGGTAAATATTAAATTTTATTTTCATGAAAGAAGGCGATTCTTATGTATACCATCGGTCAGGTATCCGAACTGTTCCAATTACCCGTTTCCACCCTGCGCTATTATGATAAGGAGGGACTATTCCCCGAAATCAAGCGCAGCGGCGGCATCCGCCATTTTGATACCAAGGAGCTGGAAGCCCTGCGGCTGGTGGAATGTCTGAAAAAAACCGGCATGGAAATCAAAAACATCAAGCAGTTTATGCAATGGTGTACCGAGGGCAGTGAAACCTATCCCAAGCGTCTGGAATTGATTCAGAAGCAGAAGCTGGAATGTGAAAAGGAAATCAAGCGCATGGAAAAGGCGCTCGCCATGCTGAAATTCAAATGCTGGTATTACGAAACGGCTCTTGCGGACGGCAATGAGGACAGAATCCATGAAATGCTGCCGGACCGCCTGCCGGAAGAAATTCAGGCATACTATGATGCCTCACATACAGACTGATTCTGACAGAAATTTCTAAAAATCGTTTGATTTTACATTGTGCTTTCTCCTGTAGCTATGGTATAATACCCACGGCTTGTCCGTGGGTTAGCCGCTTACAGCGTCTATCTGCTGTTTTCACAGCAAATTCTAAAATTCGCAGGCAGAGCCTGCTCATACCATGCCTTGTTTGCAGGGGAAGAAAATATTTGCTTCGCAGCTGTTCTCTTCCCCTGCAAACAAGGCATGGTACAATAAAAGCAAAATCAAGGAGGTGCTTTATGGCAGAATTCAAGCAAAATGAGATTTATTTTGGGTTTCGGTTACAGAAAATCGAAGAAATCAACGATATTCACAGCACTGCATATCTTTTTTCTCATGAAAAGAGCGGTGCGCGCTTATTATATCTGAAAAATGCGGATCACAATAAGGTTTTTAATGTGGTATTCAAAACGCCGCCTGAAAATGACTGTGGCACGCCGCATATTCTGGAACATTCCGTGCTTTGCGGTTCGCGAAAGTATGAGGCGAAGGACCCTTTTAATGAACTGGCGAAGGGGTCTCTGAACACCTTCCTCAATGCCATGACCTATGCGGATAAGACGATGTATCCTGTTGCAAGCTGCAATGAAAAGGATTTTCATAATTTGATGGATGTGTATCTGGATGCGGTTTTCTTTCCGAAGATTTATGAGAAAAAAGAGATTTTCCGGCAGGAGGGCTGGCGTTATCTTCTGAATGAAGAGAAAAACACACTAGATGTAACGGGTGTTGTTTATAACGAAATGAAGGGTGCGCTTTCTGATCCGGAAAGCCTGCTGAGTGGTGCAATTTCCCGCTCAATTTTCGGTAAAACCACCTATGGCTATGAATCCGGTGGGCTGCCTGCTGCCATTCCCGATCTGACCTATGAAAGCTTTTTGAATTTCCACCGGAAGTATTATCATCCTTCCAATGCGTATTTCTATCTTTACGGAGATATGGAACCGATGGCATGCTTGCAGCATATCAGTGAGGACTATCTGGATGGCTTTGAAAAAAGTGATGCCTTGCCCGTGATTACAGAAACGGAGTGTGTGCAGAAGGGAAAGCTGCTGCATGAAACCTACCCTGCGGCGGAGGAGGGCGAAGAGGGCGGTTCCTTCCTTGCCTACAGCATAAAGGCGGGCAAATGCACAGACCCTGAGCGTGTGATGGCATTGCAGATTCTTTCCTATATTCTGCTGGAAACGAATGCGTCTCCCTTAAAAACAGCTCTGTTGGATGCAGGCATTTGTCAGGAAACAGAGGGATGGTTTGATTCCTCAACCTATGAAATGGTATTCAGTATCATTGCAAAAAATGCGGATGTGAAACAGGCGGATGCCTTTATCAGAATCATTGATGCAGAATGGAAGCGTCTGGCTACAGAAGGTCTGCCTGTGGATTTAGTCAAGGGTGCTTTACGAAAATTTGATTTCCTGCTGCGTGAGGAGGATTACGGCTCTACGCCGAAGGGACTGATTTATGCAACCAGATTGATGAAGCGTTGGCTGCATGGCGATGACCCCTGTGATAGCCTACGGCTGTTATCTGTGATTGAGCGGCTGAAAAAGGACGAGGGATACTTTGAACGGTTGCTGACAGAGGTTTTTCTGCACAATGAAGAAAAAACATATCTTATTCTTTTTATTCTGCTTTGTACTGACAGGCATTTCTGCACAAACACTGGAGCAGGCTAAAGTCATGTTCAACAAAAAACAATACAGCGAGGCCAAGCCTGTTTTCAAGAAATACGTAAAATCTCAACCGGCTAACGGCAATTATAATTTGTGGTACGGTGTCTGCTGCCTGAAGACAGGAGAACCGCAGGAAGCCGTGAAATATTTAGAAACAGCCGTCAAGAAGCGCATTCCCAGCGGACAATTGTACTTGGCAGAAACTTACAATGACCTGTATCGCTTTGAAGACGCCGTTAAAAATTACGAAGCTTATATAGAAGATCTTACCAAAAAGAAAAAAACGACCGAAGAAGCCGAGAAGTTATTGGACAAGGCCAAAGCCAATCTCCGTATGTTGAAAGGTGTGGAAGAGGTATGCATCATCGACAGTTTTGTTGTAGATAAAGCGAACTTTCTCGATACTTATAAAATAAGCGAAGAATCAGGAAAGTTGTTCACGTATAATAAATTCTTCAAAACAGAAGGAGACCATCCGGGAACTGTGTATGAAACCGAACTCGCCAACAAAATATATTATAGCGAAAAGGATAAGAACGGTTTGCTCAATATTTTTTCTAAAAATAAAATGCTCGATGAATGGAGCAAGGGATGGGAACTTCCAAGTAGCATAAACGCTTCGGGAAATACAAACTATCCATACGTCTTGACAGATGGAGTAACCATTTATTACGCTTCGGACGGAGAAAGCTCCATCGGTGGATATGATATCTTCGTAACACGTTATAACACGGCCACCGATACGTACATGAGACCGGAAAATGTGGGTATGCCTTTCAATTCTCCATACAATGATTATATGTATGTGATCGATGAATACAACAATTTAGGTTGGTTTGCCTCAGACCGCTATCAACCGGAGGGGAAAGTCTGCATCTATGTTTTTATTCCGAACGAATCCAAGCAAGTATATAATTACGAAGCAATGGACCCGAAGCAAATAGTAGCCCTTGCCCAACTTCATTCGCTGAAAACAACCTGGAAAGATCAAAAGAAAGTGGATAGCGCCCGGAAAAGGCTGGAAGATGCCATCAATCATAAGCCTCAGGAACAGTTTGTAGCTGATTTTGAATTTGTGATCGATGATCATGCAACGTACTATCACCTGGATGATTTCAAATCTCCACAAGCGAAAGATCTCTTCAAAAGATATCAGACAAAAGAAAAAGATTATCGTCAGCAAGAAAATAAGCTGGACAACCAACGGCAGTGGTATGCACGTGCCAATAAAGAAGAAAAAGCTAAAATAGCTCCCTCTATCCTCGATCTTGAAAAACGGGTAAGACAAATGTCCCGTGAACTTGATGAAGAGGCTATCATCATCCGCAATACAGAAATACAATATAAAAAATAACAAAACTATGGACGTACTGATAATCATTGTACTCATCATCGCTGCAGTTATACTGTTTTTGGTGGAGTTATTCGTTATTCCGGGAATCAGCTTTGCAGGGATCGCAGCACTGGGATGTATTATTTTTGCCAACTATTATGCATTTGCCAATCTCGGTACGGGGGCAGGATTTATCACATTGGTCGTATCGGGTGTGGCCTGCGTCGGCTCACTGGTCGGTTTCATGCGTTCAAAAACACTGGACAAGCTGGCTCTAAAGAAAGATATAACTTCCAAAATAGACAACAGTGCCGCAAATAAAATCAAAGTAGGCGATATGGGTATAACCACCACCCGCCTGGCACAAATCGGTTATGCCGAAATTGAAGGTAACATCATAGAAGTAAAATCGACAGAAGGATTGCTGGACGAGAAGACTCCGATTATCGTTAACCGTATCGCTGACGGCACTATCTTTGTAGAAAAACAAAAACCATAATATTCACTTAATTCAAAACTCATCATGAATATCGAACCCATGTATCTGACTATCTTACTGATAGCGGGAGGTATTATTCTCCTGGTTCTCTTTTTTCATTATGTGCCTTTTTTCCTTTGGCTATCGGCCAAAGTATCAGGAGTAAACATCTCATTGGTACAACTTTTCCTCATGCGTATCCGTAATGTTCCGCCGTATATCATTGTGCCGGGCATGATCGAAGCCCACAAAGCCGGATTAAACAAAATCACTCGTAACGAACTCGAAGCACATTACTTGGCCGGAGGACATGTAGAACGGGTAGTACATGCGCTCGTATCTGCCTCAAAAGCCAATATAGAACTTCCGTTCCAGATGGCAACTGCCATTGACTTGGCAGGACGTGACGTATTCGAAGCTGTACAGATGTCTGTTAATCCGAAAGTGATCGACACACCCCCTGTAACTGCCGTTGCCAAAGACGGCATCCAGTTGATAGCCAAAGCCCGTGTAACGGTACGTGCCAATATCCGCCAGTTAGTAGGTGGTGCGGGCGAAGATACGATTCTGGCCCGTGTAGGCGAAGGCATTGTGTCTTCTATCGGTTCTTCCGAAAACCACAAATCGGTTCTTGAGAATCCGGACTCCATTTCCAAACTGGTATTGCGCAAAGGACTCGATGCAGGAACGGCTTTTGAAATCCTGTCTATCGATATCGCCGATATCGATATAGGTAAAAACATCGGTGCCGCCCTTCAGATAGACCAAGCCAATGCCGATAAAAACATTGCACAAGCCAAAGCGGAGGAACGCCGTGCAATGGCGGTAGCCACCGAACAGGAAATGAAAGCAAAAGCAGAAGAAGCACGGGCTAATGTGATTCAGGCAGAAGCGGAAATTCCTAAAGCAATCGCAGAAGCTTTCCGTAGCGGCAACTTAGGTATTATGGATTATTACAAGATAAAAAATATTCAAGCCGATACTTCCATGCGCGAAAATATAGCAAAACCGATCGGTGGAAATACGAACATGCCGCTTGGTGATTAATCCATCGCCACAAAATGATGCAGAGTTTCATAAGAACCTGTTTAAATTTTACTCAGCATTATTTTAAAAGTTATTTTTGAGGATGTTTTTCTGTTTTTAAAGGAGGATAGCGGGCTATCTGACGAATGAAAGCAGGAAAACAGACCGAAAATGAGCTTAAAATAAACTGATAAAACTTTTTAGGGGAAAATGTAAGCAGGCTCGAAGGTTTTCATTTTTAATAAACACTTTGTGGAGCTCTGTGTTATTTTTATAGAGAACTTGTTTAAAACTTAATCCTTATAAACATGAAAAAGTATTTTCCTTCCTCGGAGTTGATCATCAATGAAGACGGATCTGTATTCCATCTCCACGTGAAACCGGAACAACTGGCCGACAAAGTCATTTTAGTGGGTGATCCCGGACGTGTGGCACTCGTAGCTTCTCATTTTGAGAATAAAGAATTCGAGGTAGAAAGCCGCGAATTTAAAACGGTCACAGGAACCTATAAAGGCAAGCGTATTACGGTTGTCTCTACCGGTATCGGTTGCGACAATATCGACATCGTCATGAACGAATTGGACGCATTGGCCAATATCGATTTTCAAACTCGTGAAGAGAAAGAACACCTTCGCTCATTGGAATTAGTGCGCATCGGCACTTGCGGGGGATTACAGCCCAATACTCCGGTCGGTACTTTCGTCTGCTCACAAAAATCAATCGGATTTGACGGATTGCTGAACTTCTATGCCGGACGTAACGCTGTTTGTGACCTTGCTTTCGAACGAGCTTTCCTGAACCATATGGGATGGTCGGGCAACATGTGCGCCCCCGCCCCTTATGTGATTGATGCCAATGCCGAGTTGATTGACCGGATTGCAAAAGAAGATATGGTACGTGGTGTGACTATCGCTGCGGGAGGGTTCTTCGGTCCACAGGGACGTGAACTGCGTGTACCGTTGGCTGATCCCAATCAAAACGACAAGATTGAGAAGTTTGAATACAACGGCTTCAAAATTACGAATTTCGAAATGGAGAGCTCCGCTCTTGCAGGACTGGGCAGATTGATGGGACACAAGGCTATGACTGTGTGCATGGTAATAGCCAATCGTTTGATTAAAGAAGCGAACACCGGTTATAAGAATACCATCGATACTTTGATTAAAACCGTTCTCGATAGAATCTGATGAATTTATCTTTTGTCGCCATCGACTTCGAAACAGCTACAGGCTACATGGAGAGTGCTTGTTCGGTAGGTATCGTCACCGTGACCGACGGTATCATAACAGACGAATATTGCAGTCTCATCCAACCGCCGGAAAACGAATATTGGCGTTCAAATATCCTCGTACATGGCATTACCCCGGATATGACCGAATCATTGCCGGGGTTTCATGCCATTTATCCCGAAGTGAAAAAACGGTTGCAAGGAATGACAGTGGTTGCCCACAATGAACAATTCGACCGTAATGTATTGCAGCGCACGATGCGTATGTATCAACTTGATTACGATGAATTGCTGCTTGCGGAACGTTGGGAATGTACTTTACGCATTTACCGTTCTTTAGGCTATAAACCGGCAAATCTGAGTGCCTGTTGCGAACGACAAGGTATCGAACTTACACATCACGAAGCCCTGTCCGATGCTCGCGGATGTGCCAAATTATACCTTAATTTTCTGGAACGCTACTGTCCGGCTAATACCCTATGGTAAATCGTTCTTGATGATGGGCAGGTTTTTCAAACTCGTCAATCATGGCAGCCGCATAATCCTGTACGGAAATATGGCTGTTACCTGCTATGTCTACCACCATATCATCTTTTCCTAAACGATATCTGCCGGTACGTACTCCGGGAGCCATATCGGCAGCCGGTGAGAAAAACACCCAATCGATTTCTTTTTCTTTTTTCAAGAAATGAAAATAAAAATCACTTAATGCCTTGACTCCGGGTAATAGTTTTTCGGGTACCTCACCGGAATCTACCAAACGTATGCCCGGAGCTATAAACAAAGACCCGGCACCGCCGACCATCAGGAAACGGCTGACTCCGGATTTCTTCACTCCGTCCATTATTGTCAGATAAACCTTAATCGTTTCATCGTATATATCCGGATTATCCCATCCGGGATTGAATGCACTGATCACCGCATCGGCTCCTTTACATACTTCGGCTACCTCATCCAAGGAAGAAACATCCGCTTTCTTTATGATCAGATTTTCATTTTGTATCTTGATCTTCTCCGGATGGCGAACCACTGCCGTAACTTGAATTTCACGGTTTAAAGCTTCATTCAGAATAGCCGACCCCACGAAGCCACTCGCTCCTATTAATACTACCTTTTTCATATCCAATTTGTTTTAATGTTCAATTTATAATACTATATTATAACACACCACCCTACAAATTGTTGTGACATGAAAAAGAGGATCAGATATACTTCTCGATTGCCACTTTTAACTGCTCCATGGAATAAGGTTTAGATACCACCTCATTACAACCGGCAGCAAACGCCTGCTTCTGTTCTGTATAAAAAGCATGGGCCGTCACTGCTATAATGGGGATATCAGCAGACATGGTGCGAATTTTTGCAGTAGCTTCAATACCATTCATCACCGGCATACGAATGTCCATCAAGATTAAATCGGGAGTATCCCGTAAGAAACTTTTCACAGCATCTTCCCCGTTCGTTACCCACAAAATAGTATATTCTTTTTTTAGAAAAGCATTTATCTGCATAAAGTTGACCTCGATATCTTCAACCACAAGAATCCGCTTTTGCCCTGTCTTATACGCAGTCCCCTCATCTGCTGACGAATGGATTTGTCGATAAGGCAGATATAAAGCGAACACGCTCCCTTTACCCAATTCAGATTCTACTTCGATCCGTCCGCCAAGACGTTCTACAATACTTTGGCAGATAGGTAATCCTAATCCTGTACCCTGTACAAAAGCATTCAATTTCTCAAAACGGGTAAATATCAGGGGGAGCTTCTCCTTAGATATACCGCAACCGGTATCACGGACGAACAACTTTACCCAATCTCCCTCTTTACACATCCCCAATGTTATAGTGCCCTGTTTCGTATTCTTGATAGCATTGGAAAGAAAATTGAACAATACTTGAGTAACCCGATTACGGTCCGTCACCGTAACTATTTCCTCTTCCGGACGTACTACTTTAAACTCAACATTCTCTTTCATCTTCAATCGATGTACTTTCCCGACCTCATCAATCAACGTACAGATCTCCGCCGGTTGAAGCTGCATCTCCGACTTCCCCGATTCAATACGTGACAAATCAAGGATATCATCGATCAACTGCAACAACAAATTGCTATTCTTACGGATGATGCCTATGTATTCTTCTTTTTCTTCGGGATCTTCCGTAAAAGCAACAATCTCAGAAAAACCGACAATAGCATTGAGTGGAGTACGTATTTCATGGCTCATATTTGCCAGAAAAACAGATTTCATCCGATCCGCCTCTTCCGCTTTCCGTTTTGCTTCGATCAATTCTTTAGCGTGTTGCACCCTTTCTCCGATATCATGG
>ERZ826051.3545-NODE-3545-length-10223-cov-3.851298_pt1 | contig 10223 bp, 10 predicted proteins | sample MGYA00519928_ERZ826051 | MGnify/ENA primary metagenome ERZ826051 (study PRJEB31778, sample SAMEA3449219) | human gut metagenome | biome: human gut; feature: human-associated habitat; material: faeces | place: United Kingdom | collected 2010/2012 ...
AGCACTTGGCTACGGACCAAGGTGTCGGGAGTTCGAATCTTCTCGCGCACGTATGCTAAATAGTCTTAAATTCTTGAAAAATCAAGGGTTTAGGGCTATTTTTGTATATGCAGATTTTATGAATCCTTTTTAATGCGGAAAATTCCATAAGATGGTATAATAAAAAAGATAAATTACTGGAAACAATGAATTAAGGTAACCTTAAGGTTATTCGAGTTGGAAAGTAAGATTTACGTGTTAAGATGGCATCATCAAAGATAAGAGGAGGAAAAAATATGTGGACGAGAGCGGAATTAAAAGACAGAGCAAAGTTTGCATTTAAAAGAAACTATTGGAGAAGTGTGCTGGTCAGTTTACTGCTGGCGCTTTTGATAGGAGGCGGCAGTGGCGCAGGAAGTGCAGGTTCGGCTATGTCATCAGCTTTAGGAAGTGACGGAAGTGATATTACCTCGGACTCCTATGATGATTTTTATGATGACGCAGATGACATCTGGTATGAGATGAATGATGTCTATGACAATACAGATCATACAGCACTTCTTTTTGCAGGAGTCATTTTTGTTGTGATCTTCATGATTGTATTTGTGATCATTATGACTGTTACAATTCTTTTGGATGCATTTATTTTTAATCCATTGGAAGTGGGATGTAAACGTTTCTATTTAAGAAACCTCAATGAGGCAGCTTTAGTGGGAAATGCCGGATACGCATTTGATAACAATTATAAAAATATTGCAAAGACAATGTTTTTCCGGGATCTGTATACTGTTTTGTGGTCAATGCTTTTTATTATTCCTGGCATTGTAAAGTCATATGAATACCAGATGATCCCATATTTGCTGGCAGACAATCCACAGATGACAAAAGAGGAGGCATTTGCAGAGAGTAAGAGAATGATGCAGGGACAGAAATGGAATGCATTTGTTTTGGATTTATCATTCATTGGATGGGATATTTTATCTGGAATGACAATGGGAATCCTGGGAATCTTTTATGTGCAGCCATACAAAGATGGAACACATGCCGCATTATATGAAGCTTTAAGATACAGAACTCCGTATCAGCAGATTCAGAATCCGGCACCTTACCAGCAGAATACTGCAATGAATCAGCAGACAACAGAGATGCCGAATAGATTTGAAAATCAGAATATCGATCAGCCGTTTGAGGACAGAACGGATTATTAGGAGAACAATTACGGATGGATTACAAAATCTTGATCGCAGATGATGAGCCGGAGATCAGAAATCTTCTCCGGCTTTATCTGGAAAATGAAAACTATCATGTAATAGAAGCGGAGGACGGACAGCGGGCGCTCGATTTATTGCGGGCAGAGCAGCCGGCATTATGTATTTTGGATATTATGATGCCGAAGATAGACGGCTATCATGTATTGCAGCAGATTCGCAAAGAGAGTAATATTCCAGTGATCATTTTGTCAGCGAAGGACGCAGATTCGGAAAAAATCCTGGGATTAAATCTGGGAGCAGACGATTATCTGGCAAAACCGTTCAATCCTTTAGAGGCAGTTGCCAGAGTGAATTCTAACATTAGGCGTTTTTATTCTCTTGGAACAAAAGTGGTTCAGGAGGGAAATTTAGCTGTTCGGGATCTGGTATTGAATCAGGACGCGTGTACTCTGAAAAAAGGAGACAAAATCATACAGCTGACCTCTGTGGAATATCGCATCATGGAACTGTTAATGAAGCATCCGGGCAAAGTCTTTACAAAACAGCAGATTTATGAACATGGATGGGGGGAAGATTATATTGTGGCAGACAATAACATTATGGTCTGCATCAGTAAGCTGCGGGCAAAACTGGATGATAATCCTTCCGCTTATATTCAGACAATCCGTGGTCTGGGATATCGCTTGGAGAAGTAAATGAAGAAACAGAATGATTTACAGTGGTTTTTGATCAAAAAATTTATTGAAATACTAGCAGTTGTTGGAGTTGTGGAATATCTGTTGACTTTTCTGGTCAACAGATTTGTGCTGCCTAACGTACTGCTATATTTTTTTCCGGGCGTAGAAGAAAATCCGCTTTTGCTCGGCTCCAGCGTGATCTTCTTCCTGTCTGCAGTTTTAATGTTACTGATCTTAGGAGCATTGAATGCAATGTTTCCATCACCGCTTCATGAGATGGTACAGGCGGCTTTGGAACAAATGCAAAAAAATTTCATGCATACCGTTTCCGCTGGAAAAACTAATTTTTCTTTTTATGAATTAAACAGAGGGCAGGCAATTCTGCTTTTTCTAGTTGCTTTTGTAGTAGTGTTGGTAATTTTAACCCCGTATGTGTTAGGGGCAGTTTGTTTTGCAAAAATAACGATTAAAGAGTTTCGTCAGATCCAGAGAGAGAGGGAGGAGGAACAGAAAGAGTTTGACCGTAAAAGAAATCTGATGCTATCAGACATTGCACATGATCTCAGAACGCCGATGACAACGGTAAACGGTTATGCAAAAGCACTGGCAGACGGAATGGTGGTGGAGCCGGAGAAACAGTTGGAGTATTTGCAGGCAATACAGAATAAGTCGGCAAGGATGAACGATCTGATCCATTTATTATTTGAGTATGTAAAATTAGACAGTGAAGGTTTTTCACTGGACAGAAAAGAAACAGATCTGAGTGAACTGTTACGTGAAAATGCTGCACTCATTTATGCAGACTTTGAAGATGCAGGGATGGAATTCGAGATTGATATTCCAGAAGAAGTGGTTTCGGTATCCGTTGATTCAATCCAGTTTTCCAGAGTGATTACGAATCTTTTGAATAATGCAATGAAGCACAATGAGAGTGGTACGCATATAAAGATTGGCATGTACCGGAAAAATGGATACATTTATATTCTTGTAGCAGATAGCGGCAGGAGAATTCCGGGCGAGCTTGCGGAACATTTATTTGAACCATTTACAAAAGGAGATGTATCCAGAAAAAGTGGAAGTGGAAGCGGACTAGGACTTTCGATTGCAAAAAAAATCATTGAAATGCATGGATTTCAAATGGATTTTATACAACAGCTGGACGAGAAAAAAATTCCGCAGATTGCAGGCTATACAAAAGAATTTGTCATCCAGATCGCGGACGACAGCTACGACTCATCCCTCACGGCATGACGAAAAGCGCAGGGCAATAAAAAGAAAGCTGCGCATATAGACAAGCCGGAGGGATTTTTATATAATGAATAAAAAGTATTGCAACAGGAAAAAGGAGACTCTCATTGGATACATTTGAGATGTTAAAAAGGCTGTTAAGCCAGAATGAATTTGAACTTTTGCTGCCGGATCAGACAGGAGCAAAAGAAAAGAACACGGATAAAACAGATATTCGTCTGGTATATCAGATGAATGACACGATAGAAAGCTTTCTTGTTTTTAAGGAAGCAAGAATGACAGGTACATACAAAGAAGATTATGAAGGGGCTATTGAGGCCTCTTTTTATCGCGATGGGGATGATTACGCACTTGTTGTCCGGCAGGAAGAGGAGGATTGTGTTGTCACTATCCTTTTTAAAACGCTGGAGCTGGAAACAAATCTGTATAATTATGGTGATATTGCGCATTTTTGGAGAAAAGGTTATGAAAATCTGCGGCAACTGGAATTTCGTATTGCGGTATTATGGGATAAATATGAGTATCTTGGTGAGGCTGTCTGCAATGAGGAAGAACGAAAACTCGTGCAGTTAGCCTATTTTCCACCTCTGAATTATACCTGTTATCCGGCGGTTTCAAAGCAGTACATTGTGCCGCGAGACAATCCATGGATACCGTCGGATGGTGCATTTTCCTTGATGAAAGAGATGGCAGAGCAGGTGGGTGACAGAAAAATTAAAAAATGGATACATTTTTATGAAAGGTATCCATATCCTGTTGTTGCAAGGTGTCTTGCAGTTTTATTACATCGGAATGCGCATGCAAAAGTAGTGGATCTGATCACAGAGAGGTTAAAAAAAGCGACATCCGTTTATCCTAATCGATCTTTTGGCGAAAAAGAGGATGAAAATATCGGGAAACTTTTAGGCCGGGCAGAAAAACGGAAAGAAGAATTGGAGTGTGCGGGAATCCATGCGGAGGTACTGCACGAAGAGCCGTTTACGACCGCAAAGGATACGCTGGATTTTCATGTGTATGTCATGCAATTGAAAAAAGGCGTAATAAACAGAAAAGTTTTGATCGAGGAAATTTCAGAATAATCACAGAAAAGAAAGAAGAATTTTGCAATGAACGAATTAATGGAGCAGATTAAGAAAAAAGATGCCAGGTCATTTACGCATGGAGGAAAATTTCATGCGGATGATGTGTTTTCGGCAGCACTTTTATTTTATATAAATCCGGAAATTACGATTTTACGTGGAAATCGTGTGCCGGACGATTTCGATGGAATTGTGTTTGATATTGGAAGAGGTGCGTATGACCATCATCAGAGGGACAGCAGAGTCCGGGAAAACGGTGTGCCATACGCTGCGTTTGGATTGTTGTGGGAAGCAGTCGGTGCAGAGATCCTTGGGGAAGAGCTGGCAGAGGAGTTTGACGAGGCTTTTGTGCAGCCGCTGGATCATAATGATAACACGGGGGAGAAAAACGAGCTTGCAAACCTGATTGGGAATTTCAATCCGACCTGGGATGCACAGGGTGGAAATGATGAGGCATTTTTTCAGGCAGTAAGCGTTGCAGGCATGATCCTTGAAAACAAATTTGAGCGTTATCGCGGAAATGAGCGGGCAGACAGGCGCGTGGAGGAGATTTTAGAAGAACACCGGCAGGCGGTTACATCTGGTAAAAGGGACAGCGAAGATGCAAAGATTCTGATTTTACCGGAGTTTGTACCGTGTCAGAAGCGGTTGTCGGAGACGGAGATTGCATTTGTCATATTTCCATCCAATCGTGGTGGATACTGTATACAACCACAGAAGAAGGAATATTCCATGAATTACAAATGCAGTTTTCCGGCAGAGTGGCTTGGTCTTGAAAATGAAGAATTGGAACAGGTTACCGGATTACAGAGTGCAGGATTTTGTCATAAGGGAGGATTTCTTATGACGGTGGGAATGTTAGAGGACGCGGTGAAAGTCTGCCGTATCAGCATGGAGTTATATCATGAAAATCCGACAATCGTAAATCTCGGCGGGGATTCCTGCATAGATCCGCTGTTAAAGCAGCTTCCGGGAATGCAGGAGGCAACGGTGATACATATGGATTTTATGCAGCTCCCAGAGCTTACAGTGGATGGAATTTACGGTGAAGCAGCGATGGACAAGCAGCAGTGGAAAAACGAAGTCAAAGAGAATCTGAAACGGATTTTAAAACAGAAGCCGGAGGCAGTATATGTGGAAGGAAATGTGTTTGAGACATATCCAATCGTACATCAGCTGCGGAAAAAACATATTCCAGTATTGACAATGATGGAAAAAGATGGACAGAAATTAATCATTCAAATTCCTTCCGGGTCTTAAGTTACAGGAAGATAAAAAGTAGAGAGGAGCAATTTTTTTGAAAAGTAATAAATACGAAATTGATATGTGCAACGGTTCCATAATGGATAAACTGGTTTCGTTTGCACTGCCATTGATGCTGTCTGGCATTTTACAGTTAATGTTCAATGCAGTGGACATTATTGTTGTGGGAAGATTCAGTGGAAGTGAAGCGCTTGCAGCAGTCGGTTCCACAACGGCACTGATCAATGTTTTTACCAATCTTTTTATTGGAATCTCACTTGGGGCAAACGTGCTTGCAGCAAGATTTTTTGCTGCCGGACGCAAGGAGGAAATGTCAGAGACCGTACATACCTCCATCACGCTTGCGCTAATCAGCGGAATTCTCATGGCGTTTGTCGGGCTTGTTTTTTCCAAAGGGGCATTGGAATTAATGGGAACACCGGAAGATGTGATCGGACTGTCGACGCTTTATATGCGGATTTACTTTATGGGAATGCCGTTTTTTATGCTGTATAATTATGGTGCGGCGATTCTCCGTGCAGTGGGTGACACAAAAAGACCATTGTATTTTCTGATCATCGCAGGAGTGATCAACGCAGGCTTAAATATGGTATTAGTGATTGTATTTGGACTTGGAGTTGCGGGAGTTGGAATCGCCACCGTGTTTTCCCAGATGGTTTCCTGTGTGCTGGTTTTGACCTGTCTTTGCAGAACAGAGGGAAGTTATAAACTTTCTTTTTCAAAACTTTCTATGAAAGGCTATTACCTGAAACAGATTTTTCAGGTGGGAATTCCGGCAGGCATACAGAGTACCGTCATCAATTTTTCTAATGCATTACTACAATCGTCAGTTAATTCTTTCGGTTCAACCGCGATGGCAGGTTACACGGCAGCAAACAATATTCTGGGATTTTTGTATGTTTCCATCAATTCTGTGACACAGGCATGTATGAGTTTTACAAGTCAGAATTTTGGTGTTGGAAAGTATAAACGAATGGACCGCGTACTGATCGACTGTATGATTTTATCGGTGGGAGCAGCACTTGTTTTAGGATGCGGGGCGTATTTTTTCGGAGCGGAAATATTACAGATTTATACAGAGGAAGCAGACGTGATCCAATGTGGTGTTGAGATTTTATCCATCACGACAGTTCCATATTTTCTGTGCGGTATTATGGATCTTTTTCCGGGTGCACTGCGTGGAATGGGATATTCCGCAGTGCCAATGGTATTGTCTATTATCGGAACTGTCGGAATGCGTGTTCTGTGGATTTTTGCATTTTTTCCACAGCACAGATCACTGTATTTTCTGTTTATTTCCTATCCGGCATCGTGGATTGCAACAATCGTAATGCAGGTGGTATGTTACTATTTTGTAAGAAAGTATTGTTATAAATAGGGGGAAAACGAACCAATGATAATCTGTAAAAACTGTGGGGCGGAATATGATGATGAGCAGGATCGCTGCCCTTATTGTGGTGGGGATAACTTTGGCAAATCTGTCCAGGTGCATGAGGACATGATGAATGAGCTGGAACGTGAAAAAAAACGGTGGAAGGAAATGCCGGAAAAAGTGGCTGGCAAAGGAATGTCGTGGACAGCAAAGCTTGGGATAGCAGCAGTGATAATGGTTGCAGTGATCTGTATCATTGTATTTATTGTTTCCAGTATTTCCCATAAAGTATCTTATCGGGTAGAACAGAAGAATCTGGAAAAATTAGAAAGCCTGTATCAGAGCGGAGATTATGAGGGAATCTGTGAATATCTGAAAACAGTGGAATATACCTATCAGTCTTATTTTGATAAATATACAGAGATTGCGGGAATGCAGCGTTATTTGAATTATCTGAATGACGAGGATGATTCTTATCTGCAATGGATCGTAGAGAATGATAAGGCAGATGCATTGAGCAACATCAGTTACATCGTTAGTATATTAAATGAATGTCAGGAGGCAGCGGACGCATATTACAAGTATGAGGAAGAGGATGCTGTGGCATATTACAAAGAATATTGTTATGATTATATGAAGGAACACTATGAGATATCTGAGGATGAGATAAAGTCCTGCATAGATGAAGCTGGTGGGTTGACTTACGATGATAAAGATCAGATTACAGAAGCGTTACAGAAACTTGCAATCAGCCGATTAAAAGACAAAATGGAGTAAAGTATATGAAATGTTCAAAGTGTGGATATGATTATCCAGCCAGAGAGACAAAATGTCCTTATTGTGGAGAGCCGAATAAACTTGGTATGGAATGGGAAAAGGAAGAAGACGAAACAAGAAAAGAAACACTTCTTACCAAAGCAAAAGTGTTACATTCCATGCCACTTTATGTTGCCAATAAAATTATGAATATCATTCTTTTGCTGGCAGTTGTACTTCTTGTTGTTTTATTTCTTATCTTTTTCATTTTAGGCTATGTGGATGAAAAGCATACAGAACATCAGAAAAGATTAGCATCGGTAGAAGCAGCAGAAGAAATTTTCAAGACGGGAGATAATGCAGCGTTGGATGCGTATCTGCATGAGTATGAAGTTTATGCAGAGGACGGGTATGAAAAGTATACAGAACGTGTAGATATCTATGATAGATACAGCCATTTTATAGAAGATGTGATGGATTTAAGGGAGAAGTCTGACTGGGAAAGTGACAAAACGCCAGGGGCATATGAAGTGGAAGATATCCTTTACTATGCGCATGAAATTTTGCTTCAGGATGATTATCGTATCAGTGAAATTGAATTTCAGGAAAACCAGAAATATTTCAGTGAAATCCAGCAGAATACGATTGCAACATTAATGGGAGCTTTTGAAATGACAGAAAAAGAGGTGCAGGACTTTGTAGAGTGCGATCACTATTATGATGAGGAGGAAACTTTTGTTAAAATGATTTTTGAGAGAAAGGGGTGGGAGTATGAAGAAAATTAATATCACCTTTTCTTTCCGCGATGAAACTGGAGATTACAGCGTAAAAATGTTTCCTTTTGTTATAAAATGCATAGTGTCAGTGATCGTGATATTTGATTTTATTGTAATTGCAGTGGCATTACCGGAAAACATCAGTGATCATGTGAAATATTCGGGAAAGGAATATTATAAATCAAGGTGTGAGGAAAAGTATATTGACAGGGAGTTTGACAGTCTGCATGACTATTTAAATCTGTATCATCTGCAGGGAGAAGATTACGGGATTTATTGGGAGATGGTAAACGGTTATGAGGATTATACCATATATATGAATTATAAATCCATGGAAGAGCAGGAAAATATATCTTTTTCTTATATGGGAAAGTATGATCAGCCGCAGGAGATTTCCTTTATAACATCGCAGAAAATAGAAGAGTATCGCAATAAAGTGTTAGAAAATGCAGAGAATGTGAAATATGAGAGAAATAAAAGATATTTCACAGAGTTTGCACAGAAGGCACAGTGAAAATTTTAAAGCAGAGACATTTTGCATCAGGCAGAAAAGAGGAAAAAGGAATGGGAAAAAGATATATTGACTGTTCAGCTAGAGAACTGGCTGCCTATCATAAAAAAGAATTATTACAGTCCATTGCGGACAGCGAAGGAAGAGTGCTTGCAGCAGAGACGATCGGTACAGTGACACCAATGCTCGTAAATATTACAAATGCAGAATTTGTAACTTCTCTTGGTGCGGATATTATCATGCTGAATATTTTTGACGTGGATCATCCTGTGATCAATGGATTACCGGAAGTTGCCCCGGAAGATACTATACATGAGGTCAAACGTCTGACCGGAAGGATGGTTGCAATTAATTTAGAACCGGCGGCAGTCCGCAATGATGGAGAAAAATCGGTGTGGAGTCTTACAGAAGGACGGCGCGCAACCGTGGAAAATGCAAAAAAAGCAGCGGACATGGGCGTTGACATGATCGTTCTTACCGGAAATCCGGGTGTTGGCGTTGATAACAAGGCAATTACAAAGGCATTAGCTGATTTAAACGAGGCAGTCGGCGACAGAGTGATCCTGACAGCAGGAAAAATGCATGCATCCGGCATTCTCTCAGAAGCAGGAGAAAAAATACTGACAAAAGAAGATGCTGAGACATTTATTGAAGCAGGGGCAGATGTTCTTTTACTTCCGGCACCTGGTACTGTTCCGGGATTTACCATGGAGCATGCAGCTGAATTGATCAAAACCGCACATGAAAAAGGTGTACTTGCGATGACTACAATTGGAACTTCCCAGGAGGGAGCGGACGAAGCAACAATCCGACAGATCGCATTGATGTGTAAAATGGCAGGTGCAGACATCCATCATATAGGAGATAGTGGGTACATGGGAATGGCACTGCCGGAAAATATTACGGCATACAGCGTTGCAATCCGTGGAAAAAGGCATACTTACCGCAGAATGGCGATGTCACTTGTAAGATAAAAATAGAATGGTGATTTTCGACAAAAAGAAATGTAATTTTTTGTCAAAAAAGATGTTGACAAATGAAATGTGGTTTGTTATTATTAACGAGCTGTCGCAAGTAAGTGATAACAAACCACTTCAAAGCGAAGCAAAATAAAATAAAAAAGTTGTTGACAAGCACAGATGATTATGATAATATATCAAAGTTGCTGAAAACAACAGAGAACATTGATAACTGAACAGTGAATAACCTTGAAAGATTCTAAAGCGAATAAGTTCGCTCAGAAGAAATCTCCGATTTCTTCCGGGTTACAAAAAAGATTTAGTTCGCGAGTAATAATTCAAGTCATCGAAAGATGAACGAACAGCTTTTAATAAAGCAAACCTTAAAAACA
>ERZ826051.3546-NODE-3546-length-10221-cov-2.754279_pt1 | contig 10221 bp, 7 predicted proteins | sample MGYA00519928_ERZ826051 | MGnify/ENA primary metagenome ERZ826051 (study PRJEB31778, sample SAMEA3449219) | human gut metagenome | biome: human gut; feature: human-associated habitat; material: faeces | place: United Kingdom | collected 2010/2012 ...
ATGTCAAGGCCGTTTTCGTTTGATTTTCGTCACCACCTGAGTCCGATTTGAGCATTGATTCGGTATACTTTTCGGTTGATATTGAATTGCCTTCCGGCAGCTCAATAGCGTTCGGACCGTCCTTATCGGCGGATAATATCGGGAAGACCTTTTTACAGTCCTAAGACGAAAAAAAATGAACTCAATTTACAAACTTGCTAAGTCAGTTTTGTTCCGTTTTACCCCTGAACAAGCTCACCACATTATTCTTTCGAACCTTGACTGGGCTACTCAGCTTGGCGCTCAGAAACTTGTAACTCGTTCCTTCCCGGAAAATCCTATTGAAATCATGGGGTTGCGCTTCCCGAACTGCGTTGGCTTGGCAGCCGGCATGGATAAGGACGGCGAGCATGTCACAGCCTTCGGCGCCTTGGGTTTCGGTTCCGTTGAAATCGGTACTGTAACTCCTAAAGGTCAGCCCGGTAATCCCAAGCCCCGCCTCTTCCGCCTGATTCCCGATGAAGCCATCATCAACCGCATGGGCTTCAACAACGTCGGTGCTATTCAGGTTGCTAAGAATCTCCAGAGCGCCAGAGCCTTCCGCAACCGCGGAGGCATCTTAGGCATCAATATCGGCAAGAACAAAGTCACGCCCAACAGCGAAGCTTTATCGGATTACAAGAAGTGTATGGATCGCCTCTACACATCCGGTGATTACATCGCGATCAACATTTCTTCTCCGAACACTCCTAACCTTCGCGACCTGCAGGCTGATGCAGAACTCGATAAGCTCCTTCTTGGTATCGCTGAACATCGTCAGCGCTTAGCCGATGAAAACGACGGCAAGATCGTCCCGATCGCCGTAAAGATTGCACCTGACCTGTCTGATGACGGCGTCAAACATGCGCTGGACATCATTGTTAAGCACGGCATGAACGGCGTAATCTGCACGAATACCACCATTTCCAGAGAACCGGTCGAGCACAGCCCGCTCGCTAAAGAAACCGGCGGCCTTTCCGGCAAACCTCTTATGGCTCGTTCTACCGAAGTCACAAGAATGGCCTCCGAGCATCTCCAGGGTGCGCTGCCGATCATTGCTTCCGGCGGCATCATGAGCGCTCAGGACGCCGTCGAGAAAATGGAAGCCGGTGCTTCTATTGTTCAGCTCTATACAGGTTTCATCTACAAAGGTCCGGAACTGATCGCTGATTGCTCCGAAGCCATTGCTCAGTGGCGTGACCAACACGGCAGATAAGTTTTATGAAGTGCTTTATCGGACTTCCCGCTGCGCCTAGCGTCATTAATAAATTAGTGGACGCTCAGGATAGAGCTTTAAGTTTCGATGCGGGCGCGCGGCCTGTGCCGAAAGAAAATTTTCATTTGACTTTGGCTTTTATCGGAGAGATCGAACCCGATAAAGCCCGGTTAATCGCTCAGCTCCTGCCTCTTACGACTGACTTTAGCGGCAAAAGCTGGCTGATCGACAACAGCGGCCTTTTCATACGTCCTCAAGTGGCTTGGGTCGGCGGCAGCGCCTCTCCGGAGATAGAACATTTGGCCCGCGAATCGCGAGAGATTTTGGATCGTCTCCATATCTCTTACGACAAAGGCCGTTTTAAACCGCATATCACCATTCTTCGGAAATCGCATTTGGCTGAACCTGTCATTCAGCATCCTTTTGAATGGCCGATTTTGCGTCCGAGAATATTTGAATCTCGATTAAATTCCGACGGTCGTCGGGAATATGTACCTCTTTAACTTAGAGAGATTGACTATGAATGGAGTAGACATCGTCACTCGTCCGGGATTTTGGAATATTCCCGTCTGGGCCATTATCGGCATCTATGTTCTCGGCATCGCCGCTGCGATCTGCTGTGCAGTGGGCATCCGCAAGTCCTACCTACTTTGGCGTGCCGGCAAGCCCTACGCCATGGACAAGGAAACCAAGCGTCGCTGGGGTTTCTTTGTTAAAGAAGGTCTGGAGCAAAAACGAATCATCCGCAAACCCTTAGGCAGCTGGCTGCACTTTTGGATTTTCTGGGGTTTCGTTTTCTTATTTTTCGGAACCTGCCTGGCCGTTTTAGACTGGGACATCGGCAAACTGGTCTTCGGCAAACAGTTCTTGGTCGGGAATGTTTACTACTTCTATAAGTTCATTCTCGATATTGCCGGTGTCGTCTGCTTGATCGGCTTAGGTATGGCCTTTTACCGCCGCTTTATCAAGCAGGGCAAGCAGTATGAGAAATCCGTCCGCTTTTTGTGGATTTTGGGTTCTCTTGCCGTCATTATCCTTACCGGCTACATCGTTGAAGCGCTTCGCTTAGCTGCCGAGAATCCTTCGTATGCTTCTTGGTCTCCTGTCGGAAACTTCCTGGCTAAGGTTTTCTACTCCGGCATGAGCAAGGAACAGCTGGAAGCTCAGCACCTCTACATCTGGATCTTCCACGGCGTCATTTCTTTAATGTTCGTCGCCGCTATCCCGATGACGTACTTCGCTCATATGTATAAGAGCCCGACGAGCATCTACTGGCAGAGAACTAAACCCCGCGGCCTCGTGGAAAAGATTGACAACATTGAAGAACAGGAAAGCTTCGGTATTTCTAAGTTCGGTCAATTCAACTGGCACGATCGCTTGAACTTTGACGCCTGCGTGGAATGCGGCCGATGCACGTCTGTCTGCCCGGTCAATCGCGCCGGCGGTCCTTTGGATCCGCGCGAAATCATTCTTTCTTTGAAGAAACGAATGATGGAAGGCTACACCAAGACCGAAGAAGTCTTAGTACCGGATGTTGTTTCCAAAGAATCCCTTCTGGCTTGTACGACCTGCGGTGCCTGTGTCGAGCAGTGCCCTTCCCGCATTGAAATCGTCAATACGATCCAGCAGATGCGCCGTTCTCTGGCTCTAGAAGAAGGCCAGTTCGCCGAAGGCGTGGCTAAAACGCTTCAGAACATTCAGTCCGTCGGCAACCCCTGGGGCTTGGACCCGGATACCCGCTGGGCTTGGCTGGAAGGTTTAGACGTTGCCTTTGCCGAACCGGGCGTTCACTACGACATCCTTTACTGGGTCGGCTGCTCTGCTGCCTACGACAAACGCAATCAGAAGATTGCGAAGGCAATGATCAAGATCCTCAAGCATTCCGGCTTGTCCTTTGCCGTGATGCAGGAAGAAATGTGCAACGCCGAGTTTGCCCGCAGAGTCGGCGAAGAGTATCTCTATCAGATTCAGACACAGACCAACATTGATAATCTGCGCCAGTACAACTTCAGCCGTTTGTTGGCGGCGTGCCCGCACTGCTTCAACACTCTGAAGAATGAGTATCCCGAGTTTGAGCGCGGTCAGTTCAACGTGATTTCGCACCTGCAGTTCATTGCGGAACAGATGGATTCCGGCAGACTCAAGGCAGAACTTTCCGAAAAAGAAAGAGTCGCCATCCATGACGCGTGCTATTACGCTCGCTACAACGGTATCGTGAACGCTCCGAGATTTGATTTGAATAAAGTCAAAGGCTTAGAGACCGTCGATCCCAAGGAATGGGGCACTTGCACAACGTGCTGCGGCGCCGGCGGCGGACAGTTCTGGACCGATACGGACGCGCCCGAGCGACTGAACGTGATCCGTCTGAAGGCAGTCGTCAACGATACCGGCTGCGACAAAGTTGCAACGAGCTGCCCGTTCTGCTTATCCATGTTCGACTCTGCGAAATCTCAAGAAAAATCACTATCTGAAATTTCTATCTCAGATATCGCAGAAATTATTGCAAAAAATCTAAAATAACAATCATGGGCGGTTGATATTACCGCCTTTGATTTATCAATAAAAACAGATGCAGTCTCATGGATCAGTCCGTTAGTAAAGCAAACATTCAAGTACTTGATCGGGCCAGTGCAATTCTTCGAGTCCTGACCCAGCATCACGACCCTGTGAATTTGAAGGTCATTTCTGACGAAACCTGCCTTCACATCTCTACTTGCCACCGTATCCTTTCCGATTTAGTCCGCCTTCGTTTTGTGGAGAAAGGCGCCTCTGCCGGAACTTATTGTTTAGGTTTGCGGTTCCTTCAGCTCGGAAACCTGGTGAGAGAGAGAATCTCGGTTCGTGATACAGCAAGAACCGGAATGCAGCGTTTGCATAATCTCACGCGTCAAACGGTCAATCTCTCGATTCGTCAAAACGACAACATCGTCTATATCGACCGCATCATGCGAGAGCGTCCCGGCATTCAAGTTGTTCGCACGATCGGCGCTACTGCTCCACTGCACACCACGAGTTCAGGCAAACTCTTCTTAGCAGAAGATTCGTTTGAACAGATCCGCGCTTATGCTCTGCGCACCAACCTTGAAAAATCCACTCCGAACAGCATCGGGGACATCGACACCCTTCTGACTGAAATCTCCAAGATCAAAACTCTTGGTTTTGCGCGAGATGAAGAAGAACTGGAAATGGGGGTTCGCTGTGTAGCCGCAGGCATCCGTGACGACTCCGGCAAATTAGTTGCCTGCCTTTCGATCTCCTCTCCCGCCAGCAGTTTCTTAGAAGGCTGGATCTGCGAAATCAAACACACTGCGGATGATATTTCTGAACACTTAGGTTATGTAGCAACGCCCGGTGAGCTATACGTCCGCCCCAACTTTACCTAAAGAATTATTTCTTACTTAGGTCTCCGAATTGCGAGGCCTTTTTCTTTTTACCATAAAACAAATATTGGATTTTTCCTATATCTCTTTTTGATTATTCGTTGGCTAAATATTCGTTGAGAGGGTTTATTGTTGTCGGGATTTCGCAGACAAACAACTACTCGTTATTACTAGTATCTTGTAACATTAATTAATTCGCTTTTAAGAGGTGATAAAATGAAGAAAATAGGAGCTTCGTTATGTCACCTCAATTCAGAGTTACCTTAACTAAAGAGGAAGTTGAAGAGCTTCAAAAAATCAGCAGCACCGGCTCAAGATCAGCCAAAATCGTGCTTTTTGCAAGAGCTCTTTTACTTTTAGATAAAGGCCCTCACACCACAGATCATTGGACAGTCAACCAAACATCTAAGGCTGTCGGCTTGTCTGAACGTACGCTAAATCACTTAAAAGAGAAATTCGTTACCCAAGGTTTGGATTCCATCATCCGACCCAAACCCACAGGTAAAAGTAAGAGGCCCGTGATTTTTGACGGCGCTTTCGAGGCTAAGTTAACCCAGCTCGCTTGCAGCGAACCTCCTGAAGGACGAACCCGATGGACGGTTAGGCTTCTGGCAGACAAACTCGTTGAATTGGAGATCGTGGAGAAGATTTCTCCGATGACGGTTCAAAGGGTTTTAAAAAAAACGAATTTAAGCCTCACCTGAGTGAATATTGGAAAATTCCGCCGCACCACGACGCTGAGTTCGTGACCTGCATGGAAGATGTGTTGGATGTTTATCAGCGTCCTTACGATCCGTCATATCCCGTTGTTTGTATGGACGAGTCGCCCAAACAGCTCATAGGTGAAGTCAGGGAGCCGTTGCCGGCGAGGCCGGGGAGTATCGAGAAAGTAGATGATGAATATGTCCGTTTAGGTGTAGCTGAATTATTTTTAGCAGTAGAGCCTTTGACGGGAAAGATGATTGCTGAAGTAGAAAGCAAACGAGCTAAGAAAGATTGGGCGCAATTCATTCGTGATTTAGTTGATGTCCATTATCCGACAGCGAAGAAAATAGTACTTGTACTGGACAATTTGAATACTCATAAGCTCTCTTCGCTTTATGAAGCGTTCGATCCGGAAGAAGCGCACCGGTTACGCGATAAGCTGGAGCTGCACTACACACCCAAGCACGGTTCCTGGCTAAATGTAGCGGAGATAGGCTTTAGCATATTGAAGCGACAATGCATTCCGTTTAGAGTCGCCGATATAAACGTTCTCCGAAACACTGTTAAAACTTTTATTGCGCAAAGAAATGCTGAAAAAAGAGTCGTTAATTGGCAATTTACAACTGGCGACGCTCGTATAAAGCTCCGACATTTATATCCGGAGCTTTAAGCGAAAATATTATTGTTACAAGGTACTAGATTCACACTCTTGACCTCATCCGAACGTATTAGATACAATTTAAGGCAACAAAGACCCCTAATCTTTGTTTACCCACCCCAAAATTAAAAAACAAGGAGAGCACATGTTCAATCTTCCACAGAGCACTTTCGGAAGAAGAAGTTTCCTGCGTTTTTCAGCACTCAGCGTTGCTACAGGCAGCTTTTTGATGAATCCGATCTCTAAAGCCGTTGCTCAGGCGGTTAAAGAAATTGAACCTTTCTACTGGAATGCCTGCGTGATTAACTGCGGCCAGCGCTGCCCGCAGCGCTGCTTTGTCAAAGGCGGCCAAGTCATTCGCGTTGAAACCGACAACACCGCCGGTGACGCCTGCGATCATCGTCAGATTCGCGCCTGCTTGCGCGGCCGTGCATTAAGACAGCGCCTGTACTCACCGGATCGACTGAAATATCCGATGAAACGCGTCGGTGAACGCGGCGAAGGCAAATTCGAACGCATTACTTGGGATGAAGCCATCAAAACCGTGGCAGACAACCTCAAGAGAACCGTTGAAAAATACGGCAATGAATCCGTCTATTGGCAGTATTGCTCCGGCCAGCAGTCTCTAGTGAACTCCAGACGCGCTTGGTGGCGCCTGCTCAACCTCATGGGCGGCTACCTTAAGTACTATGGTTCTTACTCCACCGCCCAGATCGGCGCAGCCATGCCTTACACCTACGGCGGTCGTCCCGGCTCAGACATGAGTGAAATCGGCAACGCCAAACTGTATGTCACATTCGGAGGCAATACTTTAGTCACACGCGGATCCGGCGGCGGTAAAGGCTATCAGCTCGAATGCGCTAAAGAAAAAGGTCATCCGAAATCCATCATGATCGACCCGATGTACAACGATACCGTTGCTGCAGGTATGGATCAGTGGATTCCGATTCGTCCGGGTACGGACGCTGCCTTAGTCGAAGCCATTGCCTACGAACTGATCAAGAATAACTGGGTCGACCAGGACTTCCTTGATAAATACTGCGTCGGCTACGACGAAAAAACACTCCCCGCCTCTGCCGCAAAAGGGAGTGACTACAAGAGCCACATCCTCGGCAAAGGCAAAGATGGAATCGCTAAAACTCCGGAATGGGCTGCCAAGATTACAGGTATCCCGGTAGAGACCATTGTTCAGCTTGCTAAGGAAATGGGCACGACTAAGCCCTGCTTCATATCTCAGGGCTGGGGTCCTCAGCGTCAGGCTAACGGCGAAGAAACCGCTCGCGCCATCGCTATGCTGCCGATTCTTTTAGGTCAAGTCGGCTTGCCAGGCACGAACCCGGGTGATGCCGAAGGCAACTCTTCTCTGCCAGCTGTTTATCTCCCGATCGGCAAGAACCCTGTTAAAGCCACGATCCCTGTCTTCATGTGGACAGATGCCATTGTTCGCGGTAAAGACATGACCGACATTACCGACGGTATGCGCGGCGTCAAGAAGCTGGACCACGATATCAAGATGATCGTGAACTCCGGCGGCAACACCACGATTAACCAGCACTCCGACTCAAACGCAACGGATAAGATCCTTCGCGACACATCTAAGTGCGAATTCATCGTAGTCTGCGACAACATGATGACACCGACCTGCCGTTATGCCGATATTCTTCTTCCGGACGTCCTTGGTCCTGAAACCGACGACATCGCCTGCCAAGGCGGCTCTAACGGCGGTACGACTTCCATGCTGCCGATGCACAAGGCTGTCGAACCTCAGTGGGATCAGAAGACCTCGTACGAAATCTGCCGCTTGATTGCCAAGGAACTCGGCAAGGAACAGGAATTCACGGAAGGAAGAACTCAGCTGCAGTGGCTCGAATGGTGCTACAACGAAACACGCAAGAAAGTTCCTCAGCTGCCTGATTGGGATACGTTCTGGAAAGGCGGTCCTGCTCAAGTCTACGGCTGGAGAAATAATCCGGTTGCGCTTTCCGAATTCAGAGCCGACCCGGTTAAAAACCCGCTTAAGACTCCGTCCGGCAAGATTGAAATCTATTCCGAACGTCTTAACAATATCGCCAATACCTGGAAGCTGAATCCCGGCGATGTGATCTCTCCGATTCCTATCTACTTCAGAAACTGGGAGATGTACGGGGATGAACTGCAGAAGAAGTATCCGCTGCAGTGCTACGGTTTCCACCATCACGGCCGTATTCACTCCACCTTCCACAACCTTCCCTGGCTGCGTGAACAGCATCCTGACGTCGTCTTTATGAACGTTTTGGACGCTAAAGCACGCGGAATCAACAACGGCGATTTGGTTCAGATCTTTAACGATCGCGGTATCGTCGAACTTCCGGCAAAAGTCACTTCAAGAATTATGCCGGGCGTTGTGAGCATTCCTCAGGGCGCTTGGTACACGCCGGTCAACAAGAACGGTAATGTCGTCGACGTAGGCGGCAACATCAATACGCTCACCTCGCTGCGCCCGAGCCCGCTGGCCAAAGGCAATCCTCAGCACACCAACCTTGTAGAAGTCCGTAAGGCCTAGGAGAAAAAAAGATGACACAACTTGGATTTTTTGTTGACGTATCAAAATGCTCCGGCTGCAAGACTTGTGCCGTGGCATGCAAGGACGCACATAACCTTCCCGTGGGCATGAACTTCCGCAAAGTTCATGAATACGCCGGCGGAAACTGGAAACAGGCTGCTGACGGATCCTGGACACAAGACGTGTTCGGTTATTACGTCAGCTTAGGCTGCAACCACTGCTCCGACCCTGCCTGCGTTAAGGTTTGCCCGACAAAAGCACATCACAAACGTGCAGAAGACGGTTTGGTGGTCATTGATGCGACGAAGTGCATCGGCTGCGGACTTTGTGCACAGGCTTGCCCGTATCATGCACCGGTATTGGACGAAACTGCTCACAAGATGAGAAAGTGCGATGCCTGCTTTGACCGCTTGCAGAGAGGACTTCAGCCGATCTGTGTGGAAAGCTGTCCTAATCGCGCCATCGAATTCGGCGAAATTGAAGAGCTGCGTAAGAAGTACGGCAAACTTGCTGAAGTCGCTCCTTTGCCCTCTGCTTCTAAGACACAACCGAATTTGGTTTTGGTTGTTCCTGCTCAGGCTCGCCCTGCAGGAGATACTTCAGGTACTGAGTACTAACCGAGTATTTAATTGAAATCGCAACAGGCGCCGAAAGGCGCCTGTTGTACATAGAGTTCGAAAACTCGAGCCAAATTAAGAAGAACTAGAGTGCTCCTCTTTCAACTGCTTTTCGTTCTTCTGCCTCCTCTTCCCGAATTTTTTGGTCTTCGGATTCTTTGCCAAAACGGCTCATCGTGAATTGAACGATGGCTTGCGCCAAGAGCTCGTCCGGTACAAAAGCCTGAGCAACACCGTCTGCCTTAAGAGCCTTTGCATCTTCTTCGTTTTCGGCAGGCATGACTGTTTCAATGGTCGGTCGCAGGATCTTGGCTGTTTCAACAATCTTGCGGCAAAGGATCTCATTTTCAATTGCCAGAACAAGAATGGCCGCTTCATGTATATGAGCTTGGATAAGGACAGCAGGATCTGTAGCATCTCCGTAAATAGAATTAACATTCCTCTCTCGAAGCTCTTCAATAACCGAATGGTGATCGTCTACCACTACAACAGAAAGATGTCTTTGAAGCAGCTCTTCGAGGATGATTTTCCCCTTTTCTCCGTAACCGACAAGAACCACATGACCGTGGAGGATGTCGCTGCCGACGCTGTCCGGCATAAGTGCCATTGGATCGATACGCGCGTCCATTCTTCTAGCGAATCCCCAACGCTTTTTTATGAAGTCGCGAGCCGGTCCGACCGTTGCGAAGGCAAACGGATTCAGGGCGATAGAAATAATGGCGCCGGCCAATACTAAACTCATGCCCTCTTGCGGCAGGATCTTGAGCTGAAGTCCAAGTGCAGCCAAAATGAACGAGAATTCACCGATCTGAGACAGTGCGGCAGCAACCGTCAAAGCAGTGTGAAGTGTATAACGGAATAACAAGACCAGACCAAAAGCAACAAGACCTTTGCCTAGGATAATAATGGCAAGCACGGCCAACACATGCAAGGGCTGTTCGTAAAGGACATTGGGATCAAACATCATGCCGACACCCACAAAAAAGATAACCGAGAAGGCATCTCTAAGCGGAAGTGACTCCATCGCAGCGCGATGAGAGTAACGGCTTTCACGCATCACCATGCCGGAGAAGAAGGCACCCAAT
>ERZ826051.3548-NODE-3548-length-10213-cov-2.103268_pt1 | contig 10213 bp, 8 predicted proteins | sample MGYA00519928_ERZ826051 | MGnify/ENA primary metagenome ERZ826051 (study PRJEB31778, sample SAMEA3449219) | human gut metagenome | biome: human gut; feature: human-associated habitat; material: faeces | place: United Kingdom | collected 2010/2012 ...
TAACTCATCGCTGAATTCCTTATGAACATACCCCATTTCTTCCAGTTCTTCTTCATCATTGCGTTTGATGATGTAAAGTCCCTGGATAATACTGAATAACAGGAATGTTGTCACAATGGAACTTCCTCCGTAACTTACAAACGGAAGTGTCACACCTGTAGATGGGATAAATTTAGTCACACCTCCCACTGTGAGAAAGACCTGTACCACATATTCCATTCCAAGACCCACTGCAATGATCTTGTAAAACATGGCCTGCATCTGGGTTGCGATCATCATAAACTGGATAAAACAGCCCAGACAGATCAGAAGGACGCAGATAGCAAAGATTGCTCCCATTTCTTCGGAGATAGCAGCAAAAATAAAATCCTTTTCCACTACCGGGATCCTGTTTGGCATTCCCTGGCACAGTCCCATGCCAAACCAGCCACCTGTTCCAATAGCAAACAGGGACTGGGTGATCTGATATCCTGTATTATCAATATCTGCCCATGGATTTTTCCATGCTGTAAATCTTCGTCTTACATGGTCAAAAAGTGTATATGCAATGGATGTAGCACCTTTTCCAAGAACACCTGCCGCGATCAGATACAGCCAGTTTCCTGTAGCAATAAACAGCATGATCACATAGCTGATAAAAAAGATCAGGGCGCTTCCCAGGTCTTTTGACAACACCAGGATCACTACATGAAGAGCTGCCACCACTGTGGTAATGCATATGTTCTTAAAATCCAGTGACTGATAAAACATGGACGCTACAAAAAATACAAAACTGATCTTTACAAACTCTGATGGCTGGATGGAGATTCCGCCAACAGTCAGTGATAACTGAGCGCCGAAACTTTCATTTCCTGCTACCCATACAACTAAAAGCGCAGCCAGCCCGATCCCTGCATACACCCACTGGAATTTATAAAGCTGCCAGAACCGTTCCATGATAAAAGGCACCAGCCAGGAAAGGATCGCAGCCGCTGCTACGATCACAAACTGCTTAAAAGCCTTATCCAGTCCCTTATCTAAAGACAGTCTGGTAAGCATGATAAAACCACAGGCCAGGAGCATACAACAGTTATTTACCAGAAGTCTTGACACATTCCTGTAAATAAACCGGTAGATATAAATGTAAAACAGGAAAAACACCACCTGTCCCATATAAAATACCAGCAGCATCCGCCTTAACGTTTCATCTTCTGTTTTCAGATACATCACCACATATGCCAGAAAATGCAGTAAAAACATGGCCCGGTTCTGCCTTGCACACACTTTTCTCTTCCGTTCCAGATCCGGGAAAGAAAAGAAACGGAAATTGGCATAGGTATAAATGGCCATCAGCAATATCATCAGATATTTGGATACTTCCACGATCAGATTTGTCATAGGCTATTCTACTCCCCGTCTGAAATGTCCTCTTGTAAAATCTTTCACTGGTTCGACAATTTCTCTTCCTTCTATAAAAGAAGCAGCAAAAGCTTCCAGTATCTTTTTCGTCTCATCTTTTCCTTCTCTTGTAAAAGAAAGACGCAGGGAAGCCATGTTCAGCTCTCTTACTGCCTCTTCATTGCCAAATAAAGATAACGGAAGAGGATTTAAAATGGTATTGTAGCAGAAGTCGCAATGTGCCTTTAATGGAAGCCCGGCACCGGTGCGGTCCTTCATTATAAGGTGTTCCCTTTTGGCTGTACATCCCTTTAATGTTTTTACCACACACTGGGCAGAAACCATCATAGGAGCATGCCCATAAATGACCAGTTCTCCCGGTATTCCGTCCCTCTCACAGGCTTTTGCCACTGCCTTTAACTCTCTGCTGTTTAATTCCCACGGCATGGTAATAAATTCCGGTCCCATTTCCTTTAATGTGTGCACTGCTTCCCGGTTCCATGCATAAACAGAGGCATCCAGAGCAAATGGAAGCTCTATTTTTTCTTCCTTTAACCAGGAAACTTCCTCCAAAGTACGGGCCAGAACACCGGTAAAACCTGCATTTTCCAGATTTTTCCTGTTTTTAGAGAAGAACTTCATGGCATGGGTGCGGAAAATATGTGGAAGTGTAAGGAAGCATTCCTTTCCCTTTGCTTCACACTGCTTTACGATCTTTCCCCACTGATCCGGTTTAAATCCATCTGCATCGATATAAATGCGTTTTACAGCATCACAGGAAAGAGCTGGTTCCAACTGACATTCTTCTTCCAGAGATGCAGTAAGGAAAGCAAAGCTGTGAATGTTTTTGGAAGCAGACTGTACATCAGCAGGAAGTTCCTGTTCTGTCTGCACCAGAGACTCTGCCTTTCTCTCCCACTGAGCCAGTATTTTTTCCGTCAGCTTCTCAAAGCCTTCTCTTCGCAGTTCATTTAATGCCTGTACCGGCAGGAAAATATTTCCCTTTAACTCAATATCCAGCTGCTCAAAGTAAAAGGAAGTGGCACCTGTCTTATTTAACTGCTTACGCACTTTTTCCTCTGTTGCAGGCTGGTTCTGGGCACTCTGGCAGATCTGTCCTTCCACTTTTACAGTTACATTTCCCTGTGTCAGTTCCAGGACAGCCGGTTTTCCTTCCTCAAAAACAGCCTTTCCAACAACCGGTTCCTTTTTCTCTTTTTCCACATAGTTTGCATCCAGAAAATCAAACAGTTTCTGATTTCCTTCACGAAATTCCGGCTTTTCTTTTAAAGCGACCATGTCTTTTCCATTGTGCTTCTCATAATAACCGGAGGTAAAACCTCCCCTGTCAAACAGATCCAGCAATTCTTTTTTATCTTCCGGATCCACATAATAACCGTCTTTCCCATAGGTTTCATACAGATCCAGATATTTTCTGTAAATGCGGACTACACCTGCTGTATATCGCGGGCTCTTCATTCTTCCTTCGATCTTTAAAGAATATACTCCTGCCTCTAAGATCTCCGGTAAAATATCCAGCGTACACAGATCTTTTAAACTTAATACAAACTTCTGGTTCTCTTTGTTTAAGCTCTTTCCCTCTGCCTTGTCTCCCTCCCATACACGGTAAGGCAGGCGGCATGGCTGGGCACAGCGGCCTCTGTTGCCACTGCGGCCGCCGATCAGGCTGCTCATGAGACACTGACCGGAATAACAGTAACATAAAGCACCATGGACAAAGGTTTCAATATCCATTCCCGTTTCTTTGTAAATACGGGAAATCTCTTCTAAAGACAGTTCTCTGGCCGGAACGACGCGGCAGCAGCCCATTTCTTTTAACATTTTTGCGCTGTATACACTGGTAACCGTCATCTGGGTGCTTGCATGAAGCTCCATTCCCGGAAAAGCCCGTTTCATTACCTGAAGGGCTCCCAGATCCTGGACGATCACGCCGTCTAACCCTGCTTCATAGTAAGGCTTCATGTAATCACAAAGCTCGTCCAGTTCTTTTTCCTTAAATAATGTATTGACCGTCATGTACAGACGGCAGCCGTGAAGATGGGCATACCGGATGGCTTCCACCATTTCTTCTCCTGCTGCATTCTGTGCATAAGCTCTGGCACCAAAACGGCTGCCTCCCATATAGATCGCATCCGCTCCTGCTGCCACAGCTGCCTTTAAACTGTCAAAAGAACCTGCCGGCGCCAAAAGCTCTGCTTTTCTTGTATTTATCATGATCTTACCTTTCCTGATCCTATGCAAAAAAGGGGCCACTGCAAACTGTAGCGCGCCCCCTTTAGTCTATCTGTGTTTTATCTGCGTCCGTTTCTGTGGGAACCGGCTTTTCTGGCTGCCTGAAGAGCCTTTCTTGCAAGTTCCTGATCAGAAAGTCCTGTCTTTGTCTGGAAAGAAGGATTTTGCATTGGCATATCCGCCTGTACAAAACCGCTTTCTGTTGCCTGTGCAGCTGCAGTCTCATCTAAAGCTGGTACAGACTCACTGACCGGTTCATCTCCTTCGATCACAGTGTCTACCACTTCATCCTCAACTACTTCCTCTTCCCCATTTTCAGATGTTGCTGCCAGTGCTGCCTGCTTCTTTGCAGCTCTTAATTCCCGTTCGGATTTTGAAAGCTTTGCAGATAATTCCTGAAGCTGACGCTGGCGTTCCTCCAAGTCCTTTAAAACGCCGTCTAACTTCATCTGGGTGCTTACTAACTCATGTTTTAAGCTGTAAGTCTCTTTTTCCATTCTGTCTCTCTGCTCTTCCATCTGATCCGCAGTTTCTTTTGTCTTAAAATAATCATCTGCAATGTTCAGTAAAAGCATAAGCTGCTGGTAATCAGCACTCTGTTTACTGAAACCAGGAAGCGCGTGCATGGTGGTTATCTTTTCATTTACATAGCTGGCTGCCTTCTGAAGATATGCTTCATCTTCGCTTCCGCCTAACGTATATATTTTTCCATCAATCAAAACCTGTGTATAATTCTTTGTATCCATTCTGATCTTCCATCTCCTGTCTGTGAGGCATTTTCGTTAAAAGGATACCACATTTTTACTTCATTTCCAAGCCCAAATGACGATATGCGTTTTCTGTAGCCATTCTTCCCCTGGGTGTTCTGTTAATAAGACCGTTCATTAAAAGATATGGCTCATATACATCTTCCAATGTTCCCGCATCTTCTCCCAAAGCTGCTGCCAGGGTATCAAGTCCTACCGGACCGCCGGAAAACTTTTCAATGATCATCAAAAGGATGTTTCTGTCATTCTGATCCAGTCCCATTTTATCCACATCCATGATATCCAGAGCAAAATCTGCCACTTCTTTTGTGATCACACCATCATATTTAACCTGGGCGAAATCTCTTACTCTCTTTAAAAGGCGGTTTGCCAGTCGCGGGGTTCCCCTGGAACGTTTTGCCAGTTCAATGGCACCTTCCGGTTCTATTTCCACACCTAAGATCGTAGCAGAATGCTGGATGATCGTGCGCAGCTCCTCCGGTGTATAAAATTCCATTCTCTGGACCACTCCAAAACGGTCTCTTAAAGGAGCGGACAACAGTCCTGCCCTGGTAGTCGCTCCTACTAAGGTAAAGTGAGGCAGTTCCAGACGGATGGATCTGGCACTGGACTCTTTTCCCAGCATAATATCAATGGCAAAATCTTCCATCGCCGGATAGAGAACTTCTTCTACCTGACGGTTTAAACGGTGGATCTCATCTACGAAGAGAACATCCCCCTCCTGAAGATTATTTAAAATAGCAGCCATCTCTCCCGGCTTTTCAATGGCCGGCCCGCTGGTCACTTTCAGCCTGCTTCCCATCTCGTTGGCAATGATACCGGAAAGGGTGGTCTTTCCAAGTCCTGGGGGGCCGTAAAATAATACATGATCTAAGGCTTCCCCTCTGCTTTTTGCCGCTTCTATGTATATTTTCAGGGTGGATTTGATCTTTTCCTGGCCCACGTAATCACTGAGGCACTGGGGACGCAGGGTGGTTTCTATCCGCACATCCTCTTCTGTTGCCTCTGTTGTTATAATTCTCCGTTCCATATATACCTCAAATTAATCACAGAAAACTTAAATACTTCAGCGAAGCCTTTAAAATGTCTTCTACACTCATATTTTCTGTGATCTCCACTTTCTTTACTGCTTTGGAAGCTTCCATATTCGTATAACCAAGAGCTGTTAAAGCTGCCACTGCCTCTTTTGCAGCTGCTGCCATACCTGCCACAGATGCGCCTGTACCAGCACCGGAAGTATCTTCCTTTCCGCCTCCAAAGGAAGCCATCATCACTTCTTCTAAATCTACTTTATCCTTAAGATCTAAGATCAGTCTCTGGGCCGTCTTTGCGCCGATGCCCGGTGCCTTGGAAATAGCTTTTGCATCCCCGCTGACAATGGCGATCCGCAGATCATCCGGCCGCATAATAGAAAGGATACCAAGAGCTCCTTTGGGACCAATTCCATTGACCCCGATCAGCTGCTTGAACATTTCCCTGTCCTGTCTGTGAAGAAAACCATATAAAGTCATAGCATCTTCCCGCACCTGGAAATACGTATAAACGGTCACTTCTTCCCCTAATGCCGGAAGTTCCTCTAAAAGTGAAAGGGGTACATGGACTGCCAGTCCGATGCCTCCGGTCTCCACTACGATCACATCATCTTCTACTGCCCCAAGGGCTCCTTTTATATATGAAATCATCTGTTCTATATTCCTTTTATCTGGTTTCGCGCCTACATGCGATACTTCGTCATCTATCAATCATAACATACACACCGCCTCAATGCAAGCAGGACACCGAACAAATATTCGATACTCTTTCCTTGCATTTTACTTAAAAATCAGCTAAACTAAGGGCGGTTTGCGTTCTGGTCTTTCAGGATCAGATATGCCGGGCAGACCAGAAAGGATTTTTATGATCACCATTAAACATCCCATTGAATTTCCAAACACATATCCTTTAGACCGCATTGGTCCTTTAAAGGATCTTTTATTTTTTGATATAGAGACCACCGGCTTTTCCGGTGAAACTTCCCAGCTGTATCTCATTGGCTGTACTTATTTTGACGGATTTGGCTGGAAGCTGATCCAGTGGTTTGCAGATACAAGACAGGCGGAAAAAGAGCTTTTAGATGCCTTTTTTGAATTTTTAAAACGTTTTAAGATCCTGATCCATTTTAACGGAGACCGTTTTGATATCCCCTATCTTTTAAAATGCTGCGAACGTCTGGGCCTTGACTACCATTTTGATGACCTTATAAGCATTGATATTTTCAAGAAAATAAAGCCCTACAGAAAACTTTTAAAACTGGAAAACATGAAACAGAAATCCATTGAACAGTTTTTAGGGGTACATAGAGAGGACAAATACAATGGCGGTCAGCTGATCGATGTGTACCGTGAATACCTGCACACCCATGAGAAATTCCTCTTTGACCTGCTGATACTGCACAATGCAGATGACCTGCGGGGAATGCCTTCCATCCTGCCCATTTTAAATTATGCAGATCTGTTTGAGTCGGATTTTACCCTTTGCAGTCATAAGTTATATTCCTACACGGACGAAGCCGGATATTCCCATCCATTTGTCAATCTTTTGTGGGAAAGTCCTTACAGCGTCCCCATTCCTTTAGAATATACCTTAAATCCTTTAAGCCTGGAGCTTCATGACAACTGCCTGGCCTGCAATTTAACTCTGTATGAAGGCACTTTAAAATATTTCTACCCGGATTACCAGAATTATTATTACCTGCCTTTAGAAGATACAGCGATCCATAAAAGCATTGGAGAATATGTGGACCGTTCTGCCCGGAAAAAAGCCACTGCAAAAAACTGCTACAGCAAAAAAGAGGGCTTATTCCTGCCTCAGTTCGGTTCTTTGTGGGAACCTTCTTTTAAGGAAGAATACAAGTCCTCTCTCACTTACACGCTTTATGATGATAAAACCCTGTGGAATGATACCGTGAAAAATTCTCACTATGCCCATGAGATCTTTAACTATCTGACCGGGCAGCTGTAGCTGCCGCATACACAGCATACATCTGGGAAGCGCCGGTATCCCCATGTCCTAACATAGCCTGGACTGCATGGATATCCGCGCCATCCCCGATCAGGTGGGCTGCAAAAGAATGGCGCAGAGTATGAGGCGTAATATCCTCTTTGATCCCCGCTTTTTCCCCATAATATTTGATCAGCTTCCAAAAGCCCTGACGGCTCATAGGCTGGCCACTGCAATTGGTAAACAGCCACTCACAGGCACGCCCCTTTAAAAGAGAACTTCTTGCCTTGTCCAGGTAAGTACGCAGCGCCTGTTTCGCCCCTTTTCCAAAGGGGATCATCCGGTCTTTACTGCCATCATGACAGGTGATATAACCGATCTGCATGTTCACATCCTCTAATTTCAGACTGATCAGTTCTGATACCCGGATTCCTGTTGCATATAGTAATTCCAGCATGGCCTTATCCCGCAGTTCTTTCGCTGTTGTATTTCCCGGCTGTGCCAAAAGGGCATGTATTTCCTCTATGGTCAGTATCACCGGTATTTTGCGTTCAATTTTGGGAGCACGCAGAAATTCCGCCGGATCCCTGTTTATCTTTCTTTCCTTAACAAGATAGCTGAAAAATGCCTTGATGGACGCCAGTTCCCTGGAAATGGTAGCTGCCGCTTTTCCTTCTTTTTCCAGATACAGGATATAGGAATTCAAACTGGTCTTCGTCACCTTCTCCACCTGTGTGATCCCCATTTCTTCCATAAATCCTGCCATCTGGAGCAGATCCCGGTGGTAGGATACTTCTGTATTTTTTGCCGTGTGCTTCACTTCCTGAAGATATGCGGTGAAGCTGTTTATCTCTGATATCATTTTGTTCCCCCGGTACACAGTGCAGTTTTTACTCCATTTTTACAGTATAATTTATTTTTTTATACTTTTAAATAGTTTTCGTTCACTCATCGTTTCAAAATGAAAAAAGGTATGCCTCAAAGGCTGCTCCACAGGCCGTAAGGAGCATTAAAAAAGCCAATGCTGGCAATCGCAGCCTTTTTCTTGTACTAAAAGACCATCTGGAAAGAACGTACCAGACCATGAGATAAAATATCCCCTGAGGAAGAAGGGAACGCAAAAACAGAGGCAGTCCCCAGAGTCCCTTTTCCAATGTAAAATAAATAACTCCCATTCCCAGGCTGAAAGACCAGAAACAGGTCAGTATCCCAAACAGCCATACACTGTAAACCGTAAGCCCGCAGAGCCACCCTGCACCCAACTGGAAAAAACGCTGTTTTATGACGATCAGAAACGCTTCTGTAAAGTTTTTGTTTCCTGTTATTCCATGACTGTAAAATAAATAAGAAGGAAATACAGGATAACGCCACCAGAAAAATAACGCTGCCCCTATCATTCCCAGAAAAAAACTAAACAACAGCAGATAACTGTCTGCCAAGAATTTGAAGCGAAATCGGAACATGGACTGCCTTTCCTGCTTTTTCAAGCGCCTTTCCTGTGCTCTTATACCAGTTGTATGCCCTTTGCAGCCTGTGCATGATTATTTTTGTACACGGTCAGGGAAATATGATATAATCATTAACGAATGAACCGCCTGCAATAGCAGGCAGATAAGCACGCCAGTGCGGGGTTCGTAAGCTTACCCTTGGAGGATTTTACCATGAGTCAATATCAGTTGATCGCCTTCGATATGGATGGAACTCTTTTAAATTCAAATAAACAGATCTCCCCTGAAACTTTAAACGCCATTAAACGGGCAACCGATGCAGGAAAAACTGTTATCCTGTGTACCGGCCGCAACCTGGCTGAACTGAATGCGTTTACAGAGATCATACCGGGACTGCGCTATTTAGACTGTGTCAGCGGTGCCTGTGTTTATGACCTGAAAGAAAAGAAAACACTGTATTCCCAGGCTCTTGACCCTGGGATCGTAAAAAAGCTGATGGAATTTGGCATGGAAGAAGGCGCCATGATCCATGTACTTTCAGAGCGTTCCATTATCCAGAAGGATCAGCAGTCCCATATGGCTGATTTTCATATGGGCATTTACCAGACCATGTTTGATCAGATCACTGACAAACTGGAAAATATTTACAATTCTTTCTGTGAAGAGCCATTTCCTGTGCTGAAGCTGAACCTTTACCACAGAGACGAAGCCTCACGGGCGCGCACCGTGGAACGCATTAAAGCAGCCGGTCTTGAAACTGCACTGGCTCTGGCAGAGTCTACCTCTTTAGAGTGTTCTGCCAAGGGGATCGACAAGGGCGTAGGGCTAAAAAAACATCTGGGACTGCCATTAGAGCAGACCATTGCTGTAGGTGATGCAGATAACGATACCATGGCATTAAAAACTGCCGGTCTGGCCGTTGCCATGGGAAATGCAACCGAACCCATCAAAGCCCTGGCTGATGTGATCGTAGCTGACTGCGACCATAACGGATGCGCAGAAGCCATTGATAAGTATCTGCTGGCAGATTAAACATAACAGCCTGCGCCTCTGGCGCATTGTTTGCATGAACATTTATACAATATGGAGGATTTAAATACTATTATGAAAATCAGAACTGCAACATTAAATGACTTAGACGCATTAACTGCTGTAGAAGCAGAGTGTTTCCCGGCTGCTGAAGCAGCCACAAAAAAGGACTTTGAAAACCGTTTGGCTTATTATGCCGACCATTTCTGGCTGATGTTTGATGAAAATGACAACCTGATCGCCTTTGTAGACAGCATGGTCACAGATGAAGCCGACCTGACGGATGAAATGTATGAAAAAGGAGAAATGCATAATGAAAATGGTGCATGGCAGATGATCTTCGGGGTCAATACCATTCCT
>ERZ826051.3549-NODE-3549-length-10203-cov-3.322034_pt1 | contig 10203 bp, 6 predicted proteins | sample MGYA00519928_ERZ826051 | MGnify/ENA primary metagenome ERZ826051 (study PRJEB31778, sample SAMEA3449219) | human gut metagenome | biome: human gut; feature: human-associated habitat; material: faeces | place: United Kingdom | collected 2010/2012 ...
GACATCAATAATCTGATTACCAGTTACTATCAGGCGAAACGTGATGTCAATCTGGAAGAACTGGAACCATTAGTCAGCGATATTAATCAGATCGATCAAGAAAAATTGATTGCACAGGCCGAATATGTGGAAGATTATCAGAATATCACCTGTTACCTTCTTGAAAACAAAGACAATGGTGCTTATCGAGTCTATGTACGATTTGATATGAAACTGAAAAATATTAATACACTGGCTCCTTGTCTGAGTGCTCTTTATGTTACAATGGGATCCGATGGCAAAAATGTTATTTATCTCAGTGCTTTAGACAAAAATGAGGAAGACTTTATCCTTGCAGCAGACAAGAATTCTCATCTTGCCGATATGCAAAAAGAGGTTAATGATAAGCTGCAGGAAGCAATTAATGCAGATGAAGCATTCCGACAGTTGTATCAGACGATGGATCAGGCGATTGCAAACGTTTCTTCCACACCGGAACCACAGGCAGATGCTGCACAGCCAACGGCCGAACCAGCCGCTGCTGACCCAAATGCTGCTGCAACCACAGATCCGAACGCTACTCCGGCTGCCGACCCAAATGCCGCTGCAACCACAGATCCGAACGCTGCTCCGGCTGCCAATCCAAATGCCGCTGCGACTACAGATCCGAATGCTGCTCCGGCTGCCGATCCGAATGCTGCTCCGGCTCAATAATCTGCTAATTTAGCAAGAAAGAAAGATAATTTATGGATGAACAATTACGTATAAATAAATACTTAAGTTCTATTGGTTACTGTTCCCGACGAGAAGCAGACCGGCTCTTGGAACAGGGAAAGATTCAAGTGGATGGACATACTGCTTTTGTTGGAGAACGTATTACCAAGGAACAGTATATTACGGTAAATGGAATCCCTGTTGGTGAAAAACCAAGAGAAATTGTGATTGCTTTTAACAAACCAAAAGGGATTGTATGTACCAGCAGTGTCAAAGAAAAAAATAATATTGTTGATTATTTACATTTTCCAACACGTATCTATCCGGTAGGAAGACTTGACAAGGATTCCACCGGATTGATTTTACTAACCAATGATGGAGAATTGACAGATCGTATCCTTCGCGGAAAAAACAATCACGAAAAAGAATATCTTGTCACAGTTCAAAAACCATTACGTCCGGAAATTGTACGCGCCATGGAACAGGGAGTTCCTATTTTGGACACCATGACGAGACCATGTCAGATCATTCAAATTGATTCCCACACCTTCCGGATTATACTAACTCAGGGGTTAAACCGGCAAATCCGCCGTATGTGTGAATATTTTGGCTACAAAGTTATCACACTAAAAAGAGTTCGTGTAATGAATATTCATTTAGGAGAACTAAAAGAGGGAACCTGGCGAGAGATCACAGGAAATGAATTGGAAGAATTAAAAAACGCATTGAAAGGACAAAAATTCTACAATGAATGAGATGGAACGTATGCGGGATTTAGTTGCCCGGTTAAATGCTGCAGCTAAAGTTTATTATCAGGGTGAAGATGAAATTATGACTAATTTTGAATATGATGCTTTATATGATGAATTGGTCGCTTTGGAAGAGAAAACGGGAGTCGTTCTCTCTGGAAGTCCTACGGTTCAAGTTGGATATGAAACCCTTAGTGAACTGCCAAAAGAAGCGCACATTGCCCCGATGCTTTCGCTTGGAAAGACAAAAGAACGGGAAGAACTGGTACAGTGGCTTACTTCACGTGAAGGATTGTTATCCTTAAAGTTAGATGGTTTAAGTGTCATCTTAACTTATCAGAATGGTTTCTTAGTAAAAGCGTTAACTCGTGGAAATGGTGAAATTGGTGAAGTGATTACTAATAATGCCAAAACATTCAAAAATATTCCTGCTAAAATTCCGTACACCGGAACACTGGTTATTCGTGGAGAGGCATTGATTCGATATTCTGATTTTAAAGTATTAAACGAATCCTTTTCTGACATTCAGGAGAAATACAAAAATCCGCGAAATTTGTGCAGCGGCACAGTTCGTCAGTTAAATAATGAAATTACCGCGAAAAGAAATGTTCATTACTATGTTTACAACTTAATTCAGTCCGATCCGGAAATCAAGTTTGATTATAAAGAAGAAGAGTTGATTTGGCTTGACAAGCAGGGATTTGACATCGTGCCTTATAAAAAAGTAACCGGAAAAAATATTCTTTCCGCTATTGACGATTTTTCTGAAACGATTACAAATGGGTTTGATTTGCCAAGCGATGGACTTGTTCTTACTTATGATGATATTTCTTATAGCCGGTCATTGGGAAGAACGGCTAAGTTTCCGAGAGATTCCATTGCTTTTAAATGGCAGGATGAATTAGCAGAAACAACGTTAACAGACATTGAATGGAGTGCATCTCGTACAGGGCTTATTAATCCGGTTGCGATTTTTGAGCCGGTTGAATTAGAGGGAACCACTGTAAGCCGCGCCAGTGTTCATAATGTAAGCATTTTAAAAGAACTGCAATTAGGAATCGGCGACAAAATCACAGTGTATAAAGCAAATATGATCATTCCGCAGATTCAAGAAAACCTGACAAAGAGCAATGCGTCATCAATTCCGTCCGTTTGCCCGGTGTGTCATCAGGAAACAGAACTTATCAATGAAAATGGTTCTGAATTTTTGTTTTGTCCAAACCCAAAATGCTATGCAAAAAAAATCAAAGCATTTACCCATTTTGTAAGCCGGGATGCCTTAAATATTGATGGATTTTCGGAAGCTACTTTGGAAAAATTTATCGATCACGGCTGGTTGCAAAAAGTTACCGATATTTTTTCGTTGTCACAATACAAAGAAGAAATTCAAAATTTAGATGGCTTTGGAGAAAAATCGTACACGAATTTGATTCAAGCAATAGAAGACTCTAAACAAGTTACTTTAGAGCGCGTTATCTACAGTCTTGGAATTAAGGGGATTGGCTTAAGCATGGCAAAATTAATCTGTCGAAAATATCCTCTTTCTCTTACCGAGTACAAAAATTTATCTGTAAAAGAGTTACTTTCTGTAGATGGCATTGGAGAAAAATTGGCTGAGTCCTTTGTAGAATATTTTACTGATTCCGAAAATCAGGATCTCTTACAGCAATTAAGCAATATTCTTACCATTGCTTTGCCGGAAAAAATCGAATCCAATGCTTCTTTCGAAGGGAAAACATTTGTTATTACAGGAAGTCTTACCCACTTTACAAATCGTAACGAATGTAAAGAAAAAATTGAATCTCTCGGTGGAAAAGTAAGTTCTTCCGTAAGTAAAAATACTGCTTTTCTGGTTAATAATGATATTACTTCAAGTTCTTCAAAAAACAAGAAGGCCAAAGAACTAGGCGTTCCTATTATCACAGAAGACGAATTACTTGAAATGATTCAATAAAAATCTTGTTTTTGTATCATTTTTCCTTTGTAAAGAATAATAATGGGAATGACGAGAAACGTTCCCATTATTAAGACGAGGCATACTGTTGAAGGAACATACTGTAATATTTCATTGATGGAAAACAGTTTTTTTCCGATGTAACATGAACTTATAAATAATATTGCCGGGCAAACCAGCCATTTTATCAAATCAATCTTTGTATATTTTCTTTTCACAAGATAATATCCATCTAAAATACTTATGAGAATCTGGCTGACCAGCATCCCAAGTAAATACCCGTATATGCCAAAATATGGGGTTGCCGTAATCAGAAAAGCAATTCTCAGAACCAAACCAATAACCGTATTTCGAAAAGTTATCGAACTTTTTGACAATCCATTTATGATGCTTGCCAGTGTCGTAGAAACATAAACAAAAGGGCAGATCATAGAAAGAAGAGAAAGTAATTTCCCGGAACGCGGATTATGAAAGAACATAGTTCCTATCTGAGGTCCAAAACATACGAAGACTGCCATGGCGATACAGCCAAGCAGAAGAGAGTACTTTATGGTTATTTGCGTTGTCCGCATTATTTTAGGGTTATCCCTTTCATAAAATGCTTTTGATACTTCCGGAAGAAGTAATACCGAAAGCGAATTTGTGATCGTTCCCGGAAATAAAATAAATGGAAGCACAATCCCCGTGGTTATTCCATATAGGGCAAAAGAATCGGTTCGATTCAACCCGGAAAATTGCAGCATAATAGGAATTAAAACGGCTTCTGCCGCCGACAAAACCGAGATGGTAAGGCGTGTAGCGCTTAATGGGATTGCCTGACCCAGCAGTTTTTTTATCAATTCTTCATACCTTGATTTAGAATTTTCTTTTTTCCCAGAAAATTCTTTTCTGATATTCCATAAATTGTATAGGTTAGATGCCATTTCCCCTATAATTAATCCAAGTACAGCAATTTCGCACGAGATTGATTTTTGAAAACAGAAAAAAACGGCAACAACAAAGCCTACTCTGCAAATCTGTTCAATAATTTGTGTGATGGACGGTACTTTCGCATGACGTTTTCCATAAAAATACCCATTGATAATACTCGTAATTCCGCAAAAAGGAAATATAACCGAGAGTATTCTTAACAATGGTGCAGTTTCTTTTGCAAACAGCAAATGAATGCTTATCCAATCCGAAAAAGAAAATAAGAGAACGGACAATGTAATCGAACAGCAAAGCGAACAGAAAATTCCACACTTTAATACACGTTTCGAATTTTTCAAATGGGGATCTGCAACCAATTGGGAAACAGCAGTCTGTAGACCAGAAGCATATAAAGTAAAACATATTCCATAAATCGGAAATATCATCTGATATATTCCCAATTTGGTATCTCCAAGAAGATTTGCCAGAAATATACGATATAAAAATCCGATCACTCTGGTTATCACTCCGGCAACGGTCAGAATAATCGTGCCTTTTAGCATTTTATTTTTCATATTCTGCTCCTTACTCATTTTCCATCATTTACTTACATGATTTTCTGTATAAAATGTATATGATTGTAAAATATTTTATATGAAAAATTTTTAGATGTTGTATTTTACACCATTTTGTTGTATTATAGTTATAACTGTATGTGTACGAAATCAATTCATATAAAGGGGACGATAGCAAATGTCAAAACGAAATAAAATTTCCCTTGGGACTCCGACAGAAGAACTGCCAGAATGGACGCTTTCTCTGGATTTTACCGAGTCTCAGGATACAATAAAAGAGGAGAAAAAGCCCGAAAATACCATTTCATCTGAAAGTACATTTTCCGAACCATCACCGCGGCCTGTTCAACCCGCAGTTTCCGGTCTTAGTTCCGGACTTGGTGGTGGCTTGAATACAGAATTTGTAATTGGAAATGATGATTCCGCATCGGATGATAATTCTTTTTCCGAGCCACTTCCTGCACAAAATAATTTTGCCACAGAAAATGTATTGGATTTTGGTGGGGATACTTTATCAACGCAAGACACGGAAAGCATTACAACACTTGATATCTCAGATGATACGGAGAAGGCAGACAGCATCTTAAATATCGGACAACCGGAACCTCAACCTGCACCGGAGCCTGTTGTAGAAGCTGTTCCTGAACCGGAACCTCAGCCAACACCGGAGCCTGTTGTAGAAGCTGTTCCTGAACCGGAACCTCAACCTGCGCCGGAACCTGTTATAGAAGCTGTTCCTGAACCGGAACCTCAGCCAGCGCCGGAACCTGTTATAGAAGCTGTTCCTGAACCGGAACCTCAACCTGCGCCGGAGCCTGTTATAGAAGCTATTCCTGAACCGGAACCTCAACCTGCGCCGGAACCTGTTATAGAAGCTGTTCCTAAACCGGAACCTCAACCTGCGCCGGAGCCTGTTATAGAAGCTGTTCCTGAACCGGAACCTCAACCTGCGCCGGAACCTGTTGTGGAAGTTACTCCGGAACCGGTGGATGTTGACAGCCAGTTATCCGATATGGCTAATTCTATTGTTTCAGAAGAAAATGAAGAACAAATATTATCGACGGCTGCGGATTTGCTTAAAAACGAACAAAACTCAGCAAGACCGGAAGATATTGAAATTATTGATGAAATGGATCATTCCACATCAGAAAATACGGACGATGTATTAGCTTTGCTTAAACAGTTAGATGTGTCTGAAAATTTAGAAAGAATGCAGTCGGCAGCACAAGAAGATATTGCAGACGTTATCAAGCAGACAGAAGTAGAAAACGAACTCGAAACTGCTGTTCCCGTGGAGAATCTTGATGCACTTATGCCGGAGGAACCACAGGAAAGTGCTAATCTTTCTGACCTTGAACCAGTGATTGAAGAGCCGGTTTCCGAAGAAACTCCAGTTCAGGATTCCATTCCGATGGAGAAGCTTGATGCACTTATGCCGGAGGAACCACAGGAAAGTGCTAATCTTTCTGATCTTGAACCAGTGATTGAAGAGCCAAAGGAAAGCCAGGCAGAGCCAGTCATGGAAATTACCAATGACATGTTTGACATGGGTTATGATCTGGATGATGAACCACAGTATTCTGAGGAAAATATTGATTTGAGTGCATTCCAGGGAAGTATAAAAGATGCAGAGGAGATTAATAAACCTGCTTCGGATGCTCTTGATCTGGATGCAGCAGAAGCCGACTCAACTTCCAGTTTTGATATGTCTAACTTAGTTGCGGCCGCCATGAATACATTAACACATCATGAAGAAGAAAACAGCCTTGCTGCAGAAAATGAAGAAACTTCAGAGAATAATTCGATGGAAGAGACAGAGGGTGCTTCCACTGCAGAAACTGCAGCAGAGCCGGAACAACCGGATCCGTCAAAACTGGAAAAAGCTACGCTTGACTTTAGCAAAAACGACGATGAATCTCCAGATGCAAATCTTGATTTTGGCGAGGATGAAGATGAAACTCTATCTAATTTAGATTTTGTAGTAGAAGAAGAACCGGAAGAAGCAAATTTAGATTTCGAGTCCGATTTTGAATTTGACCCGGATGCGAATTTAGATTTTACAGAAGAAGAGGAAGAAAATCCGGACTTTAATTTGGATTACAAAGAAGATGATGATCCATTTGCGGAAACCTCACCTGAATTTGAAGAAGAAACACCGGAAGTTTCCTTTGAAACAGAAAAACCGGAAGTGCAGCCGGAAGCGGAGCCTGCTCAAGAACCTCTACTTGAACCGGATCTGACATTTGAATCCGGACTTCAACCTGAATTTAAGGAAGAACCTCAATCGGAACCGGAAGCACAGCTGCATTTTGAACAAGAGCCTCAATTGCAGCCGGAGGTAGCAGATTATCAATTTGAAGCAGAAGCGGAGCCTGCTTTGGATTTTGAAGCAGATCTGGATACCGAAAATGCGATTGAAAGTCTGATTCCTCCGATGGACGATACATTATCCCATCAATTAGACGAAGTAATGACGGAATCTCAGGGAATAATAGCTGCCCCTACTATTGATGAGACAGATGTAGAAAGCATTGCAAGTCCGCCTGAACCGGTGGAAGAAGTTGTTGAACCTGAACATACAGCAGTTTCTTCTGATACAGAGCCAGAAGCACAGAAACCGGCACAGGAAGAAGTTCCATTTACACTTCACTTTGAACCTGTTAATCCGGATCAGGGCAGTTCTTTTGCCGAAGAAATGAACGACTTTGATGATGTTTCTTCTTTGATCATTGAAGATTATAACGAAGTTCCGACAGTTTCAAGTTTGGAAAAAAACCTAAAAAAACAGGAAAAAGAAAAGAAGAAAAACCGGAAAAAGAATGCGAAGAAGAAAGACGAGGGATTCTCACTTTCTTTGGATGAGATGGACGAAAAACAGGCCAGCGACCCAGAAGAAAAAGAGAAATTCAAGTATTCTTCCAGCATACCAATCCGTTCTACCAATATGCCGGAAGTTGCAAAACCAAAAGAGGAACCGGCAAAGCCGGCAAATACCCGGGAAGCCTCCTCTCAAACTGCTGTCACCGGCTTGGAAGGTATTTCAAAAATCCAGTCAGTGACACCGGAAATGCTTGCGGAGGAAAGAAAAGAAGTGGAGCATCTTGAAGATGTTCATACACATCACGAAGAAAAAGTATATGCAGAAAAGAATATCTACGATAATGGTACGTTCCAGCGTGAATACTACCAGTTATATTATCAATAAAGAGAATTTACACAATTATGATATTCTCTGCATATTATAAGGATAGCAGAACCATAATATCCCATGTATAGCTCTCTATATGTGGGATATTTTTTAGCCAAATTTTATATTTTTTTTGAGAAATGTTATTGACAAAAAAAATAGCAAAGTTTATAATATTTTTAATCCCGATAAAAATGATAGGAATTAAAACAGTCGGACTTTTTCCAATCCTTTTTATCTAGGGAGAACAACTGTAATTCCACTGTTCAAAGGAGGATTGCAATGAAAATTTCAACGAAAGGACGTTATGGTTTACGCGCAGTTATTGATATTGCGATACATGGGGATTCCGAGCCGGTTTCCTTAAGTGATATTGCCGTTCGTGAAGATATATCCGTCAGTTATCTGGAGCAGTTGATTGCCAAATTGCGCCGGGCGGACATCGTAACCAGCGTTCGCGGAGCAAAGGGTGGTTATTCGCTTGCCAAGCCCAAAAATGAAATTTCTGTTGGAGATGTACTAAGAGCATTAGAAGGAGATCTTGCACCGGTAAACTGCTCAGAAGTCATTGAAAACGGAAGTCCCTGCAAAGAATCCAAACAATGCGTTTCCAAACTGGTATGGCAGCGCATTAGCGAGAGTATCAACAATGCTGTAGATAGTCTTATGATTTCCGATTTACTCGAGGAATCAAATTCAGATAAAATCTGCGGCTGTCAATAGAGAAAGGAGATCACAATGAGTAGATTTGTGTATTTAGATAATGCAGCAACAACATCAACAAAAAAAGAAGTCGTTGATGCTATGTATCCATTTTTTACAGAGAGCTTTGGAAATCCCTCCAGTGTATATGATTTTGCCGCCAAAAACAAAAAAGCGGTAAATGACAGCAGACAGACCATCGCCGATGCGCTTCATGCTGATGTACGTGACATTTACTTTACCGCAGGTGGAAGTGAATCCGACAACTGGGCATTGATTGCCACTGCAGAAGCTTATGAAAATAAAGGAAAGCATATTATTACATCAAAAATTGAACATCATGCCATTTTACACACCTGTGATTATTTGGAATCCCGTGGTTTTGAGATCACATATATTGATGTCGATGAAAATGGTATTTTGAAATTAGATGAATTGAAAAAAGCAATTCGCCCTGACACAATTTTAATTTCCGTTATGTTTGCTAACAATGAGATTGGAACCATTCAGCCAATCAAAGAAATCGGTGAAATTGCCAAAGAACACGACATTTTATTCCATACCGATGCGGTTCAGGCGTTTGGTCAGATTCCGATCAACGTCGATGAACTTCATATCGATATGCTGAGTGCCAGCGGACATAAACTCCACGGACCAAAAGGAATCGGTTTCTTGTATATTCGCAAGGGCTTGAAGCTTCGTTCTTTTATTCACGGTGGCGCGCAGGAAAGAAAACGTCGTGCCGGTACCGAAAATGTACCGGGTATCGTAGGACTTGGAAAAGCCGTTTCCATCGCCGTAGAGACTATGGATGAACGAATCAAGCATGAAACAGAAGTCCGCGATTATATGATTGAAAAAATCAAAAAGACCATTCCGTATTGCCGATTAAATGGTGACCGCACAAAGCGTCTTCCAAATAATGTAAACTTTAGTTTTCAGTTTGTCGAGGGCGAGTCTCTGTTAATCATGTTAGACATGGAAGGAATTTGCGCATCCAGCGGATCTGCTTGTACTTCCGGATCTTTGGATCCTTCTCACGTATTATTGGCAATTGGTCTTCCTCACGAAATTGCACATGGTTCCCTTCGTATGACATTAAGTGAAGAAACCACCATTGAGGATGCCGACTATGTAATCGATAAATTGCAAGGTATCGTTGCAAAATTGAGAAGTATGTCTCCACTGTACGAAGATTTTGTAAAGAAAAATGCAGCAAAATAAGGAAAGGATGTATCGTAATGTATAGCGAAAAAGTAATGGATCATTTCAGCAATCCAAGAAATGTAGGAGAGATTGAAAACGCAAGTGGTGTTGGTACCGTTGGAAATGCAAAATGCGGTGATATCATGCGTATGTATTTAGATATTGACGATAATGGTGTAATTCAGGACTGTAAGTTTAAAACTTTTGGCTGTGGTGCTGCCGTAGCGA
>ERZ826051.3561-NODE-3561-length-10185-cov-2.752320_pt1 | contig 10185 bp, 8 predicted proteins | sample MGYA00519928_ERZ826051 | MGnify/ENA primary metagenome ERZ826051 (study PRJEB31778, sample SAMEA3449219) | human gut metagenome | biome: human gut; feature: human-associated habitat; material: faeces | place: United Kingdom | collected 2010/2012 ...
CTCGTGTTCGTATCAAATACTGCAATATTTCCAAGGGAATGTACACCCGAATCCGTCCGGCTCGCACCGCTCACCACGATCTGCTCGCCCAGAAGATTCGAAAGATTCTTATTTAGCACTTCTTCTATCGTGATACCGTTCGGCTGCACCTGCCATCCTTTGTAATTCGTGCCGTCATACGCCACAATCATTTTTACACGCATAGTAATCTCCTGTTCTGAGCCGCATGCTGCGATAAAGCGGCAACAATCTGACCTTCCCGCAGACATATTTTTATATATTGCCGTAAAAGCCGCTTGTTTTTCCAACAGACAAATATCCCTGGAATCAAGCTTATTTTTCACGCTGACTTTCTGTTCTGTTTAAAAAATCCGTAGAACAGAATAGTCCGTGCACTTCAATATCCAATGGGTGAAAACCTAATCTCTCAGCATCATTTCGCCCATTCCTTCTTTCTTTTCAACATCTTTTTCACTGTTTTGGGCGAAATCTTCTTCTATTTTCCCGTTTCACCCTGGATTTTTCATTTTTGCGGGCTATTTACGCTGGTTCATGTCATTTTCGCCCATTTTCCTGTATTTTGACTGATTTTCTATCAACAAATGGGTGAATTACTTCTATTTTTCATCTGTTTCGCCCATGTTCAAACTTTTGTATGAATGGAACTTCTTCTTAGCCAGGTGAATATTCCTCCTGTGAGATTTTTTCATTCATAAGATTCGGGTGGCAAAGGGTGGCACACAACTTAGTGGTTGTCAAATTGCACAAAGCCGCTCCTATTTTCCAGCTTTGTGCAATACCCTTCCAAAATGACAAACTACCCTGCCGGCATTCCATCATGAACCTCAGCCTGCCGGCACTGCAAAAATTTCACGCGTCATAACTTACCTTACTGCGGAAACGGTAAAAAGAACCTGCACAGCAAAATAACCACAAAATACCCGATCACAAGCACATATGCTTTATGATCCACGCCTGCGTAACGCAGAGGTTTCATCTTGGTTCTGCCCTCGCCGCCATTGTAGCAGCGCGCCTCCATCGCCATCGCAAGGTCGTCTGCTCGACGGAACGCAGAGACGAATAACGGTACCAAAAGAGGAATCATGTTTTTCACTCTCAGTAACAGATTTCCGCTCTCAAAGTCAGCACCTCTCGCCATCTGTGCCTTCATGATCTTGTCTGTCTCCTCGATGAGGATCGGGATAAAACGGAGTGCGATCGACATCATCATCGCGATCGCATGAACCGGAACACCGATCTTTGATAACGGCATCAGTGATTTTTCCAGACCGTCCGTGAGCTGGTTTGGCGTCGTCGTGAGTGTCATGATCGAGGTTCCAAGGATCAGGTAGGTCAGACGGATCGCCATCAGAATCGCATTCTGCGCCCCCTCTGCCGTGATCTTAAAGATCCAGAATTTCACGATCGGCGTACCAGGTGTCAGAAAAAGGTTGAATGCCGCCGTGATCAGCATCAGCACCACGATTGCCTTCAAACCCTTTACCATAAACTTAAATGGAACTTTGGACGTTCTGATGCAGAAGATCAAAAATACAGTCGCAAACAGAAGTGCCGCAATCCCTTTAAAACAAAACAATGATATAATATAAATAAATGTAGCAAACAGTTTTACGCGCGGGTCCAGTTTATGAATGACGGAATCCGCTGGATAATACTGGCCCAGTGTAATATCTCTTAACATCTTCTTCCTCCGAACCGTTACATATGAAAGTCTGTTTTTCCAGAATCTATTCCGGTCAGCGCCTCGAGCAGACAAGCTCTTGCCTCCGCCACCGTGGTTGCATCTGTATCCACATTCAGACCTTTTTCCTTCAGTTCATGCATCAGGTAAGTCACCTGCGGTGCTGCAAGTCCAACCGCCTCAAGTTCTTTGTAGTGGCGGAATACTTCTTTTGGCGCACCGTCTAACATCACACTGCCGTGATTCATCACGATAATACGCTCCACATATTTTGCGACGTCCTCCATGCTGTGCGATACTAAAATAACCGTAATACCGCGTTCCCTGTGCATCCGCTCCACAAGATCTAAGATCTCATCACGTCCTGCCGGATCAAGTCCCGCCGTCGGCTCATCTAAGATCAATACCTCCGGCTTCATGGCAAGCACGCCCGCAATCGCAACACGGCGTTTCTGTCCACCGGAAAGATCAAACGGAGACTGGTAATAAAGCTCCTCCGGCAGTCCGACACTCCGCAGCGCCTCAAATGCCCGAAGACCTGCCTCCTCTTTCGACAATCCCTGATTTTTCGGTCCGAAACACACGTCGTCAAAGATCGTTGTCTCAAACAACTGATGCTCCGGATACTGAAATACCAGCCCGACGCGGTTTCTCAATTCACGCAGGTCAAAATCATCTTCATAAATATCCTGACCATGAAAATAGATCGTCCCGGATGTCGCCTTCATCAGACCGTTCAAGTGCTGGATCAAGGTGGACTTTCCGGAACCGGTATGTCCGATCACGCCGATAAACTGTCCATCCTCGATCGTTAAATTTACATCCTTTAACGCCTGGATCTGGTACGCAGTCCCTTCGCTGTATACATAATTCACTTTATCTAAAATAATTGACATGTTCATCCTCATTTCTGGGGCACCCACTGCAGAGCAGCACCCCAAAAGCCTTCCATTTTACTCAAAATCAGATGATCTTTTAAAAACATATAACCATAAAATGCCTGCTCTACTGATATTCCATCTCTGCGCTCCACATCATACACGTTCCACAATCATGCTATCATCGTGCTCCACATCATACACATTCCATGATCATGAATCGATCTGTGCGATTCGCAGAATATGCCCCACAAGTTCTTCCCGCGTCAGCACGCCAAGCGGAATATCAAGTCCAGACTGTCTGAGCAGGTCAGCAAGGATCGTAACCTGCGGTACATCCAGCCGGTATTCCTTTAACTTTCCGACCTGGGAAAAAATTTCGCGCGGTGTCCCCTGCATGACAACTTTCCCCTTGTCCATCACAATCACCTTATCTGCACCGACGACTTCTTCCATATAATGTGTGATCAGAATGATCGTGACACCCTTTTTCTGATTGAGTTCATGCGCAGTGCGGATGACATCCGCTCTTCCGTTTGGGTCAAGCATTGCGGTCGGCTCGTCTAACACGATGCACTTTGGCTCCATCGCTACGACACCCGCGATCGCAACGCGCTGTTTCTGACCTCCGGAAAGTTTGTTTGGCGAATGATGACGGTATTTTAACATACCGACTGCCTTTAAACTCTCCTCCACACGCTGCCAGATCTCATCGGTCGGCACACCGATATTTTCCGGTCCGAATCCGACATCTTCTTCGACCACCGTACCGATGATCTGGTTGTCCGGATTCTGAAATACCATCCCGGCCGTTTTACGTACCTCCCAGATATTCTTTTCATCCCGCACATCCATACCGTCCACATACAAGGTACCGTCTGTCGGTGTCAAAATCGCATTGATCTGCTTGGCAAGCGTGGACTTTCCGGAACCATTATGCCCCAGAATTGCCACAAAATCGCCTTTTTTCACATCCAGATTCACACCGTCCACGGCACGGATCGTCTCTTCGACTTCCCCATTTTCGTCATACTTTTTATATTCAAATGCCAGCTTCGCCGCCTCAATGATTCCCATGGTCCACCATACTTTCCTGTATTTTTAAGATACTTTTACGCAAGTTTTCGGAGTGCTTTTTTGCACTCGCATTTTATTGTAAAGGATTTAGATGTTAATTACAAGTCTCTTCCAGCTGTTTTTTTAAATATCTTCCGACTACTGCCGAAAAATTATCAATTCTGCGGATATAGGCAAAATCTTTGCCGAAAATTCTCCGCTCCGCCTGAAGATCCCCTTCCTCCCCAGTAAAAACACCGAGTACGGATACACCCGCATTTCGCAGATGCCGTACTTCCATTGCCGTATCTTTTGTGCCATAATCACCGAAATAAGGCCTGGGATTGCGGCTGTTCGGGCGATTGACTACAATATCATTTGGTCTTCCGTCACTTAACACGATCAGGATTTTGTTTTCTTCGTCTCTTTTCAGAAGCCCTGCGGCTGCAGCACGCACAGCCAGTCCGTCCCGGTTGTTGGAAGAGCCGTAAAATTCAAAAATACGCAGGTTTGCTTCTCTTCCATCCTCGTATTCCCGAAATCTCCGCATGACCGTATAATCCCAGAACGTGCAGAAACTCATAACCCGGTGTGGGATTCCAACATTGGTGAGTGCCTCACTGATCATAAAAGCCTGCAGTGCCACATGGCTCTGTCTGCTTCTCTGGGAACCGCTGCCGTCGATCAGCACTTCAACCACAAAATCGGTATTATAACGCCTGCTCTCCTGCAGAAACAATTTTCTGTTCTCTGTCCGTCCGATATTCCAGAGGCGATTTGGCAAGATTCTACCAGATTCTCCCACATAGGTTTCTTTTTCGTTCCTGGCTACCAGTGCACGTTTTAAAACATTGGTCAGCATATCAATATTCTGTTTTGCCATTCTGCGGTTCTGCTCGTATACACGCCAGTTGACTTCTTTCGTCCTTCTGGCATACTCTGACTGGGCGTTGACTTTCACCATATTTGCAAGGATCCCATCTGTAAAATATAAAGTACAGTCTGCATGTGCCCCTGTGCAGATCTGATGGTTGATGCGTTCTGCCTCCAGCGGTGTCAGGTAACTCCTGCCATAATTGAGTTCAATGTAACTGTTCATTTTTGCAATTGCTTCATCATCCAGCCCGATCACCTGCGTACTGCCCTTTTGCTCCTGTTCCTTTTTTTCTTTTTCCTTCTCAGAAAAAGAAGTCATGGCATCTGCCAGCTGATGCTGCATCCTCCGATAAGCATCTTCCGCCGCTTCTTCTTCCAGAAAATCCTGCCAGTCAAAGCCGGATAATTCTTCTGTGCTGACGGAAAGGACTTTTTCCAGATCTCCGACTCTCTTTTCAAACGTCGGATCCACCATCTGATTGTAAAACCAATCAACCGCCTGCACCAGTTCTTCCGTTTTCTGTGCCTGTTCCAGCCTTTTCAGCTGTTCAAACGGGCGGATCACGCGGCTGTCCGCCGGAGCACGCCCGGTCAGTGCTTCTCTCATATAGGCAAGTTTGACTTTTCCGGTATACGTGTCCAGCATTTTTTCAAAATCGTGGTCCATGATTGCCTCAAACGCTTTTTTGCGGATATCCGGGACACCGGGCCGCTCCTTTGCGATCTTGTCATGGCATGCCGCCTCCACACAGATCTGTCCCAATGTCACAAGCTGACTTTCATCTGCCCCGAGATACACTTTTTTCAGAAGATAGAGTGCAAAAGCATCCTTGTCAAAAAACCTGGAAAAAGCTCCCTGCTTGATGGCATCGTAAATAGAAATGTATTTTGATTTGTAAAAAGATGTCACATCCGGCTTCGTATCCAGATCATAATCTCCGCTGATCGTCCACATCAGGTTGCGGATGCGGTTCTCAATCTCAAAACTGCCATGTTCCAGCTCTTCGTTTGTCAATCTTCAAACACCTCCGCTGCTTCAAGCGATGACGGGATTCTGGTCATAATGATATCTTCTACCATCTCCCTTTCGAACAGGTCAAAGCTTTTGTTGCCCACGCCCATATGGATTGCCCGGATCGGAGAAAGTCCGATCTTCATCAGCCCGATCGCCGCCAGGAGCCCTCGAAGATCCAGTGCTTTGGCAGAAATCTCGCTGTTCTGGGCTTTTGTCTGAAGATCCAGAAACAGACCGACAAACTGCTCTGCCGCAGATTCTTTTAAGGTTGGATACATGCTCTTTAAAATATGATTCAGAGTTTCCTCATCCGGTGACGGCATATTGATGACCACAAATCTGGAAACAAGTGCTTCGTTTAACTCTTTTGTGCCGGCATAGCCATAGTTCATCGTACCGATAAAACGCGTAGCCGGATGAAGTGCAACTCTTTCGTATCCCGGCACATCAATTGCTCTGCGGTAATCCAAAGTTGCATGCAACACCGATACGGCATCGTTTTTTGCCATGTTGATTTCATCAAGAATCCCAAAACCTCCGGTTTTTGCACACTGGATAATCGGACCTTCCCGCAGCTGGACTTCGTTGTTGCGGAACGTATCCGTACCGATCAGTGTACTGCTGTCTGTATTGACATGAAAAGAAATATTATAAGTTGGCCTTCTAAAAAGCCAGGCAAGATTTTCTGCAAGAATATTTTTCCCGGTGGCCTTTCCGCCGCAGAGCAGCACGTTTTCGCCCGCTAACAGAGCCGCGATCGCCATTTCCAGAACCTCTTTTCCGAAAAACGGGATCTGCGGACGGATGCAGCGTTCTTCTGCCGCATCGCCCGTATCATTTTCTCTTCGAAATTCCATAAGTTCTTCTAAAATATGCCCGGAAATGCCCTGTTCTTCCAGCCTTTGTATCTCTTCTTTTAAAATCTGCGAACTTTTCTCTGTATTTGATATCATATCGTCTGTCTCCTTTTTTCTCCCTGTCCGGGTTTTGGTGTGCCGTCTCCTCGCAGTTCTTCAATAAATCTGGAACAGGACAGCTCCTGCCCATAGCGTTCTTTTGCATAATACAGATAGAGCTTGTCTTTTGCCCGCGTCATGCCCACATAAAACAGACGGCGTTCTTCCTGGATATCCACATCCATTACTGCTTTCCGGTGCGGCATATTGCCTTCCACTGCATCCACAAGAAATACCACCGGAAACTCCAGACCTTTGGCACTGTGCAGTGTTGTAAAAACAACCGCCTTTGCTTCTTCTTTCTGCTCACTGCTCTTTTTCTGCAAAGCTTCTTTATATTCTTCCATATGGACATACCAGGCATCAAAAGTATCAAAACTTCTGGCTGCTTCCTGAAGTTCATCTAAAACCTCATACAGCTCTTCCGGCTTGATCCTGCGAAACTGTGCATATTCTCTCAAATATTCTTCATATCCTACCGCATGCCTGATATAATTGATCGCCGCATAAGGCTTCATTTTCGCAATACAGGAAAGATCATATTCCAGGCGGTCGATCCGATCTTCCATCCAGTCCCGCCCCTGACATTTCTGCCGCAGTCCTTCCAGTGTAACCGTCTGGGAATCCAGATAATCACGGCTGATATAACGGTTCGGACGGTTTATGATCTGCAGAAAATCTTTCCGGCTGCGATTTCCGTTTGCAATGCGTATGTAGGTAAACAGATCGTTTGCGATCCAGTGTTCGTAAATATTCGGCAGTCCGTCCCGCATCCGGAACGGGAGGTTGTATTCCATGAATTTTTCCAGATAAATACGTGCTCCGGTATTCGTCCGGAACAGAACTGCGATCTCCTGCGGCTCTCTTCCGTCTCGCAGCATATCCTGCACTTTTTTGACAACCGCCAGAGCCTCCATTGCCTGATTCTGAAAGAAAGAGATTGTGATCTTCTCTCCGTTTCCGCGGATGCCATGTGTGCTTTTCTGAAAACGGTTGGTGTTGTGAGCGATCACCCTGCCGGCTCCTTTGATGATGCACTCCGTCGAACGGTAATTCTCTGCAAGCTGGATCATCACAGCTTTCGGAAAATCTTTCTGAAAATTCAACATAATCTCCGGCTTTGCACCGCGAAAACGATAGATAGACTGGTCATCATCGCCGACGATAAACAGATTGTTTCCAGGCTGTGCCAGAAGTTTGACCGTCTCATACTGGATCGCATTGATATCCTGAAATTCATCGATCAGAATATAGCGGAAACGTTTCTGCCATCCCCTGCAGATATCCGGTCTTGCTTTTAACAGTTCGTAAGTGCAGACCAGCATATCATCAAAATCCAGTTTCCGTTTCCGTATCAGAGCCTGCTGATATTCTCTGAAAATACTGCGGAACACATCTTCCGGGCAATTAGAAGAATAATAATGCTCAAGCGATATCCGCTCGTTTTTGATCAGACTGATCTCCTCTGTGACACCCAAAAGAAACTCCTTCTCATCTTCGATCTCCAGATCCATCGGTTCCAAAATATCACGCAGGATCGTATATTTCTCTTCTTCTCTTAAAATATTTTCTGCCGTATAGTGATAGGCAGCTTTGAGGATCGTAAAAAAGACCGCATGAAAGGTACCAAAAGTAACCGGTGCATAACGTCCCTTCATTGCATTGTGAAAACGCTCCCGCATCTCGATGGATGCTGCTTTGGTAAACGTGATGACCAGGATTTCCGATGGGCTGATCCCCTGCTTTTCGATCAGGTATTTTGTTCTCTCGGTGATAACGGTGGTTTTTCCGGAGCCAGGCCCTGCAAGACAGATGCAGGGACCTGCTCCATGGGCGACTGCCCTGGACTGAGTTTCACTCAAACTCATAGATTATTTCTCCAATTTCTCTATTGCCGCATGGATGCGTTTGATGGATTCTTCTTTTCCAAGAATCTCCAGGATCTCGGTTGCACCTGCCGGTGTTGTCTGTTTACCGGAAAGAGCAGTACGGATCGGCCACATGATATACCCGGTCTTATATCCATGTTCTTTACCGAATGCTACCAGTGCCTCAAACAGTGCATCGTTGCTGAAATCTTCCTGTGCCTCCAGTAACGGCTGTACTTCCCTGAGTACCTGCAGAGAAGTTTCTTCGTTAGTTTTCATCTTTTTATGCACATACATGGATGTCTCATATTCCGGTACCTTTTCAAAGAAATCCACATGATCTTTGATATCCCGTATCTCCGCAAAGGACATCTCACGCGCAGTCACAACACGGTCTGCTCCGAGTTCTTTCATCATCATTGCACCATAGCGGTTTGTCACGGTCATCTGTGTACTCGTATGTATGGAAAGTCCCGGAAAAGCCTCCCGCACCAGCCGAAAAGCCCCCATATCCTGAATAATGACTGCATCTAATCCCTGCTCATAATAAGGCAGCAGATACGAATATAATTCCTCTGTCAACTCACGTTCTTTAAATAATGTATTTACCGTAAGATACACTTTTCTCCCATGAATATGCGCATAATCAATTGCCAGAAGCAGTTCTTCCTCAGTAAAATTATTCGCATAGGCGCGTGCACCGAATCTGCCGCCACCGAGGTAAACTGCATCTGCACCGGCATGTATCACGGCCTGAAAAGTTTCCATGGAACCTGCCGGCGCTAACAATTCTATATTCTGATATCGTTTATTACTGTTCATTCTGATTCTCTCCATCAAAAACATAAAAGGACGAAAATAACCTCTCCGTCCCCTCACTTTTTCCTGTATGGCAGTTCTCTGCTACAGGTACCCATCTACTATTAATCAGCGGTATCTTCCTGTTCTGTTTCATCTTTTTCTGAGGTATCTTCATCCTCAATCTTCCCAAGAAGCGACTCCTCTAATGACGATTCCAAACGCGCCTTATTCAACAGTAATTCTCGATTTTCTGTATCTAAACGCTTGATCTCTTTCTTATCATTTTCCGACTGGATCTGTTCTGCGATCAGATCGTGTTTCAGGTTATAAATTTCTTTTTCTTTTGCCTCAATCTCACGCTCTAACTTTTCAGCCTGGGCTTTTGCCTTAAAATAATCATCTGCGATATTAAGCTGTAACAAAGTTGCCTTCATGTCAGCCGGAAATCTCTGATAACCCTCTATACTGTCAAATTCATTTAATTTCCCATTGATATAGACTGCAACCTTCTGAAGATATTCCTCGCTTTCGTATCCGCTTAATGTATATACTTTTCCGCCGATCACAACTTCTGCACTTGTTTTCTCTGCCATTTATCTTCTCCTCCGGTCTTCTGCAGTTTTTACTGTTTCTTTTACCGAACATCACAATATATGGTATATTATAATGACATACAACGTTAAAATCAACTATTTTGTCAATCCGAAATGCTGATATGCAAAATCAGTTACCACGCGTCCTTTCGGCGTACGGTTAATAAATCCGTTTTTGACCAGGTACGGTTCATACACGTCTTCAATCGTCCCGGAATCTTCGCCGATCGCCGCTGCTAACGTATCGAGTCCTACCGGCCCGCCGGAAAATTTTTCGATCATGATCTTTAAGATATTGCGGTCATTCTGATCGAGTCCCATCTTATCCACCTCTAAAAGATCCAGTGCAAAAGCAGCAACTTCTTTCGATATCTTTCCATCATATTTCACTTCTGCAAAATCCCTGACACGCTTTAACAGACGGTTCGCCAGTCTCGGTG
>ERZ826051.3570-NODE-3570-length-10162-cov-23.569308_pt1 | contig 10162 bp, 8 predicted proteins | sample MGYA00519928_ERZ826051 | MGnify/ENA primary metagenome ERZ826051 (study PRJEB31778, sample SAMEA3449219) | human gut metagenome | biome: human gut; feature: human-associated habitat; material: faeces | place: United Kingdom | collected 2010/2012 ...
ACAGTGTGCTGGAAGAAGCGGATGAAGTGGTGAATATCGACCTGACGGCGGAAGAGCTGATAACCCGCCTGAAAGCCGGTAAAATATACAAGCCGGATAAAGTGGCCCTTGCTTTGAATAATTTCTTCAAGACGGAAAATATTCTGCAACTGCGCGAGCTGGCTCTGAAGGAGGTGGCGTTAAGAGTGGAGAAGAAAGTGGAGAATGAAGTGGTGGTTTCCTGTGTGGGCGTGCGGCATGAGAAGTTCATGGCGTGTATCAGCAGTCATGAGAAAACGCCACGCCGCATTATCCGCAAGGCGGCACGATTGGCAACCCGTTATAATACGTCGTTCGTTGCCCTTTATGTACAGACTCCCCGGGAGAGTGCCGACCGCATTGCCCTTGCGAACCAGCGGCATCTGCTGAATCATTTCAAGCTGGTGACCGAATTGGGCGGAGAGGTCATGCAGGTGCAATCCAAAGACGTGTTGGACAGCATCGTTACGGCTTGTAAAGAGAAGCAGATAACGACCGTTTGTATGGGTAGTCCTTCGTTCGCTTTGCCGCAATCCTTGTTTATGGTTCTGAAATATAGAAAATTTGTGAACGAACTGGCGCAAGCAAACATAGATTTGATTATACTTGCATAAAATTTAATATCTTGACCGTTATGAATATTCGTACAAAACTGATACTCAGTGTAGGCGTTCTGGCAGGTATGATAATCCTGCTGGTAGCCCTTTCTGTTGTAAATCTCCAGATACTGACGGCTACGGAGCCGGATAGCCCTGCCGCCATGCCCGGCTTGCAACGGGCCTTGCTTTGGATTTCCATTACGGGCGGTATTTGCATTCTTGCCAGTATCGTGTTGTTGGTATGGTTGCCCCGCTCCATTAATAAACCTATCAGGGAGCTGATGCAGGGCATCCTCGAAATAGCCAACCATAATTATGAAAAGCGCCTTGACATGAGCGAACACGAAGAGTTCCGCGAGGTGGCCGATAGTTTTAACAGCATGGCGGAACGCCTTACGGAATATCGTACCAGTACGTTGAATGATATTTTATCCGCCAAAAAGTTTCTGGAAGCCATCGTAAACAGTATTCATGAACCTATTATCGGCTTAAACCGCGAACACGAAATTCTTTTCGTCAATAAAGAAGCGCTGACCGTACTGAATCTGAAGCGTGAGGATGTCATACGCCGTTCGGCAGAGGAACTGTCGCTGAAAAACGATCTGCTCCGGAGGCTGATAAGGGAGTTGGTTAATCCGGGCGAGAAGAAAGAGCCTTTGAAAATTTATGCGGATAATAAGGAAAGCTATTTTCAGGCATCTTATATTACTATTATGAATACGGATGCCGATACGGACGAGTCTCATAATCTGGGCGATGTTATCCTGTTGAAGAATATCACCGAATTTAAAGAACTGGATACGGCAAAAACAACTTTTATTTCTACGATTTCGCATGAATTGAAAACCCCTATCTCCGCCATTCTTATGAGTCTGCAGCTTTTAGAGGATAATCGTGTGGGCGCTTTGAACGAGGAACAGGAACAACTTTCGAAAAGTATCAGGGAAAATGCCGACCGCTTGCTGGGGATTACAGGCGAGCTTCTTAATATGACGCAGGTGGAAGCCGGCAAGTTGCAGATGATACCGAAGATAACGAAACCTATCGAACTGATAGAATATGCCATCAAGGCAAATCAGGTGCAGGCCGATAAGTTCAATATACAGATTGAGGTGGAATATCCGGAAGAGAAGATGCCGAAACTGTTTGTGGATAGCGAGAAGATAGCATGGGTGCTCACTAACCTGTTGAGTAACGCCATTCGTTATTCTAAGGAAAACGGGCATGTCATTATCGGCGCAAGACAGGAAGATAATAATGTGGAACTTTATGTACAGGATTTTGGTAAAGGTATTGATCCGCGCTATCACCAGAGCATCTTCGACCGTTACTTCCGTGTACCCGGTACGAAAGTGCAGGGAAGCGGATTGGGACTATCCATATCCAAAGATTTTGTAGAAGCTCATGGCGGCACGCTGACCGTTCAGAGTGAATTGGGAAAAGGCAGTCGTTTCGTTATTCGACTGAAAGCGTAATAGCGATATGATGTTTCCCTACATTCTGCGGTATTGCTGTGGCGACATTCCAATCTGTTTCTTGAAGAAAGTGCCGAAATAGGATGCGTTCGGGAAGTTGAAGAAATCGGAGATTTCCTGTACGTTCTTTTGTGTATTCTTGAGTAGTGAAATGCTTTTGCGGATAATGGACTTGAATACCAGCTCCTGTACCGTGTATCCGCAAATGGATTTGGAGAGGGCGGAGAGGTATTTGGGCGACAGGCATAGCTTGTCCGCGTAGAAGTCCACCCCCCGCTCTTTCGTATAATATTGTTCTATTAATTGCACCAGGCGGATAAATATATCGTGCTTGTGGCTTACGGAAGTCTTTTCGGCAATGAGTTTGCGTGTATAAACCGAGCAAAGCCTGTGGGTCAGTGCCAACAGAAGCAACTTCTGTTCATACCGGTTAAAAGGATTCTCTTCTATTTTTAGCGTACTGTCCAATAGTGACAGGTATTTTAAAACCTCTTCTTCTTCCCCGGTATTCCATACGTAGCACGGTTCGGTGGCCAGATGCGAGTATAGGTGCATGGATACTACCGAGTTTCCCATAAAGTCCCGTATGGGGTCGGTCTGATAGATGAAGATATATACCTCTACGTTGTCGGATGCCTGTAGTACCTGAAACAAGGAATCCTTCGGCAGAAAGAGCGTATCACCGGCTTTGGCGGAAAATGTTTTCTGGTTAAGGATGAAGGTGAAACTTCCTTGACGGCAAATTATAAGTCCCACTCCGTCTATCATAAACGGACTTTTCAAGGCAGACGGGAAGGCGCAAAGCACTCCTTCCGAACTGCAAATTTGCCGTTTGTCCAATAACGCACTGTCAAGGCGCGATAAACGTTCTTGTCGGGTATCCATGAGAGTAGGGTTTACGGTTCTTGTTTGAAAACAGTGCTAAGTTAATAATTTCCGTTTAGGATAGGGCAGTACCACAACAAATATCATGCAAAAAAGGCAAGCATACAATGTCCAACCCGCCATCTCCTTGACTGCCGATAAGGTGGCCTGCACCTGAATGCGCCCTTTGGTGGATGTGGCTGCCATGTTAACGGCTTCCTGCTTGCTTTTCCCCTGATATTGCATTCCTTGTACGGTTTGCATAAATGAGGCGGATGCCTCGGGGTGCATCATATCCACATTCTGTGCATAACGGGTAATGTAGTGTTGCTGCCGTTCCTGCAATACATTGCTGTATAATGCAGTTCCTATGCTGGGAGCAAGTACCATACGTACAGTAAGCATTGTGCAAATCCACGATGAGAGGTATTTATAGGGCATACGCTGGGTTGCAAAAGTCGGTATCAGCGAGTATAGGAACATCATGCCTGTAGAACGGATAATAACTGGATATTTCATTCGTTCGTACAAGCCTGCGCCCTGTACCTCAAAGTACATGAACATGGCGGATAATCCCAAAAACAGGAAACCTGCGGCAAAAAGATATTTAAAGTGCACTCCTTTCACGCTGAGCCAGATCGTTGCAATGCCACCGATAAAATAGCCCAACATAGACCAGTTGCCCAATGTCGCGTTTTGATAGTTGTCCAGCTTCATACCTATTCCCGTAAATACATTGACGAACATTGAACTGGAGTTCAGTACCATTAACAGAAAGTAGAACAGGAATCCGAAGCGGATAGTTCGCAACTTGAGTACGTCGAACTGATAGTAGGGATTGCGCTGGGTTACTTCTATGTAGACAAACAGAATACCTGCAACCACAGCACCGACCGTTGCCCATTGGATTGTAGGGTCGTCATACCAGTCGAGCACCTTGCCGTAAGTCAGCACATAAGTGATGCACGTCAGTGTGATACAGAAGATGGAAGCGTTGCCAAATTGTTTGAGGTTGATAGGAAAACGGCGGGTGGCATACTTATGATAAGGCATCGTGACGAAGGTAATGAGGATACAGAGCAACAGCAACCCCATCATGAAGTAATAAACATATTGCCACTCGTATTCGTAAGTAAGCCATGCTGTAAGCGATGTGCCCAACTGCCCCAATACCATAAAAAACAGGTAAATGGCGGGTTGTGCAGCGCTTCGTTCAATATCCAGTTTGTCCCAGCCTTCACCGGTGGTGGGTTCATTGCCGGGGGTGATCTTTTCGGTTGCTTCTACGTTACCGGCATACTTGATGAGAGTAAACAGATTGACCATCATCAGCACCATACGCAGGAATCCCATAAACAGACTGCATAGCGCCAACAGGAATATGCTGTCTGTCTTGGCGCAGATGTAGCTGAAGATATACATCAGCGAAAATCCGACGATACACATCATTTTCTCCCTGCGGATACATACCAGCCGGTACAGGAAAGGGCAGAATGCCGCCATGCCTATGGATGTGGCGAAGTTGGCAAACTGGATATGTTCGGATATGATGCCCAGACCGCTCATCATCTCCGTGCCGCTGGCAGAGTAAGTTCCGCCTACTGTAAGAATGGGCAGGAAGAACATGAACAGGATGATAATGCCTATCGGTTTAGGCACCCAGTTATAGAAAGGATAGTTTTTGGGATATGCGGGCATTTCCTTAACAATTAATAATTGAAAATCAGAGTTCGGCTTTCACTATTACCATCATACCGGCAGCAAGTTTTTCGTTATCTTCTTTGGAAAGATTGGTGAAGTCGATGCGTACGGGTATGCGTTGTTGTATTTTGACGAAGTTTCCGGCTGAATTGTCGGTAGGAACCAATGAGTACTTGGAACCCGTAGCGCCAGATATGGCTGTGATTGTTCCCGTGAACTCTTTGTCGCTGATAGCATCTACGGTGATGGTAACCTCTTGTCCTATATGCAGGTTTTCCACTTGAGTTTCCTTATAGTTGGCGACAATCCATTTTTGAGTATCGGGCAGGATATAAGTAATGGTTTGTCCGGCTGTGATGAATTGGCCTTCTTCCAGTGCCCGGCGTCCCAATTTGCCATCGCAGGGAGCCACTACTACGGTGTAAGAAAGATTCAGACGTGCCATTTCCAAAGCAGCGGTTGCCCGTTGGATGGCGGCTTCTGTACTTTCACGGCGGTGTGATACTTCATTGACTCCCGACAAAGCGGCTTTTTGCTGGCGTTTTGTTGCTTCCAGCTTCTTGCGGGTGGCTTCGTATTCCGTTTCTATCTGTTCCAACTGTATGGGAGTGGCTGCATTTCTTTGCACCAGGTTCTGGTAGCGTTGGCGGTCTTTCTCCAGTTTGGCAAGACGGATTTCAATTTCAGAGATGGAAGCGTCGTACACGGAAGCGGTGGTCTGTGTGGTTTGCAGTGTGGCCCCGATTACGGTAGCGCCGGCCAGTGCGTCTTTCAGTGCGGCTTCGGCTTCCATTACGCGTATCTTATATTCGCGGTCGTCCAATACAAGGAGCGTATCGCCTTTATGTACCTCTTGATGTTCGGTAAAATAAATCTTCTTGATATAGCCTGATGCGCGTAGGTTGATAGGGGATATGTACTGCTCTATCTGTGCGTCATTACTGGTTTCTGTGCGATTGTAGCCGAGGAAGAGACAAGCAACTTCTACTATTCCCCAAACAACGATTGCTGCTCCCAACAAGCTGACTGCGATTTGCCAGCGACGTAGCTTACGAAGTTTTTTAGCTTTCTCCTGATGTGTGTTCGATGCGTTATTTTTTTCTATTGCTTCCATATTATGATGATTTGATTAACTTGTTATTTGATTAATGTATCTATTTGTCCTGTCAGCTTCAACAGCAGCAGGGTTGTTACCCGATAGTTGTAATGTGCACTGATATAGTTGTTTTGCGCTTCGCTCATCTGCATTTCGTCTTGCAGGACTTCGGTCATGGAAGCGATACCCTCTCTGTACCGATCCATTGTGACCGTATATACATCTTCGGCAAGCAGGTAGTTATCTTTCTGCTTTTTGAAGTTACGTTGGTTGTTCATCAGGTCGTTGGTGGCGTTCAGATATTGGGTCTGCAGATTTTTGCGGGTATTTTCCTGTGCCAGCTTTATATTTTCGATGTCTATTACAGCTTTTCGGTTTTTGTAGCGCTTATCCAGTCCGTCGAATATAGGAACGCGTAAGGATACGCCCAGTCCGTAGGAACGGAACCAATGGTTGGACGGTCCGGAATGGAACCAGCGGTAGGCCTTGTCCGTATAGGCGGAGAACATCCAGTTGGCGGTCAGGTTTAATGAAGGAATATAACCGTGACCAATCATCTTTTTCTGCTTTTCAGCCATGACCCTTTGCGATTGCAGCAGTTGGAGTTCGTACAGATTTTCGGATAGTCCGGTCAACTCAACAGGCGTAATGTTCTCGGAGTTTACCGGAACTAAGGCTATCTGTTCTTCGGCAGGATAATCCATGATATATTTCAGCAGGTTCAGTTGTTGTTCCTGCATGGCCAGTACATTGTCGTATTGTACTTTCAGATTTTCCAGATTGATATTGACCCGTTTTACATCCACTTCCATGGCCATACCATTGTCATGGAAAGCTACTGTGATGTTTTTTAATTCTTCCAACCGGGTGATATTGGCCTTTATCAGTGTGACTTGCTCGGCTGTGGTTTGCCCCAGATAATACATCTTGCATATTTCCAGGATAAGGTCTTCCCGTGCTTTCTCATAAGAAAGACGGCTTATCTCGTCCATAGTTTTGGCTATGGAAACAGTGGTGTACAGGGTTTGGTTGTAAAGTGGCATTTGTAACTGCAGGCCGGCATTGGCACTGTTCCGCAGGGTATAGGTAATGTTATACGGATTTCCGTAGGCCGAACCGTCGGTAACGGATACAGGCGGGTCTATGTTGTCATTGTAATTGGCAAACCCGTTGATTTGGGGCAATAGTCTTGCCCGGTTTTCGGAAACTCCATATTTGCTTTTCTGCATCTCCTTGCGTTTGCTTTCCAAGGACAGGTTGTTTTCGATACCTATTTCAAGGCAATCTTTCAGCGTCAAAGTCTTTTGGGCGTATCCTTCGACAGCCGACAAACAGAGAAAGGAAAAAATGAATAGTAGTTTTTTCATAATAATCACCAATAATTTGTGCAAAGTTAGTTGCTAATTTTGGGAAAATGTTATCCATATATAGACTGCTTGTGTTCATATTTTCCTTTTTATCCTTTTTGTTATGGATATAAATAGGTAAAAAACAACTGTTTTGAATTTCCGTACCTGCTTAATAAATGATAATAATCGTCTTTCTTGTGAAAAAAAACAGGAAGAAATGTATTTATCAAATTTATTATACTACCTTTGTCCCAGAGTTTGAGTTACGAATCATTATCGTATAGTTCTTCTTTTTAATATATTATTAGTAAGCAGTCCTCTTCTTTAATTATCCTCCTCACTCCATTTATTATTTATTTTATAACATTTTTAGAATGAACATTTACATTTCAGGTTTAAGTTATGGCATTAATAATGCTGACTTGACAAATTTATTTGCAGAGTTTGGAGAAGTTGCTTCAGCTAAAGTAATTCTCGATAGAGAAACCGGTAGATCCAGAGGATTCGCTTTTGTAGAGATGAACAATGATACAGAAGGACAGAAAGCTATTGACGAATTGAACGGCGTAGAATATGACAGCAAGGTTATTTCTGTAAGCGTTGCGCGTCCTCGCGAGGAAAGACCCTCGAATGGTAGCTCTCGTGGTGGTTATAATAACTCCAGAAGATATTAATATCAGACTAAAGGCGGGAAACTTGCTTTCCTGCCTTTCATAAATAACTCCGTCTTTTTTATTTAGCGGAAGCGTTCCGCTTCATTACCTGCACTTTTCATTCTGCAAAGACTTATCAGACTTTTTGTATGGGCCACTTGAGTGAAGCGTGCTCTCATTATACTTGTGCTAGTGTTTTAGCACATTCAAAAACAATATATATGACATTTAAAGATTTAAATATAACCGAACCTATTTTAAAAGCAATTGAAGAAAAAGGGTATGCCAATCCTACCCCTATACAAGTAAAAGCAATCCCTGCCGCCTTAACAGGAAAAGATATATTAGGCTGTGCGCAGACCGGAACTGGAAAGACCGCTGCATTTGCCATTCCCATTATTCAGCATTTGCAAGCCCTTAAAAACCGGGATAAGAGTATCAAAGCCTTGATACTGACACCTACCCGTGAATTGGCATTGCAGATTAGCGAATGCATAGACGACTATGCCAAATATACGCAAGTCCGTCATGGGGTTATCTTCGGAGGAGTAAACCAGCGTGCACAGGTAAATATGCTCCACAAAGGAGTCGACATATTGGTCGCCACTCCAGGACGTCTGTTGGATTTGATGAATCAGGGATATATCCATTTGGATAATGTGCGACACTTCGTACTGGATGAGGCTGACCGTATGCTTGATATGGGATTTATCCATGACATCAAACGTTTGTTGCCGAAACTTCCTAAAGAAAAGCAGACCTTGTTCTTCTCGGCTACCATGCCCGATACGATAATCGCTTTGACGAACTCACTGCTGAAACAACCGGTGAAGATTACTATAACCCCAAAATCATCTACGGTAGATACTATCGAACAGACTATTTATTTTGTGGAGAAGAAAGAGAAAAGTAAATTGTTGATTTCTATTTTGCATAAAACGGAGGGACAGTCGGTGCTTGTTTTCTCACGTACCAAGCATAATGCGGACAGAATTGTCCGCGTATTAAGCAAAGCAGGTATCGGTAGTCAGGCTATTCATGGAAATAAAAGTCAGAATGCAAGGCAATCTGCATTGGAAAACTTCAAAACGGGTAAGATACGCGTAATGATAGCTACCGATATTGCAGCCAGAGGCATTGATATCAATGAGTTGCCGTTGGTTATAAACTATGACCTTCCCGATGTGCCCGAGACGTATGTGCATCGTATCGGACGTACCGGTAGAGCTGGTAATTTAGGAACGGCATTGACTTTTTGCTCGCAGGAAGAGCGTAAGTTGGTTAACGATATTCAGAAGTTGACAGGTAAGAAACTCAGTAAGGTTGAGTTTGCTATCTGAGGTCGTTTCTAAGTTTATTATTTTATTTATCCGACGAGTATACACCCATTAAACTATAAAATCTATGGCAAAATCCATGACAGTAGGAAAACGTGAGAATGAAAAGAAAAGACTTGCTAAGCGGGAAGCAAAATTAAAAAGAAAAGAAGGTAGAAAATCTACAAAAAGCAGTTTTGATGATATGATTGCTTATGTGGACGAATATGGTATGATTACTTCAACTCCACCCGAAGAGAATATCAAAAAGCAAGAGATTAATGTAGAGGAGATAATGATTTCCACTCCCAAAAAGGAAGATGAAGAACCGGTGATTCTGCGAGGAAGAGTTGAGTTCTTCAATGAAGCCAGAGGATTTGGATTTATCAAAGACCTTGCAGGAATTGAGAAATACTTTTTTCATGTAAACAATGTTGTTACGGAAGTCAAAGAAGGTAATATCGTTACGTTCGACCTCGAGCGCGGGGCGAAAGGAATGAATGCTGTCAATATCAATTTGGAAAGATAATCTGTAATAGTCAAGGCTTGTCCAGATAATCTGCCGGTTCAGAACAAAGCACAGTATTTGCCTTCACCTTCCACACCTTTATTCATCAGGGATAGCGGGTGAACCCCCTGTCAAAGATATATATGCGGCATGATTGGTGGCGAAAGCGTCTTACGGTATGGATAAATCCGCCTCACGGGATAAATTTATTTATCCCGTGAGGCGGATTTACTTGTCTTATGGAACGAAAATTCCCGCCTTGCGGGATGATTCGGAGGGAAGTCCGTAATGTCAGGGTTCACCCGATATTCCTCATGGATAGGGGAGTGTGAAAGGTGAAGGGTAGATAAGGAAATCTTGTTCATACGATGATAGCTTGCTTTCACAGGATGGAAACCGTTTTTTCACCGCAGTGCAAATCTCGTTTGATACGGTTGAAAATTTTTTTGGATATATATCAAAAACGGAGTTATCGGAAAGTTCGGCCGCTCCGGCCGGTGCCGGTACGAACCGCGGATACTGAAAACAAAAAAGACCGCCAAGAGTGGAAGCCTCTCAACAGTCTCAATACTCATCTTGTAGC
>ERZ826051.3601-NODE-3601-length-10088-cov-3.266819_pt1 | contig 10088 bp, 7 predicted proteins | sample MGYA00519928_ERZ826051 | MGnify/ENA primary metagenome ERZ826051 (study PRJEB31778, sample SAMEA3449219) | human gut metagenome | biome: human gut; feature: human-associated habitat; material: faeces | place: United Kingdom | collected 2010/2012 ...
GTGATGAACGTTGTCAGAGAAGTATAGATACTTCTTGTAAGAGTCTGTGTGATACTTCTGTTTACGATCTCTTTAAGTGCTTCGTCACTGTGTTTCTTTGAGTTACCCAGGTTCTCGCGGATACGGTCAAAGATAACAATAGATGCGTTGATAGAGTATCCGATGATCGTCAGCATGCAGGCAATAAATGTATTACCGACAGAGATTCTGGCGATCGCATAGAATGCCAGCACGATCAGTACGTCGTGGAGCAGAGCCAGAACGGCACTTGCACCGAAACGGATATCTTTGAAACGCAGCCAGATGTAGATCAGCATGCAGATAGCTGCAATGATAACCGCAACGATTGCATCCTGACGCATTTCATTACTTACGGTAGAAGAAATGCTTTCTGCGGTGATTGTGGATTCATCCACACCAAATTTTTCATTCAGTTTCTGGCTAAGCTCGGTTCTCTCATCCAGAGACAGTTCTCTTGTCTTGATGATAACCTGATTGGAACCGCTTACCTTGGTAGCCTGGATATTTGCATCGCCGGTTACTTCCTGTACAACCGGTTTTACTTTTTCATCGATCTCTTCGATGGAGTAATCTTCGTTGAAGGTTACGTTTGTAGAAGTACCGCCCATAAACTCAAGGCTGTAGTTCAGTGCTTTTCCACTGCCCTGGCTGTGGATCAGCATGGCAACCGGACCGGAGATCATGCATACGATCGCGATTGCAAAGAATACCTTCTTATGTTTCAGGAAATCAATGGTGTTATGTTTTTTCGGGCATCCATAATATTTCACATCCTGGAATCCGAGAGCATAAAATGCCTTTGCCAGATATCTGGAGATAACCAGTGCGGAGAACATGGACAGGATGATACTCATTGCCAGTGTGTATGCGAAACCTTTTACAGAACCGGTTCCCATGATGCCCAGCACGATCGCTGCGATCAGGGTTGTGATATTTCCGTCCAGGATTGCAGACAGAGCTTTTTTGAAACCGATATCGATCGCACTTTTCACGGATTTACCGGCTGCGATTTCTTCACGGATACGTGCATAGATGATAACGTTTGCATCGACCGCCATACCGATACCAAGGATGATACCTGCGATACCCGGCAGAGTCAGTGTGATATCAAATGCATTTAAAGTAACCAGTGTCAGTACGGTGTACAGCAGCAGAGAGATCGCTGCAACAACACCTGGCAGCAGGTAAACAACCATCATAAAGATGCAGACAAGTGCCAGACCGATCGCTCCTGCTTTTAAGCTGGTGGAAATTGCGGCTTCCCCAAGCTGAGCACCTACAACGTTGGAACGCAGCTCCTGCAGTTCTAGGGACAGAGAACCGATACGGATGGAAGAAGCCAGATTTTCTGCTTCCTGTGCATCTGCCATACCGGTGATGACAGCAGAACCGTCTGTGATCGCACTCTTTACGGTCGGAGCACTGATGACATCTCCATCGTATACAATATAGATGGATTTGCCGATATTTTCTGAAGTTGCAGTTGCAAAGGCTGCGGCACCTGCACTGTCAAACTCCAGTTTTACAACGTTCTCATTGTTTTTCAGGTTATCCTGCTGAACGCCTGCTTCTGCGGATGCGACCTGGCTTCCGTCTACGACAACAGTGCCGTCTTCCAGCTGGAACTGAAGGGAACCTGGTTTGCCAAGTTCTTCAAGAATGGTATTTGCATCGGATACACCAGGGATTTCGATGTTGATACGGTTAGTACCTTCCTGGTAAACCTGTGCTTCTGTGCTGTAGCCGTCAACACGCTGCTGCAGCTTGTAAATCGTGTCTTTCATATCTTCGGCAGACGGATTTTCATCACCCACTACCTCATACGTGATACTTACACCGCCGGACAGGTCCAGACCAAGTGTGATGTTTTTGGCAGCTCCCGTTCCGGTAGGTCCGAAGCCGACAGCTGTGGTGTAGGTCAAAAGCCCAAGAAACAGGGCAATCGCAACGACTACACCAATCGCTTTGTTCTTTTTCATGTTTCTTAATTCTCCTTTTCCTCGGCAGCGAGTGCTGCCTTTATCATGATCGCGCATTCGATACGCTTCCGCTGCAATTCACATCCGATATCATATGCATCGTTGATGGATTTGTGGAAATTCCAGGAATTCGCCGCACATCCGCCGCTGCAGTAGAATTTTGCAAAACAGTTTTTGCACTTTTCTTTTGCATAGACATTGCAGTTTTTAAACTCAGCCTGGATCTGTGGTGTTTTGATACCTTCCTCCACATTTCCCATCAGGAACTGTTCTTCCCCGACGAACTGATGACACGGATAAAAATCACCCCACGGTGTGACAGCGAGGTATTCTGTTCCGGAGCCGCATCCGGAGAGACGTTTGTAAACGCATGGACCTCCCGTCAGGTCTATCATAAAATGGAAGAAATTGAATCCCCTTCCTTCCTTATGACGCTTGATCATTTCCTTTGCCAGTCTGTCATATTCTTCGCAGATTGCCGGAATATCTTCTTCCCGCAGTGCGTACTCCTCTTCCGGCTGAGCAACAACCGGCTCCACGGAGATCTGTTTGAAGCCCAGATCTGCCAGATGCAGGACATCGGATGCAAAATCCAAGTTGTGTCTGGTAAAGGTCCCTCTTACATAATATTTATCCTGATGTCTGCTCTCCGCAAATTTTTCAAATTTCGGGAGAATCAGGTCATAGCTTCCTTTTCCTTTGCGGAACGGACGCATGTAGTCGTGTACTTCTTTTCTGCCGTCGATGCTGAGTACGACATTTGCCATCTCACGGTTACAGAACTCCATAACCTCATCGTTTAACAGAACGCCGTTTGTAGTCAGTGTAAAACGGAAATTTTTGTTATGGATCTTCTCCTGCTCTCTTCCGTATGCAACCAGGTCTTTTACTACCTGCCAGTTCATCAGCGGCTCCCCGCCAAAGAAATCCACTTCCAGATTTCTTCTGCTTCCGGAATTTGCGATCAGGAAATCCAGTGCTTTTTTGCCGACTTCGTAGCTCATCAGGGCACGACGGCCATGATACTCACCTTCTTCTGCAAAGCAGTAACGACAGGCGAGGTTACAGTCGTGAGCAATGTGCAGGCAGAGTGCCTTCACAACAGTCGGACGGTTTTTAAATGCGTCGATTGCATTTTCATAGATATCTTCGGTAAACAGTGCCCCGGCTTCTTCCAGTTCATGACATTCTTCCAGTGCTTCTTCGATCTCTGCCGGAGCATAGCTGTTCGCAAGTGCTTTTAAGATCTCTTCTTTTGATTCTTTTTTTTCGAGGTATGGCAGTACATCGTACACCACATCATCTACGATATGTACGGAACCGCTGTTTACATCCATAACGATGTTAAAGCCGTTGCTTTTATATTGATGGATCAACCCGTAATCCCCTTTCAGTTCTCCAGACGCTAAGAAACAGCGAGCAAGATGCCCGCTGCTTGCTTGTATGTCCTGTTATTATTTATTGCTTTCGCAGCTCTGATTTCCTACGGTGCAGGATGTCTTACATGCGGACTGGCAAGATGTCTGACATTCGCCGCATCCGCCTTTCTTTACTGTGTTCTGCAGACTTTTGGTATTTAATGTCTGAATATGTTTCATATTATCGCCTCCTTATCTTCGCTTACGCGGAAATTTAATTAGATTATAACATAATGTTCACAATAGTAAAAGCATTTTTTTTACAATAACACAACTTTTTCACAAATCCATGTTATAATAAGACACAATCATAGGATCGGCAACTGCGATCCGCATCCATTTTAATACAGTCGAAAGGAATAATTTAACTATGAAAAAGAAAGTTGCAACAGCTGCCATTGCAGCAATGACCATGACATTTCTGGCAGGGTGTTCTTCCAGGGGCACTTATGCCAAATACCTGACACTTGGCGAATACAAAGGTCTGAGCGTCACCAAAGTAAAAACGGAAGTAACCGATGACGATGTGGAGGCTGAGATTGAAAGTGCCCTGGATGAAAATGCGGAGTATACGGATGTAGACCGTGCCGCAAAAGACGGCGATCAGGTAAACATTGACTTCGACGGAAGCATTGACGGAGAAGCATGGGATTCGGATACCGACTACGATCTGGTGATCGGTTCGGAGGATTTCCAGCCAGAGTTCGAGTGTATCGCCGGCTTTTGCACCGATCAGATGACACTGGAATTTACAATCACGCTCTCGGATGATTACGATGGTGATTACGCCGGAAAAGATGCAGATTTCAAAGTAACGGTCAATGCGGTGCAGGAGATCAACGTTCCGGAACTGAATGACGATTACTGCAAGAAGTACACCGACTATGATACCGTTGATGAATACCGTGCCGGTGTCAGAAAAGAGCTGGAAGAATATTATGATGAGACAAACACCGAGACGGCCCAGAATGATCTGCTCTCCCAGATCCTTGAAAACTCCAAAGTTTCCGGTTATCCGCAGGATCTCTACGATAAATGCAAAGAAGAATATGATGCCAACAACCAGATTCTTGCAGACATGTTTGGTACCGATGTCTCTGACATTGCAGGCTCCGAAGATGACGTCAAGAGTGCCGTAGAAGAAATGGTTTATACGGAAATGCTGACGACCGCGATCGCAGAAAAGGAAAATATCGCCGTTTCGGATGATGAATACACCGACTACGTCAACTCCGTCTATGAGGAGAGCGGCTACACTTCCGCAGAAGAATATGAAGAAGATTACACCAAAGACGAGACAGTAAATACCATCCTCTATAATAAAGTCATGGATTTTCTGATGCAGAATGCAACCGTTACAGAAGTTTCTGAGGATGAGTACTATGAAGAAGATACCGAGATGGATGAGGAAGCGTACGATACCGAAGAAATCACGGAAAATGAGACAGATGCCGAAGATTTGGAGATGACAGAGTAATGTCCCAAAAAAAGAAAAGTATGTTGTTATTTCTGGTAGTTGCCCTCCTTCTTGTCGCTTGTGGCTGTCTTTTTTCTGAACAGCCACAACGAACAGGGCGAGATCGCCCGTATTTATCAGGACGGTAAGCTGATCCGCGAAGTGTCACTGACCGATGTTGCCAGTCCTTATGAATTTCAGGTGGAGGCTTCGGATGGCGGCTACAACCTGATCCGGGTAGAAAAAGGGGCAATCGGCATCAAAGATGCCGACTGCCCGGACAAAATCTGCCAGCAGAGAGGCATGGTGTCGGATACCGGATATCCGGTCACCTGCCTGCCCCACAAGCTGGTTATTCAAATTGAACGCCTTACTGCCGCCTCCGATGGTATCGATGCGGTCGTGCAGTAAGAATCCTACTCTTCTCCCGCTCTTGCAGCGATCTCCTTATCCATGATATCTTTCGGTGCCTGCTCATAGCGTGCAAACTCATATGCGAAATCGCCGCTTCCACCTGTCATGGAACGTAACGTTGTGCAGTAGCCGTAAAGCTCCATCATCGGGATGTCCGCTTCTACGATCTGATTGCCTTTATGATCTGGATTCATGCCAAGCACACGGCCACGGCGTTTGTTCAGATCACCCATCACGTCTCCGGTAAATTTATCCGGAACGGTGACTTTCAAAGATGCGATCGGCTCCAGCAGTACTGGTGATGCCTCAAGGAATCCTTTTTTAAATGCCTGAATGGATGCGGTCTTGAATGCCATTTCAGAGGAGTCAACCGGATGATAGGAGCCATCATAAAGAATGGCTTTTACACCGACAACCGGGTAACCTGCCAGAGGTCCCTTTAATACAGCTTCCTGGACACCTTTTTCTACAGCCGGGAAGTAGTTCTTCGGAACGGCTCCGCCGACCACTTCCTGTTCGAATGCATAAGGTGTTTCCAGATCTCCCAGCGGCTCAAAACGCATCTTGACGTGACCATACTGTCCATGTCCGCCGGACTGCTTTTTGTATTTAGCTTCCACATCGGCACTCTTGCGGATCGTCTCACGGAATGCAACCTTTGGTCTTTCCAGTTCAATCTCGATCTTGTACTTCGTGAGCAATTCGCTCTGAATCATCTCAAGATGCTGGTCGCCCATACCATAGAGCAGTGTCTGACGGTTCTCAGAATCATTGACCACTTTCATTGTCAGATCTTCGTGGGAAATCTTCTGAAGTGCCTGAGCTACTTTATCCTCGTCCCCTTTGTTTTTTGCACGGTAGCGTTTGTAAGTATATGGAATGGAAACTTCGATCTTGCCGTAACGGATCGGTGTTGCCTTAGTAGAAAGGGTATCGCCGGTACGTGCCTTGTCGAGTTTGGCGATCGCCCCGATGTCTCCGGCATGAAGCTCTGGAATCTCGATCGGTTTGCTTCCTTCAAATACATACAGCTTATTCAGCTTCTGTTCTACATCTTTGTCAATATTGAAAATGACATCATCACTCTTGATAACGCCGGATTTCACTTTGATCATAGAATATTTTCCGATGAACGGATCGACGATCGTCTTAAATACCTGTGCGGATTTTGCTTTTGCAAAATCATAATTTGCTTCAAAAATCTCGTTTGTCTTTGTATTGATGCCGGCTACACTGCGTTTGTCCGGACTTGGGAAATACTGAACAATGTCATCTAAAAGATTTGCCACGCCGCGGAGCTGAACCGGTGAGCCCATCGCTACCGGAACGATATCGCCGCTGGAAACGTTCTGTGTCAGTGCCATCATGATCTCATGCACGGAGAACTCTTCTCCTGCAAAATAGCGATCCATAAACTCTTCGCTTGTCTCTGCAACTGCTTCCAGCAGAGTTTCTCTATATTTTTCAAGATATTCATCCAGATATTCAGGAATCGGACATTCTTCTTTCTGGCCTTTTTCCAGCCATTTTCTTCCTGCTTTCTTTACTACGTTGACATATCCTGTAAATTTCTCATTCTCACGGATCGGGAAGTGGATCGGTGCGATCTTCTTTCCGAACTGTTCCGTCAGATCTTCGGTGATCTTTCGGAAACTTGCATTGTCAAAATCCATATTTGTGATAAAAATCATGCGTGGGAGACTGTATTTCTCACACAGAGCCCATGCCTTCAAAGTACCAACTTCTACGCCGTTCTTTCCGTTTACAACGATCACGGCTGCATCTGCTGCCGCTGCTGCTTCTTCTGCTTCTCCTACAAAATCAAAATAACCAGGTGCATCCAGAATGTTCACCTTTACATCGCCCCAGGCGATCGGTACTAAAGAAGTGCTGATCGAGAATTTTCTCTTGATCTCTTCTTTGTCAAAGTCACTGATAGTATTACCGTCCGTCACATTTCCCAGTCTGCTTGTGATACCGCCAAGATACGCCATGGCTTCAACCAGACTGGTTTTGCCCGAGCCTCCATGCCCAAGGAGCACGACATTTCGAATTCTGTCTGTTGTGTAAACTTTCATGCTATTATCCTCCAATACAATTTATTCTTGATCTGCTCAAGTGCTTATGGGTATATTCTACTAAAAGATTTGAAGTTTTTCAAGCTTTTTATTCAAAATATACAAGTTTTTTACAAGTTTATCGAAATATGGTATATGAATCTGCTATTTTTCTTTTGAATTGTTCTTTTTATACAAACAATATAGACAATGCAAGATATCAAGCTGAAATTTTTTGTCATTACCACACAATAATTTCTGCATTTTCACTTTAACGTGGAAAAGTGTTGACATTCTATTTTGGCAATAGTAAAATAAAAGCCAGCAAAAATGAAGAAAGACTGCCGATTTTTCGGCATGCGATGAGGATGAAGAAATGGAAACAACCTTTACTGCCGGGTTTATTGGCCTTGGCCTGATCGGCGGCTCCATTGCCCGGGCTTTGAAAAAATATTATCCGGATGTGCAGATACTGGCACACACGAGAAGCCGCCATACAACCGAATACGCACTGGAACATGGCATCATTGATGAGATCTGTGATACAGTCGATGAACGATACTGCAAGTGCGATTACATTTTTTTATGTGCACCTGTGGAATGCAATGCTTCTTATCTGGGACTGCTGAAGCCGTATCTGAAAAAAGGATGTATTCTTACGGATGTCGGAAGCACAAAGACCAACATCCATAAAAAGGTAGAAGAACTGGGTCTGGAAGAATATTTCATCGGCGGACATCCGAGGGCAGGTTCTGAGAAGACCGGAATCGAAAATGCCAAGGCTCTTCTTCTGGAAAATGCTTACTATGTTCTGACACCGGCTGCCAAAGTAACCGGTGAAATGGTCGAGCGATACCGTGACCTGGTGGCATCTTTAAAAGCGATCCCTCTGATCCTTACCTATGAAAAGCATGATTATGTTACGGCTGCGATCAGCCATCTTCCGCATATCATTGCTTCGTCCCTGGTCAATCTGGTCAAAGACTGCGATTACGAGGACGGAACGATGAAGAAAGTGGCGGCAGGCGGCTTTAAGGATATCACAAGAATCGCATCTTCTTCTCCGGAGATGTGGGAACAGATCTGTTCTGCCAACAGTGAAAATATTCTTTCCGTGTTAGATGAATATATCAACAGCCTGATCGAGATCAAATTTTCACTTGCGGAACATAATACAAACTGTATCCATGATTTGTTTGAGACATCCAGGGATTATCGCAACTCGATCTCTGATTCCGGAAGCGGTCCAATCCCGAAAGCCTACTCGATCTACTGTGACATGGTGGATGAGGCCGGCGGGATTGCCGCACTTGCTACAATCCTTGCCACAAACGGTATCAGTATCAAAAACATCGGTATCGTACATAACCGTGAATTTGAAGAAGCAGTGCTCCACGTAGAATTTTATGAAGAAATGGCAAAAATAAAGGCAGCCGAGCTGCTTCGCAAATATCGTTATACTATATATGAAAGATAAAACAGGAGGCTTTGATGGAATTTCATAAAACAGAAAAACCGCTTCGCGGTGAAATTACCATTCCCGGTGATAAATCGATCTCACACCGCAGCGTTATGTTCGGTGCGATCAGTCAGGGAACAACAGAAATCACAAATTTTCTTCAGGGACAGGACTGTCTGTCAACCATTTCCTGTTTCCGAAAAATGGGGATTGAAATCGAAAATACTTCAGAACGAATTCTGGTTCACGGACGCGGACTGCATGGCCTTACTGCTCCGACGGAAATTCTGGATGTCGGAAACAGCGGTACCACAACAAGGCTGATCTCAGGTATTCTCGCCGGACAGGATTTCACATCCGAACTGACCGGAGATGCATCGATCCAGAAACGTCCGATGGGACGCATCATCAGACCGTTATCCATGATGGATGCCACGATTGAAAGTATCAAAGGAAACGGATGTGCACCGCTTCGCATCAGCGGACACGCTTTAAAGGGGATCCATTACCAGTCACCGGTCGCATCTGCCCAGGTAAAATCCAGCATTCTGCTGGCAGGACTTTATGCTGACGGCAAAACTTCTGTGACCGAACCGGCATTATCCAGAAACCATACGGAGATTATGCTTCGTTCTTTCGGAGCCACGGTCACTTCTGAGGGGACTACCGCATCGATTCTGCCGGATCCGGATCTTCATGGACAGAAAATAGAAGTGCCTGGCGATATCTCTTCTGCTGCGTATTTTATCGTGGCTGCACTGATTGTTCCGGGATCGGAAATCCTGATCAAAAACTGCGGCATCAACGAGACAAGAGATGGCATCTTACGTGTCTGCCGTGCAATGGGAGCAGATATCACCGTCCTGAATGCACATACATCCGGCGGTGAGGCAGTTGCAGACCTTCTGGTACGCTACACGCCGGATCTGAAAGGCTGTGTGATCGAAGGAGATATCCAGAATTCCGTTCTCTTCACCGGTGCCAAAGTCAGAAAAGGCGCAAAGATCATCGACAGCGTCCTGATGCCTGGTGTTGAAGTGGAAGAGAATGCTGTCGTTACACGTGCACTGGTTGCCGATAATGTAAAGATTGGTGCAGGCGCAGTTGTCGGCGATGCCAAGAGCGAGCACATCGAGCTCATTTCAAAACGTGTAAAGGGGGTAGAATAACATGGCTAAAGCATTTGGAATCGTAAATTTTGCCGGAAATCACATTGCAGTAGAAGGTATGCAGGAATATCGTCCGGTAGGTGCTTTTTCTTTCCTTGGACGTTACCGTGTCATC
>ERZ826051.3603-NODE-3603-length-10084-cov-9.598863_pt1 | contig 10084 bp, 8 predicted proteins | sample MGYA00519928_ERZ826051 | MGnify/ENA primary metagenome ERZ826051 (study PRJEB31778, sample SAMEA3449219) | human gut metagenome | biome: human gut; feature: human-associated habitat; material: faeces | place: United Kingdom | collected 2010/2012 ...
TGAATACATTTGCTAAAGTGCTGACGCATAACGATGTTGGAGAACATATTTTTTAAGTATAGGGAAATTGTGTGCGGAAACAATAAGAGGGATACACATTATTATATCACACGCGGGCGCGTAGGTGCGCCGGGAATCAGTTTGCGTTAGGGAGCAATTAAAGAATCAGCTCATTAAAATAAGAGGAAAGAAAGATAGATATAAGAGATAGTGGTTTTATAGTGGATTCCATTCCTTAGTTTGATTCATTAATATGATACTTGTATGAGAATGATACGTAGAATCTTCACTTTACTGAAAAGGATTTTTCTTTTTCATTTCTCACGTTCTCATAACATACACAATAATCAGCTGTGAATCAAACAGATAACACCATGAGAAATAAAATACAAAAGGGCATTTCTCATAGCTTTTCCGTGATTTAGTCCGTAAAATCGAGCATTTCTCATAGGGTTTAAACTATTTCTCATCTTATTCTCATACTCCGTCTATACATTTTACTCATTTCTCATACAGTATAATTGTAGTTTTTCCGGACTTTTGCCGGATTTACGATTACTCCTTTCCTTCTTCGGTTTTATTAAGCAACTTCTTGCTATTTACTACTTTCCTGTATGTTATTCACCTTATACCTTTATGTTTTTCCCTAATCATTGTTATTTCTTCCTACCACTATTCGTATCGTTGCACTCTAGTGAACAGATCGTTGCACTGGAGTGAACGGTTCTATCTACTCTAGTGAACAGACCTTTCCACTCTAGTGGAACGATTCAGATACCGGTAGGAAAACATGCGAATATCTACTCCATACACTTTCATAAACGCTTTATAATATATTATTAATCAATACATAACTGAATATGTAGCATTGAATCTATTACAATTAATTAGCCTCTTTGCCCTACGAAAGATTATGAGAAACGCCTTGAAAAGCTATGAGAAATACTTTGTTTTGTGGACAAAATGCTGGTAATACTATGAGAAATACCCTTTCCTCTTTTATTTCTCATAGTGTTATATAACTGATTTGAAGATGGTTATCACATATATTATGAGAACATGAGAAATGAAAATGAAAAATCATTTGCAGTATGCGTCGTAATGAACGGCACTTTTCCTATATTTTCAGAATCCGCAACAAATCGCATCAGAATATTGGACAATACGAATCACAATGTATTGATTGGTAACTATATGCCGTGAAACAAAAACAATAAAAACGAGTATAGTACATATAGAAATAGAAAAACAAAAAAATGAAAAACTTTTGTTTTTCTATTTCCTATCTTTGAGGAGTGAAGGAAAAGGGCGCATTATCAAAGAACAAACAAAAATATCTACCCACACAAGAAACAACAATATCAGTTAAAATGAAACTATGAAATGCAAAGATTACTCAAACAAGCAAACAAGTAGCCGACGTCCACATTGTTCCTTCAGTTTTTAATTGAAAAAATACAAGGGAACTAATTATGAATGATTTAAAAAGGTTTATGGAGACAGTCATATTAAGACTGGAAAATGAAGGGCGGTATGGGACGGCCCACGTCTACCAAAGTACACTAAATGCGATTTTGCGGTATTGGCAAATCAGGCAAAAAGGTACTATAAAATTGGATAAAGTATTCACTCCGGTCCTCTTGCAGGATTTTGAGCGATACCTATTGGAAAACATGCTAAGTATGAACACCGTATCAACCTATATGCGTATGCTACGGGCGATCTACCACAGGGCAACGAAAGAAAAACGGATAAAATGGAGGCAGGGATTGTTTGACACCGTATACACCGGCGTACGGGCAGACACCAAACGATCACTGACTGCCAAGCACATGGGAAATATACTTGTGGCCCAACAATCACTCCCCTCACTAAAGGAAGCACAGTCATGATTCACTCTCCTGTTTCTGCTTAGAGGAATGCCGTTTATCGATCTTGCCCGGCTAAGGAAATGTGACCTGTATGGAGATACACTTATCTATAAGAGACAAAAGACCGGACGAATAATCACCGTAAATGTAACCCCGGAAGCCATGCGACTCATCAAACAACTGGCTAACCGGAATCCTCAATCACCTTATTTATTATCTATCTTACCCAGCAACTCAAAGCTACAGAATGGAAACTGTTTCGGAAGTAAAGAGGAATACCGACTGTATCAAGCCATATTGCGAGGTTTCAATAGAAGGTTGAACGAACTATCCAGAAGGATGAATCTAGGCGAAAAACTCTCGTCATATACAGCACGCCACACATGGGCTACAACAGCCTACCAAAAGAAATGTGCAACAGGAGTCATCTGCAATGCCTTAGGACACTCTTCCATCAAAGTGACCGAAACCTATTTAAAGGCATTTGAGCAAAAGGAAATAGATCGGACAAATAGAATGATTATATCTTATGTAAAACAAGAAGCTGAAAAGGCTAACAAAAATCGCAATACACTATTTAGCACACTGTAATTTAGTCTATTATACTCCCGTTACTTTGTAGGTAACAGTCTTCATAAGATTCGGCAAATATAGAAATTGATTTTGAAATAAGAAAACAAAACTAACACTTTTTTTGCAGGTTTTTATAAAAAAGCAAACTATTTGCTAAAATGAAAAACATTTCAAGCTAAGTCAAGCAAGTTTATCGTATAAATATTCCATTCGTATCCACCATTTGGAAACGATCTTTTAGAGTTGGCAACTGTATTCACAGTCTGCACGACCTCCCTTTCTTATTTTCATCCCTATCAATCCCGTTCAGAGGACGCTTCCTGCTGTTTGAGAAGGCATGTGCCGTTACCTACAAAGTAACGGCATACACCATAGAGAAACAAAAATTAAAAACCAGTATGGAATATTTAAGACGAAAGCTATGCCTATTAGCCGGAAGTATTCTTTTGACTTGTGCCGCATGGGGGCAAACACTCCCCACCGACTCAATAACCAAAGATCCGGAAGCCTGGTACATCCATTTCAAGACAGGAAAAAGCAATCTCGATCTGGATTATAACGGCAACAGAGGTACTCTACAACGATGTATCGACAGAGTACAAGAGATTATAGACAAAAATGAGTACGTCATCGATCACATCCGCATCATTGGATATGCATCTCCCGAAGGTCCGTTAGCACTCAACTTACGACTTAGTGCCGCAAGAGCAGACGTATTGAAAGACTATCTTGTAGCCAAGACAGGACTCTCTTCCAACCTATTCGAAGTAGTGGCAGGAGGAGAAAACTGGAACGAACTTCGTGTCATGGTCGAAAAAAGCAATATTAAAGAAAAAGACCGCGTACTGGATATTCTCGATCATACTCCCGAAGGAGTAGACCCGGAAATTGCCCTGAAAAAACTACCCGGAGGTACATACCGCTATATGCTTACTAACTTCTATCCTAAATTAAGGAGTGCAAGCAGTGTGCAGTTACTAAGAATTGTCCCCGTCGTTGCTCCTCCTGTGGTGAAGGAAGAAATAAAGGTGGTAGAAGTGGACACCGTAAAACGAACTCCACAGAAACCGGTCGTACAAGAGCCTAAGCCCTGCCGGTGTGATCCTCCGTTGATGGCCATCAAAACCAATCTCGCCTCCTGGGCTACTCTTATCACCCCCAACATTGAATTGGAAGCCTATCTGGGCAGCCGATACTCCATCGCTGTGGAAGGAGCTTATCGCTGGCTGAAAGACAGCAAAGCCAAAGGCAACAGTTACAACGTGGCCTCCGTGTCGCCGGAAATACGTATGTACGTGCGTGACGACCGTTCTTTTCAAGGTTCCTACTGGGGATTGTATGGACTTTACGGCGAATACGATGTGAAATTCGGAAGCACCGGACGCCAAGGCAACATTCGCGGACTCGGTATCTCGTACGGATATATCTTTAAGTTCAACCGTTTCGACTGTCTCTATTTTGACTTGGGCATCTCTGCCGGATACAACCGGCTCCGATACGACAAGTATTTCTGGTACGACCCATGCAATGCATTCAAAGAACATAAAGGTAAGAACTATTGGGGACCAAGCAAAATCAAGGCATCACTCGTCTGGAGATTTTAAATCATAGGAGGACCTGATTATGAGAACAGAAAAAGATACTGAAACTATGGATTTATATAATAAATATAACGCATCTGAATGGTTAACCCGGAAAGAGGCGATACGACGTAAAAGGTTGGTGACGATTATTTCCGCATCTGCGGCAGCACTACTCATACTTATCCTGCTACTGATGAGCTCATGTGAGAAAAAAGACCTTTGTTATCTGGATGCGCATCCGCACATCTGCCACACCCAACTGACGCTCAAATTCAATACAGCATGGGATAACGAGCCGATTTACTCGAACTATACACGCAGTGCAGGCAGCCTGACTGTAAGATATGTACTGGAATTCTGGACCATGAGCGATGACGGCAAACTGGAGACACAGCTGGAACGCAAAATTGTGAACGGTGGTTCGCTTGCCGAAGGAAACAACCGCTATCAAGTAAGCGTTGACCTTCCCGCAGACAGAATAGCTGTTCTGGCATGGGCCGAACCTCTCGCCAGCGGTCAGACGAGTAATCCTTATTTCGATGTGAGCTCGCTCACCAGTGTTAAGATGAAAGAGCCATTCGGAGCGGGAGCCACCAAAGATGCTTTCAGCGCAAGCGTCACCTGGGATTACAGCGGATACGGCGGACCTCACTCACACTCCAATGACCTCGACTTCACGGAAGAACTGGAACTGTTACGTCCCTTCGGCACATATACCGTGATTTCGAACGATATGGAAGACTACTTCGAGAAGGCCGGAGCCGATGCCCCGGAACCGCATACCGCCAAAGTGAACTACCAGATGTGGATACCGCCGATGTTCGACACCTTCCGCCAAGTGGCAAGCGGTTCGCAATCCGGTGCAACATTCAATCACACGGTAAGCGTACACACAGAGGGCAAGGAATACAAACTGGCAGAAGACCTCATCTTTATAGGTCCGGGCGACGGAACGGACAACTATTATAATATTATCGTAGAAACTCATGCAGCAGACGGCACCAGCATACATAAAAGCGGCAATGCGGAAATACGTATGCAGCGCAACAAACATACATTAGTATACGGTGCATTCCTGACTGTCCGCAAACCCAGTTCACCGGGTATCAACGATGAATTCGAAGAGATAATAGAAATAGTGATACCTGATTAATGAATAATTTATTAAGGATAGAATAAGATGAAAAAACATAGGCTTATGAATCATCAGAAGTATTTCCGGACATTATGTTTCGGGCTGTCGTTCCTCACTGCGGCGTGCACCAACGAATCGCCTCTGAACACGGAACCGGCCGAATGGCCGAAAACCAGCATTTCCATACAGGCAACAGTCGACACGAAGGCCGCCAACGAACCGGAAACAGCCGCAGACAACGGAACAATCACCCGTGCCGGCGGTGACAAGCAAGTACCTGCGGGCTATCGTCTGCGCTGCAAACTGGAAGTTTATTCGAAAACAACAGACCTGCGCGTGGCACAAGCCCAGCTATTTATAGACGATAACAGCGGACTGACGGGAGCCATTACTTTCCCGGACGTACATCTTCCTCCCAATGATACTTACAAGGCGATCTGTTGGGCAGACTATATCGCAGCAGGAACAGAAACCGACCTGATCTACAATACCTCAAAAGGGTTAAGCGATATCCGCCTCATCGAAACAATCGGCACCGTTCATGCGGAAACCGCCGCCAACGAAGCGGATATAGAAGATGCTTATGCAGGACGATCCGATACTTTCACCATCGAAGCAAGCGGTGCTGTCAAAGAAGGGGATGAAGAAAAACTGACTTCGATCAAATTAAGACGTCCGTTTGTAAAGCTGTCTCTCCCCTGGGTGAAACTGACAACCGAAGACGGCAGTGTATGGACGGATGCATTGAGAAATATCCGGATCGTATATGAAACCGGAAATGTATTATACACCCAATTCAACGCGTGGACCGGAGAAGCATCGGGAGCGAGAACTGTTTCTTCTGCTCTATATTCCAAAGAGGTTTCGTCTTTCAACAAAACCTTTGCTTTGCACGACTATTTACTAGTGCCTGTGCCCATGCCGGACGCGATTCCTTTATCATTCCACATCGAAGCAGAGACAACAGGAGGTACTCCGGTGACATTCAAACGTTACGGAAGCACGGCAACCGACTATTCTTCTATTTCAATCGAGTTGCCTAATCCGAATTATATGTTGCGCATCAAAGGAGCAACAGCAGCGATAGAAGATGACGAGACTATATACCCGTTGACATTCAAAGAGTATATCCCGTAAATATTCTCTCTATTATAACTAAAAGTGATACATTTTTATTATTAACCAATTTTTTTAAGCATGAAAAAAAGTTTATTCTGGTCGTTAATAGCTGCAACAGCTATGATGACTGCTTGCGGTGACGATGCATTTGTAGACAATCAGCAGGTTGTTACAGGTGAGGAAACTCCGGTAGCGTTCAAAATTAACATGGGGAATGCGATCAGTACTTATGCAGGTACGGATTTCTCAAAAGGCGGATGGTCGAACTGGAAAGATTCCGACACTGAAATGATTGAGGAAGTGAATGCACGTGCCACTTTGCAGGTGTTCGCTAATGGAGGTACTTCTCCATATACTCAGGTAAGAACTGTATTGACTGAAGCACCTAGCGGCAACGACATCGAACTTCCGCAGTTCCGCCTGCCGGCAGGCAATAGCTATACAGCTGTTGTATGGGTAGACTTCGTTCCGAAATCAGTTACTTCTTCAAGCACGGAAAGCCGTAACGACTATTACTGGAAGACTGAAAATCTGGCTAGCGTTTCTGAATTACAGTTCACTGACGGTTTGATGCCTATCGTTGAAACTCCTGAAGCACGCGATGCTTACACGGGACTTATCAAGTTCACCGTAAACGCAGACGGTACTTACAACATTACAGACGGAGCAGAAGACCAAAGTATCAGCACTGCTATTCCTATCACAGCTACTCGTAAGTTTGCCAAGATCAGCTTGATCCTGACCGACTACGACAACAAGACGGAATGGGCAGATGCATTGAACAACCTCGGCAGCGACAATCTTCTCGAATACTTAGGTATGGAAGTGACTAACCTGTCCACCGGTTACAATGCGCTGACACAATCTCCGGTTTCGGCAACTCCGACTACTCAAAGTTATTTCCACCGTCCGTTTGATGTAGCTTCTGCTACCAGCACTTCCGATCACGTAAACGGTGTAAAATGGTATCAGGACGGTGACAAGTTCTATCCGATCTTCGACCTGAACTACGTTATTCCTGAAAAAGCAGGTAAAGACGCTACTTACTCTTTGAGTTTCAAGGGTTACAACGTAGATGGTACTCCCAGCTTCACTGCTGACGCTGCCGCACTGGCTGAAATCAATGCTGAAGCCGATGGATTCAAACTGGTAGCAATCCGTAATGCAAGCAACGTTCCTGTAAGAACGAATGCTCATACGATTATCAAGATGAATCTGTACAAAGCATATAGCTGCACAGTTACTATCGTTGACGAATTCACCGGTGGTACCGAAAATGTAGTTATCGACGACGATGACAAGAAACAGAGTACAGACGATCACTTCATTCCTGAAGGTGACGAAAACGGTGCACACATCGTAGTAGTACGCGGAAATGACGGTAAAGCAATCTCTATCGACATCACAGGTATCAACAAGGATAACTTCGATTTAGTAATTGATGATCTTGTTGCCATGAAGAACCTGTCTTCTACTGCTGACAACACTAAACCTGTTATCAATATGAGCGGTACTGACATTCCTAATCCGGCTGATTTCTCTGATCTTGAAGGTAACGTTACCAACGACATCAAGTTGACATTGACTCAAGACGGACAGGATATTGTTTTGGAAGGTCTGACTAACAACATTACTTTAGATTTGCCAAGCATCCAGAAGTTTATAGTAACCAGCACTGCAGACGTTACTATCGAGAAAGTTGTTTCAAACAGCTGGCCAACCTCTATCACTGCTAAAAATGTGACATTTACAGGAACTACATACAATTCTGTATCTATCAACGTGGAAGAAACTGCTACATTCAATGGCGGAACATACAACAATGAGGTCGCTGTGATCGGTTCGGAAAATGATGCAGAAGCGGTGATTAACGGTGGTGTATTCAACCACAACTTCAAATCGAGTGTAGACACTACTATCAAAGGCGGTTCATTGCCTTATGTAGATGCTGACACTAACGGAGTGGCTGATTACATGTTAATCATGAATGCCGGAAAGACTCTGACTGTTGAAAAGGCTGACAGCGCATTTGGTCCTCTGTTTGCTACATCAGGTGCCGACTGTAAGTTAGTATATGACACACAGGATATTAAAGATTTCTATTCTGGTCTGGAAGGTAGTAACTGGAGCAATATTTCAGTAAAATAAACACTCCCTTTTTTATCTCAACAACCTTAGCCGGGCATTGTCTTATCATAGCCTTGCCCGGCTACATTCTCCAATTCTAAATGGAAGCTACAAACAAATTCTTTATTCCTTTATATTAGGTGAATTATCTGTTGCACATATTATTATTTATCCGTTACCGGTTGTTTCTCTTTTGCTGCTGTTATCTGTTGTTTGCTTCATGTGACAACGAGGGTTATCTTCACCCTATTATTCCTCAGCAAGAAAAGGAAACGCAACGTATTCTCATCGCTTATCTTGCCGGAGACAACAGCCTGTCTCCAGAAATAGAACAGAAAATAGCAGCAATCACAATCGGTTTCCTGGCAACTGACTGTTCGCAAAACCGACTTTTTATCTACTGTGATCGCAAAAATGCATCACCACAATTGATGGAAATCAGTGCCCACACTGCAAATCCACGCCAATTACTGAAAACTTATACGGCACAAAATTCTGCTTCATCAAATGTAATGAAGCAGGTGCTGAATGATATATTGAACAACTATTCCGCCTCAAGCTACGGTCTTATCCTGTTTTCGCACGGGAGTGCATGGTTGCCGGCAGCTGGTTTGGAAAATCCCAGTCGCGGCACACGCAGTGTTTGCATCGACGGGGAGGATGAAATGGAACTGGCAGATTTTGCTTCTGCCCTTCCCTTACCTAATCATAGGAAATGGGATTTCATTCTTTTTGAAGGTTGCTACATGGGAAGTGTAGAAGTTGCTTATGAATTGAAAGACAAGACAGAAGCGATTATTGCTTCTCCTACGGAGATTGTCAGTCCGGGAATGACAGAGGTATATCCGTCTGCTCTGTCCTATCTTTACCAGCCAACTCCGCAACTGGAGAGATTTGCGCAATCTTACTTTGATGCATGGAACAATAAAACAGGAGATTATCGTTCGGCTACTATCAGCGTAGTGCGGACTGAATATTTAGAAGAACTTGCTCTGCTTGCCCGCGCGGCTTTTCTCCGTTGGAAACCGGACACTGAGACAATCAGTTCTTTACAATGTTTCAACCGTAACGAATGGCATCTCTTTTTCGATCTTAAAGAAACATTGCTAACAGCCAACCCGGCATTAAAAACGTACGTTAATGAGTTATGGAAGAACATTGTTACTTACTCGGCTGCCACTCCCAGTTTTCTGCCCGGACTGGCATACGGCTTTACCATACACACACATAGCGGCTTGAGCTGCTATGTGCCACAAAACGAATTCTTGTATATAAATCAAGGATACACACAAACTACATGGTGTGGGACGGTATACCAATAACTAACTCTCCGGAAAGAGTTCCGGAGTTCCCACTTTAGTTATCAGGACTGTCACCCCTAATGCCACTCCATGTTTTATTTTTGTTTGTTTGTATGCTAATGCCCTGTGCTGTGAAGCACGGGGCATTCATTTTTCACACATTTATTTTTTAACGGACCCGACTGAAATATGAATCAGGCTGAATTTATCCGGGTAAAATCTGTTCTATCTCTTTCAACTCGTCTGTCGTGAACTCCAAATGTTCCAGCGCTTTCAAATTGTCGGCCAACTGATTCACAGAACTTGCACCTACGATCACCGATGTCATTCTTTCGTCTTTCAGCACCCATGCCAAAGCCATTTCAGCCAGCGTTT
>ERZ826051.3627-NODE-3627-length-9985-cov-3.592044_pt1 | contig 9985 bp, 6 predicted proteins | sample MGYA00519928_ERZ826051 | MGnify/ENA primary metagenome ERZ826051 (study PRJEB31778, sample SAMEA3449219) | human gut metagenome | biome: human gut; feature: human-associated habitat; material: faeces | place: United Kingdom | collected 2010/2012 ...
CTTGGCGAGATTGCTGAGGAACTGAACGGTGGCACCGCCCGCCTCCTCTGCATTCGGCCTGAAGTTACAGTTGGCAAAGGGGCACACAAACATCTCCGGCAGGATCGCAAAATCTGCCTGGGCGCGGGCAGCCTGACCGACCAGCTCCGCCGCCCGGCTGAGATTGACGGCTTTTTCCTCTGCAATGTCCAGCTGGCAGAGGGCCACTTTGACAGGCCTCATCAGCCGCAGATGTTCGCCGCCAGCTCATCGAAGTCGGCGTCATCCAGAAGGCCGTGCTTCTCATAGGCGCGCTCCTTCACGGCGTCCACCAGAAGCCGCTTCTGCTCCTTGGTGAGGTCCAGCTTTCTGGCGGCCAGATAGCAGTCCACGGAGGAGATGCCGGAGTGCTTGCCCAAGACGATTTTTGCGTCGGGATGGCCCGTGAGCGCGGGCAGATAGGAGTTGGTGATGAGGGGATCGGAGTCGTGGGACTTCATGTACCAGTCCGCCACAATGCCGGACTCGATATCGAATACCGTGTCGCCGGTGATGCCCCGATTGCCGCGGAATTGCAGGCCGGAGAATTCTCGCAGCATTTTGGACAGGGGATAGATCTGGCTGTAATCCAGGCCCAGGTCCACGCCGTACAGGGTCAGCAGGGACAGCACCACATCTTCATAGGGTGCGTTGCCGGCCCGCTCGCCCAGCCCGTTCACGGTGACGTGAACGCCGTGGAAACCCGCACGCACGGCGGCGGCGGTGTTGGCCACGGCGAGGTCGTAGTCGTTGTGGGCGTGGAAATCGAAACGCAGCGACGGATAACGCTCCACCAGGTCGCGGCAGAAACGTTCGGTGTCGTAGGGGTCAAGGACGCCCAGCGTATCGGGGCACATGAACCGGCTGACGGGAGCGTCGGCCAGTCCGTCGAGCATCGCGTAGACGTAGTCGGGCGAACGGCGCATGCCGTTGGACCAATCCTCAAGGTAGAGGTTCACCTTCATCCCGCGGTCGACGGCCGCAAGTATCTCGGCGCGCACATCCTCCAGATGCCGTTCGGGCGTGCGGCGCAGCTGCCCCTCGCAATGTTTCCGCGAACCTTTGGCCAGCAGGTTGACCACGCGGCATCCGGCGGTCCCGAGCCAGTCGAGCGACACCCCGCCGTCGATGAATCCCAGCGCTTCCACACGGTCGGCATAGCCCTTGGCGGCAGCCCATTCGGCGATGGCGCGCACGGCCTGCTGTTCGCCCTGCGAGACCCGCGCCGAGGCGATCTCGATGCGGCTTACGTGCAGTTCCTCCAGCAACAGCCGGGCGATGGAGAGTTTTTCACGGGCGTTGAAGGAGACGCCCGAGGTCTGCTCGCCGTCGCGCAGCGTGGTGTCCATGATTTCAACCGGGGGAAACATCGGTGCAGGCTATTTGCGGGCGGCTTCGAAGGCCTCGATCCGGTCGGCGATACTGCGCAGGTAGTCCACGTCGTCGTAGCCGTTTTCGAGACAGCGTTTCTTGTAGGCGTCGATCTCGAAACCCTCGCTGCGCCCGTCCGACACGATGGTCAGCGTCTGGTTGCCCAGGTCGACGGTGAACTGCGCCTTCGGGTCGCGCCGGATCTCGCCGAAAACAGCTTTCAGAAACTCCTCGCTCACACGGATCGGCAGCAGGCCGTTGTTCAGGGCGTTGTTGCGGAAGATGTCGGCGAAAAAGCTCGACACCACGACGCGGAAACCGTAGTCGGCGATGGCCCAGGCGGCATGCTCGCGCGAACTTCCGCAGCCGAAATTGCGCCCGGCGACGAGGATTCGCCCCTCGTAGCGAGGATCGTTCAAAGGGAACGAAGCGATCCGCTGTCCCGCGGCGTCGTAACGCCAGTCGCGGAAAAGGTTGTCGCCGAAGCCCTTGCGTTCGGTGGCTTTCAGAAAGCGCGCCGGGATGATCTGGTCGGTATCTATGTTTTCCACCTCGACGGGAACGGCCCCCGAGGTGAAGGTTTCGAATTTGGGTATGGACATAATGATAATCTTTTACATATCGAACACTTCGCGCGGATCGGAAATCACGCCCGTCACCGCGGCGGCGGCGGCAACGGCCACGCCCGACAGCATCGTACGGGCGCCGGCACCCTGCCGGCCCTCGAAATTGCGGTTCGAGGTCGAAACGCTGTATTTGCCCGCCGGAATCTTGTCGGCGTTCATCGCCAGGCACGCCGAACAGCCCGGCTGGCGGAGTTCGAAACCCGCTGCGGCGAGGATGCGGTCCAGTCCCTCGGCTCGCGCGGCGGCTTCGACGCCCTTCGAGCCGGGAACGATCCATGCGGTGATGTTGTCCGCCTTGCGGCGGCCTTCGACCAGACGGGCGAAACGGCGCAGGTCCTCGATGCGGCCGTTGGTACAACTGCCGACGAACACGTAGTCGACCGCTTTGCCCAACATCCGCTCCCCGGGTCTGAAACCCATGTACTCCAGCGCCTTGGAATCGGCGTCGGCGGGAATCGTTCCGTCGACGGCCATCCCCATTCCGGGATTGGTTCCGTAGGTGATCATCGGGGCGATGTCCGCGGCGTCGAAGCGGTATTCCCTGTCGAAAACCGCGTCCGCATCGCTGTAAAGTTCCCGCCAGCGGGCCACAGCCTCGTCGTAGGCGGCTCCCTGCGGAGCGCGTTCGCGGCCCCGGAGGTATTCGAAGGTCTTCTCGTCGGGGGCGATCATGCCGCCGCGCGCGCCGCACTCGATGCTCATGTTGCAGACCGTCATGCGGCCCTCCATCGAGAGCGAACGGATCGTGCTGCCGGCAAACTCGATGAAATGGCCCGTGCCGCCCGAAGCGGTGAGTTTCGAGATGATATAGAGGATGACATCCTTGGCCTCGACACCCGGACGCAGCGCGCCGTCGACCGTAATGCGCATCGTGCGGGGTTTGGTCTGGAGGATGCACTGGCTGGCGAAGACCATTTCGACCTCCGAAGTCCCCACGCCGAACGCCACGGCGCCCAAAGCTCCGTGGGTCGAAGTGTGGCTGTCGCCGCAGACGATCGTCATGCCCGGCTGGGTGAATCCCAGCTCGGGGCCGATGATGTGCACGATGCCCTGCTTGGGGTGTCCCACGCCGAAGTGCTCGATGCCGTGGCGGGCGCAGTTCTCGGCCAGCGTCTCGACCTGCCGCCGCGACTCCGGCTCCCCGATCGGAAGGTGCTGGTCGACGGTCGGGATGTTATGGTCGGCCGTGGCCGTGATCTGCGCCGGACGCGCGACGCCGAAGCCGCGGCGTTCGATCCCCGCGAAAGCCACGGGCGACGTCACCTCGTGGATATACTGTCGGTCGATGTAGAGCACGCAGCGGCCGCCGTCCTCGACACGCACCGTGTGCGCGTCCCATATCTTGTCCAGAAGCGTTCGTCCCATATCAATCCTCCTCCTCGATTTTTTCGGTTACGTTGAGTGCGCGCAGCGCGTCGAGGAACGCCTCGATCGAAGCCCGCGTGGTGTCGGTGTGCGCGCCGAATCCGTGGACCGTGCGGCTGCCGCACTCGACCTGCACATGCACGCGGCCCACGTCGTTCGAACCGCGCGTGATGGCCTGCATCAGGAACTCCGCAAGCACCACCTTCTCGTTGATCAGTTTCTTGATGGCCGAGACCGCCGCGTCGACCGGACCGTTGCCCGTGGCGGTGGACATGCGTTCGTGGTCGCCGAATTTCAGCACCACGGTAGCCGTCGGAACCAGCGTCCCGGTGGTCACCTGCATGAATTTCAGCGAAATGGACTGCTGCTTCATGCGGTCGATGTCGCCCACGAGATACAACAGGTCGTAGTCGTGAATCTCCTTCTTCCGGTCGGCCAGGGCGAGGAATTTCTCGTACGTGGCGTCCAATTCCTCCTGCGTGAGGTCGTAGCCCAGCAGTTCGAGCCGGTGCACGAGGGCCGCGCGCCCGCTGCGGGCCGTGAGGGCGATGACCGACTCGTTCAGCCCGATGTCCTGCGGGTCGATGATCTCGTAGGTCTGACGCTGCTTGAGCACGCCGTCCTGATGGATGCCCGACGAATGGGCGAAGGCGTTGCGGCCCACGATGGCCTTGTTGGGCTGCACGGGCATGTTCATCAGGCTCGACACCAGGTGCGAGGCCTTGGTGATCAGGCGCGAATTGATGTTCGTGTCGACGGCCACGTCCTTGTGGCAGCGGAGCGTCATCACCACCTCTTCGAGCGAGGTGTTGCCGGCCCGTTCGCCGATGCCGTTGATCGTGACCTCGGCCTGCCGTGCGCCGTTCAGGATGCCGCTCAGCGTATTGGCCGTAGCCATGCCCAGATCGTTGTGGCAGTGGGTCGAAATGATCGCCCGGTCGATGTTGGGAACGTTGTCCACGAGGTATTTGATCTTCGCGCCGTATTCGTTCGGAAGACAGTAGCCCGTCGTGTCGGGGATATTGACCACCGTCGCGCCGGCCCGGATGACCGCCTCGACCACGCGGGCGAGGTACTCGACGTCGGCGCGCCCGGCGTCCTCGGCATAGAACTCCACGTCCTCGACGTAGCGTTTGGCATATTTCACCGCCTCGACGGCAGATTCGACGATCTTCTCGGGCGTGGAACGCAGTTTGTCGTAGATATGCTGCGGCGAAACGCCGATGCCCGTATGGATACGCTTGCGCCTGGCCAGCCGCAGCGCATCGGCCGCAACGTCGATGTCCTTCTTCACGGCGCGGGTCAGCGCGCAGATCGTCGGCTCGGAAACGGCCTTGGAAATCTCCAGCACGGAGTTGAAATCACCGGGGCTGGAGATGGGAAATCCCGCCTCGATGACGTCTACGCCGAGGCTTTCGAGCAGCTTGGCGACTTCAATTTTTTCGGTGGTGTTCAACTGACAACCGGGGACCTGCTCACCGTCGCGCAGCGTGGTGTCGAAAATGTACAATCTCTCACTCATACTAACCTCTTTATCGAATAAAACTTAATGACGCCGCCCCACGCTTTCCGTGCGGCAAACGCCACCCTGACTTTCTGTATTGCTTACGATCCGTAACAAAAACAGTCGCCGGACTTGAAGATTCGACGCTTTTAGCGACGCATTCCAACCGGAATGAAACCGAAACGACCTACGTAACTGCCTTGCTCTCTTGCAAATATATGAATTATTTAATAATTTCAAAAACAAATCGTCCAAAAAGTCGGATAATTACACACCGGCGGCCTCCCCGTCCCGGATGGACAGGAAGGCCGCCGCAAAACAGGCCGGCAGGTTACAACGCCTGCGGATTACCGCCCCGGCAGGTTACAGCGCCAACGGTTCGTAAGGCAGCCCCCAGGCGTCGGCCACGGGTTTGCAGACCACCCTGCCGCCGATGATGTTCAGCCCCAACGCCAGCTCGGGATTCTCCTGTGCGGCGCGCCGCCAGCCCTTGTCGGCAAGCTGGATGGTGTAGGGAAGCGTCGCGTTCGTAAGCGCGAGGGTCGAGGTGCGGGGCACGGCGCCCGGAATGTTGGCCACGCAGTAGTGCAGGATGCCGTCGACGTAATAGACCGGGTCCTCGTGCGTGGTGGGGCGCGAAGTCTCGAAACAGCCGCCCTGGTCGATGGCCACGTCGACCATCACCGTTCCCGGCTCCATCTCCCGGAGCATGTCGCGCGTAACGAGCTTCGGGGCCTTGGCTCCCGGAATCAGCACCGAGCCGACCACCAGGTCGGCATGCTTCAGCTCCTCGCGGATGTTGTATTCGGAAGACATCAGCGTCTTGACGTTGCGGGGCATCACGTCGGCCAGATAGGTCAGCCGCTGGAGCGAAATGTCGCAGATCGTCACGTCGGCCCCCGTTCCGGCAGCGGTGCGCGCCGCAGCCGTTCCGACAACGCCCGCACCGATGACGAAGACCTTGGCGGGCTTCACGCCCGGCACGCCGCCCAGCAGCACGCCCTTGCCGCCGCGGGGTTTTTCGAGGAAATAGCGTCCCTCCTGCGCGGCCATGCGCCCCGCGACCTCCGACATCGGGATCAGCAGCGGCAGCGAACGGTCGGCGCGCTCGACGGTCTCATAGGCACAGCAGACCGCCCCGCTGTCGACCATCGCACGGGTGAGGGGTTCGCTGCTGGCGAAGTGGAAGAAGGTGAAAACCAGCTGGTCCCTGCGGATGAGTTTGTACTCGGGAGCCACCGGTTCCTTGACCTTGACGATCATTTCCGCCCGGGCGTAGACCTCCTCGATCGAGGGAAGCATCTCCGCCCCGACGGCCGTGTAGGCATCATCGGCAAATCCGCTGTTCACACCGGCCGTAGCCTGCACATAAACTTTGTGTCCCCGTTTGACAAGCTCCCGGGCGCCTGCGGGGGTAAGAGCAACGCGATTCTCGTTGTTCTTGATCTCTTTTGGAATACCGATAATCATGGATCTGGAAGTTTTTAAGGTTTTTGCCTCTCCAAAATACGAATTTAACGCGGAAATCCAAAAAATCCGGACGTTTTTTTACGTGCGGATCAAAACCGGTAAGAGATTGTAAGATAGAACGAGCGGGGCCACGCATAGGTGCAGCGCGAGGCGTGGGGCGCGTAGAGCGTGTCGTCGCCCGGGCGGATGCGGCGCACGCGCAGCGACTCGTAGCCGCCATAGACCGTATCGGCCTCGCCCGTCAGGTTGCGCAGCATCAGCGACGCGGTGAGCCGCGAACGTTCGAACCGGAACGACTTGAACAGCGCGGCATCGAGCGTGAAGGCGTCCGGCAGCCGCTCCTGCCGGGTGAAGGCGTCGAAAAACTCCCGTGTGATACCGCCCTGACTCGCGATGCGGTCGGTGCGGCGCAGGGGCATCGGTTCGACGTAACGCCGCCCGGCATATCCTGCCGAAGCGCGGCATCCCCACCCTTTCGGGCCGAACCAGGAGATCTCCGCCAGAGCGGTCAGCTGCGGGGCGCCGCCCGTCTCGCAGCCGCCCATACGGCTCACGGCCTGCACGTCGACGGCCGAGTTATCCACGTCGGAGAGCACCGTGACGCGCGGATCGCGAATGTATTCGTAGCGTCCGGCCGAAGCGGCCAGCGACAGCAGCCAGCGGTAGGACAGCCGGATGTCGGCCGCGGCCTCCGCGCCGCAGGACATGCGCCCGACGCCCGTCACGGCCATGTCGCAGTAGACCGAGGCCATGTCGTCGTAATACGTCCGTGTCTCGATGCCGTCGAGCGTCATGGCAGCGAAGAACGCCGCCTGAAAATCGACGACGGGTCCCGTCAGGCGGCAGTTGAGTTCGGCGGCGTAGATGCGTTCGGGCACGGGGTTGTCGACCGTACGGTTGTTATAGAGCGGCTGAAAGAAAAGATCCCCGGCCCGAGGGGTCCGGGCGGCGGCCGCGGCGGCGATTTCGATATAGCGGCGCGGGGTGAAGGCCCAGCCCGCCGCGACCTTGAGCGTGTAGGGCGTGAACCGCATGACGCGCGAAGGGCCGTAGGACTGCCCGCCGGGAAAAAGTTCCTTCTCGTAATAGCCCCGGCGGCTGACGGCATCGCTCCCCAGCACGACCGAAAGATCGGCCCGGAAACGGTCGGAGCGGTAATCGGCCTGCAAGCGGAGCGCAGCCCCGCGCAGCGTCAGCGCATAATCGTAGCCGAAGCGGTCGCCCTCGCGGACCGTCCGTCCGGGATGCCGCAGGTCATTCTGCAACAGATTGCCGTACGTGTCGTCGTCGATCAGGAAGCGGTCGATGTCCGTAACGTACCCGGCGCCCAGCAGATCGCGCATCTGCTTGTAGGAACGGGTGTTTTCGCGGCGGAGCGAAACTCCGTAGCGGAGCGTCAGCCGGGCGTCGGCTTCGGTGGCGAACGACGCGTCGAAAGCGAGGTTGCAGAGCCGTTCGACACGGTCTTCCAACGCATAGACCGCATGTCCGCCCGCCATGCGGTTCTGGCGGATCAGCTCGTCCCAGTCGATCTGCGTGTAGCGCGGATCGCGGGCGAGCCACGCCTGCTCGGTCTCCCGGTCGCCCGTATAGCTGGGCAGATACCGGTAATTGTCGGGCATCGGCGTGCGGGCGTCGTACCAGTCGAGCATGCTGTACTTCGCGACGCCCGCCTCGGCGGCAAGCGTGGCGGCAAGCGAGGTCGAAGCCGACAGCGGCACGGCATAGGCGGCCAGGGCCAGCGGAACCGTCTCGCGCCGCACGCGGGAGTTGCGCACCCTGCCGTCCTGCCAGCCCCACGCCGGGTTGTAGAGACGGTCGCCCGTGAGCGTGAAAGCCTCCTCCGAAGAGGAGAGGCGCGTGCCCCGCACCGAGGGCGGCACGATACACAGCACGGAGAGTTCGTGCCCTTCGCCGAAACGCCGGGCAAGGCGCAGTCCGGCGGTCACGGCATTGGTGAAGACCCCTTCGACGTGCATGTCGCGGCCGGAGCGGGCGTCGAGAGCCGCCGAAATGCGCCAGCCGTCGCCCGGCGACGCCGAGACGGCGGCTTTCGCTCCCACGAGGTAATTGCGGTCGGTGAAGCGGACCGAAGCCAGAAAAGGCTGCAACGGCTCCCCGTCCGAAAACCGGAACGCCCGCATGCCGCCCGCCGCAGCCGGCTCCCCGGGCGCGGCGGCAAGCCCCGCATAGCGCTGTTCTTCGGCCCCGAGCAGGCGCAGCGCCGCGAGGTAACGGTAGGAAACCGCAACGCCCATGAGCGACGTGCGTTCCAGGGTGTAATCCAGTCCGCGGCGCCGGAGCGCGACCTGCGGCAGGTTGAAACCGGTGCGAAGGCCGTAGAGGTCCGAAGGGGACTGCACGGCGCGGTAGAAGATCGTCGAATCGGTCGTGAGCAGTTCGCGCCGCTCCTCGCGTTCGGCATAGGGATAGTATTCGTCGCCGGGGTACTGGGCCGCCGCCGCACACGGAAACAGGAGAAACAACAGGGCACAACAGCTTTTCAGCATATCTTTGCGACTTTACAGAACACAAAGATAGCAAAAAGTCCGACGATTCAAAACCGGATCGCATGCAGCGCGGCAAAACGGTCCGGCAAACAGAAAAGCCGTCGCGACACGGCAGAAGCAGCGTCAGACGGGGATGGGGCATGACAAATTCCGGCGTCCCCGCAGCGGGGACGCCGGAATCGGAATCAGATTGTTTTCAGGACTTCGGTCAGCAGTTTCCAGAACTTGGGAACCGTGGCGATTTCGAGCCGTTCGTCGGGCGAATGCACGCCGCGGAGCGTCGGACCGAAGGAGACCATCTCCAGATCGGGATACTTTTCGAGGAACAGACCGCACTCCAGCCCGGCATGGATGGCGCGGACCTTGGGTTCGGAGCCGAACAGCCGTCTGTAGGCATCGACGGTGACCTCCAGCAGCTTCGACTGCGGGTCGGGCATCCAGCCCGGATAGCCGTCGGAATGGGCCACATCGGCGCCCGCCAGCGCGAAGACCGACTCGACCATCTGCATCACGTAGGTCTTGGCGCTCTCGACCGACGACCGCTGCGACGAGGTGACGACGATGCGGTTGCCCTCCGCGAACTTCACCGAAGCGAGGTTCGTCGAGGTCTCGACCAGCCCCGGAACGGCGAACGACATGGCCACGACCCCGTTGGGAACGCCCACCAACGAGTAGACCAGCGCCGACTGCGTCCTGCTGTCGAGCACCTCGTCGACGTGGGGCATCTCGTTGAGCGTGATTTTGAAATTGGGTTCGCGGAAGCGGAATTCGGCTTCGAGGTCCGCGGCGAAAAGGTTGTAACGCTTGACGAACTCCTCCTTGAAGCGGGCCGGAACGCCGAAGATGGCGTAAGCCTCGCGGGGAATGGCATTGCGGAGGTTGCCGCCGTTGAAATAGCACAGTTTGAGTTCGAACGACTGCATGCCGTCCCACAGCAGGCGCGCCACAGTCTTGTTCGAGTTGACGCGGCCCTTGTCGATGTCGTCGCCCGAGTGTCCGCCCTGAAGGTCCGACACGTCGACACGGAAGAACGTGTAGTTCTTCGGCGACGGCTCCATCGTGTAGTGGAACGTGGCGATGGTGTCGATGCCGCCGGCACAGCCGATGAAGATCTCGCCCTC
>ERZ826051.3629-NODE-3629-length-9982-cov-3.394681_pt1 | contig 9982 bp, 5 predicted proteins | sample MGYA00519928_ERZ826051 | MGnify/ENA primary metagenome ERZ826051 (study PRJEB31778, sample SAMEA3449219) | human gut metagenome | biome: human gut; feature: human-associated habitat; material: faeces | place: United Kingdom | collected 2010/2012 ...
TTTTCGGAGACCAAGACCGGCGCGCTCATCGTGCTGGAGCGGAACACCAACCTTTCTGAGATCGTCCGCACCGGCACGCCCGTGAACAGTGCGGTCAACCTCGAGGTGCTGGGTACCATCTTCTACGAGGGTACCCCCCTCCACGACGGCGCAGCCATCATCGAGGATGGCCGCATCAAAGCCGCAGGCTGTGTGCTGCCCCTTTCCAACAACCTGGACCTGGGCAAGGACATGGGTACCCGCCACCGCGCCTGCCTCGGCATCGCCGAGAACTCCGACGCCATCGCCATCGTGGTCAGCGAGGAGACGGGCATCATCTCGATGGCGAAAAACGGTGTGCTCATGCGCCACTTTGACCGTCAGACCCTTTACACCCGGCTGGTGGATGAGATGATCCCCAAGGAGACCGCCAGCGAGAAGAGCGCTGCCGAGGGCTGGAAGGCCCGGGGCAAGCGCCTGCTGAACTGGGTGAACAACAAGGAGGAGGATGAGCAGCAATGAGCACTGAGCAGAACAACGGCAAGCCTGCCGTACCCCCCAAGCGCAATCTGCTGAACGACCGCCGCATCCGGCTCCTGCTTTCTTTGCTGGGTGCAGTCATCGCGTGGATGGCTGTCACCATCGTCGTGCAGCCCGGCACCACCACCACCATCTATAATGTTCCGGTGGACTTTACCTATGATTCGGCTGCCTACACTTCCCGGGGCCTGAGCATCGTCAATGCAGAGGAAAAAACGGTCAACCTGAAGCTTTCCGGCGACGGCTACACCATCGGCAGCCTGTCGGCCAACGACTTTGTCGTCTACCCCGACTGGTCCAGCGTCCGCGACAGCGGCGAAAAGAGCCTGCGCCTTCAGGTGCGGAGCCAGAGCACCCTGCTCACCGGGGTGTCCGTCTCCATCGACGGCGACAACACCGTGGACGTGGTGTTCGATGTGGTGGAAGAAAAGACCCTGCCCATCCAGGTGACGACGAATTACCTGAAGATAGCAGACGGCTATATCCTCTACGGCACCGACATCTCGAAGGAGACGGTGACGCTCTCCGGACCCAGCACCGAGCTGAGCAAGGTAGAGACCTGCACCGCCGAGGTGACCTACAACGGCGAGCTGACCAGTCCCGTCACTCTGGACACCAGCCTGCGTTTTTACACCCGCAGCGGCGGAGAGGTGGAATTTGAGTATACTACTCTGGAAACGGACAGCGTCGAGGTCACGCTGCAGGTGTATAAGCTGGCCACCCTGCCGGTGGAAGTGAGCTTTATCAACGCGCCCCGCGACTTTGACCCCTCGGTACTGGTCTACTCCCTGAGCAAAAAGACCCTCAATGTGGCCGGCCCGGAGTCCCAGATCGACCGTCTGTCCACCCTGTCGGTGGGTACCATCGACCTTTCCACCTTTGCACTGGATAAGGTGTACGAAATGCCCATCGAGCTGCCCAGCGGCATCCGTCTGCTGGACAACATCTCCAGCATCACGGTCAGCTTCGACAGCTCCCGTCTGGAAACCAAGACCATGAACCTGCCCGCCAGCTGTGTGCGGGTCATCAACCTGCCCTCCACCTACACCCTGACCGTGGAGACGGAGCGGCTGATGAATGTCACCCTCTGCGGCCCGGCCGGTTCGCTGGAAGCACTGAATCCGGAACAGGTGGTCATTGAGATCGACGCCGACGACTTCTATGTCGCCATCGGCCAGCAGAACATCGCCTGCCGCCTCTATGTGCCGGCCAACGACAAAATTTTTGCGCTGGGCAGCTATGTGGTGCAGTGCAAGATAGAAAGTAACTGAGTATATGATCCTGATCCATGATATTCGCCTGCCCCTCTCCGCCGGGGAGCCGCAGGCCTACGAAAAAGCCCTCCGCCTCGCCCGCATCCCCCGGGGAAAGGTGAGCCATCTGGGCATCGCCCGGCTCTCGGTGGACGCCCGCCACGGCCAGCCCAAGCTGGTGTACACCGTGGCCGTGACCCTGAAAGAGGAGAGGGAAGAGGCTGCCTGTGCGGGTGCTTCCCGCAGCGTTACCGTCCGGGGCAAGACCGATCTCTCGGTGCAGAACGGCACTCTGCCGCTGACGCACCGGCCAGTGGTCTGCGGCCTCGGCCCGGCGGGCCTCTTTGCGGCGCTGCTGCTGGCCCGTCAGGGCTACCAGCCCATCGTGCTGGAACGCGGCCCGGCGCTGGACGAGCGTGTCAAGGCCGTGGAGCATTTCTCCGCCACCGGTGAGCTGGACGAGAACGCCAACATCCAGTTCGGCGAGGGCGGCGCCGGAACCTTCTCGGACGGCAAGCTCACCACCCGCATCGGCGACGAGCTCTGCGGCTTCGTGACCGAAGTGTTCCTCGAGCACGGCGCGCCGAAGGAGATCGCCTGGCAGCAGAAGCCCCATGTCGGCACCGACCTGCTGCGGGGCGTCATCACTTCGATCCGAAAAGAGATCGAGTCGCTGGGCGGCGAAGTCCACTTCAACACAGCCCTCACCGGCTTCGAGCGGCGGGACGGCCAGCTCGTCGGCATCCAGACCACGGACGGTGCGTTCCCCTGTGAGGCGCTGGTGTTCGCGGTAGGCCACTCGGCCCGCGACACCTTCGGGATGCTGATGGACAGCGGCCTCGTGCTGGAGTGCAAGCCCTTCAGCGTCGGCTTCCGGGCAGAGCATCTCCAATCGGAGATCGAAAAGAGCCTCTACCACGAGGCGGCGGGCCATCCGGCCCTGCCGCGCGGCGAATACCAGCTTTCGCAGCACGTTGAAAAACGGTGCGTTTATACCTTCTGTATGTGTCCGGGCGGCCAGGTGGTGGCTTCGGCCAGCGAAAAGGGCCGCGTCGTGACCAACGGCATGAGCTACCACGCCCGCAGCGGCAGGAATGCCAACGCGGCCGTGGTGGTCAGCGTAGGCGGTGAAGACTTCGGCAATGACCCCCGGAAGGCCATCGCCTTCCAGCGGGAGCTGGAAGCCCGGGCCTATGCGGCAGGCCGTCCCGGCGGAGAGTATGCCGCCCCGGCGGAGAACATCCAGAGCTTTTTGGAGGGCAGGGGCCGGCTGAACATTGGCCGCGTCCAGCCCACCTATGACCGGGGCGTCGTCGCTGCGGACCTCGGCGCACTGCTGCCGACCGAACTGGCCGACACTCTGCGGGCCGGTCTGCGGGCTTACGAGCGGAAAATTGCGGGTTACACCGCCCCCGAGGCCATTCTGACCGGCCTCGAGACCCGTACCAGCAGCCCGGTGCGGCTGAAACGGGAAGAAAATTTTGAATGCGCCCAGCTGGCAGGATTGTATCCCTGCGGCGAGGGTGCCGGATATGCGGGCGGCATCATGAGCGCCGCCGTGGATGGCCTGCGGGTGGCCCGCGCCATCATCAGCCGGTATGCACCGGCAGAAGGGTGAGAAGATTTTGATGAACGATCGTGAAAACGACAACCGGATCAAGGACGAGGGCCGTCAGGTGCAGCAGGAGCTGGAGGACCAGCTGCGCGCCTTTGGCGACACCATGACCGACGCCTTTGCCCATGGCTTTGAGGGCCGGGGCATGGAGATCGGGGACCGCGCCTACGATGTGGGCAGGGCGGCCGTCCATGCGGCCAACTACGGCATCGGGGAGGCAGCAAAGGCCTTCCGGCAGGGCCGGGCTGGCTCCGGCACCACCACCGACGATGCCGCCGGGATGCCCGGTTGGTTCCGGCAGATCTTTGCAAAGCCGGAGCCGACCCCGGTGGAAAACATCCGCATCAGTGCAAAAAAACGCTATAGCGCGGGCTGCACTCTGCTGGCCGTGGGCATCACCTTTGCGGTGATCTTCGGTCTGGGGACGCTGGGCTGCCTCATCGGGCTGGGCACTATTTCGCCGGCTGCTTTGGGTGACGTTGTGGTGTCGGCTACTGAGGGCGGCGGCATCCTGATGACGGGCACGGACTACGTTATGAACACCGCCTACAACGTGCTGGGCATCGTCAGCAGCGTGCTGGGCCTTGCCACGGCGGGCTTTGGCTGGATGACGGCCTGTGGTGCAGCCCGGATGAAGGCGGGCAGACAGATGGGCCAGTTTGCCGACTACGCCGACAGCGTGGACTACCATAAGGGCCTGCCTGTTTCGATGCTGGCCGACCTGACCCACCAGAAAAAGGCAAAAGCTCTGAAAAAGCTGCGCAGATACATCAATAAGGGCTGGCTTGCCGCCTGGCTGGATGAAAAAACAGAAAAACTCTACCTGACGGTGGAGGACTACCGCGCCGCCCAGGAAACGGCGGCTGCACCCCAGGCACAGCCGCAGCCGGAACCGGCTCCGGAGCAGCGCGAGGAAACGCCTCTCAATCTGGAAACGGCCCGCCGCTTTGCCGCTGTGCTGGAACAGGAAAAGCAGCTCATGCAGGATGAGCTGGCTCGCGACGAGCTGGACCATATGCAAAAGACGGCCAATGCCATCTGCGACTGGCTGGAGGCTCACCCGGAGAGCCTGCCCAAGGCCCGCCGCTTTGCGGAATACTATATCCCCACCACCCTCAAACTGCTGCACACCTACAACGATGTCCAGGGCCAGCAGGGAGCCAACGCCGAGAGCATCCGGCGGGACATTGCAGGCATCCTGCACACGCTGAACCAGGCCTTTGACAACCTCTACGACAATCTGCTGTCGGACGTGGCCATGGATGTTTCCAGCGAGATCGCAGCCCTGCAGGGAATGCTGGCCAACGACGGCCTGACCGGGAGGGATTTCCAATGACCTACCGTGCCTGGGACCTGAAAACGCTGGACCGCGCCGCCGTCCGGGAGCTGACCCATGCCATCGCGGAGCAGCGTACCGAAGAACTGGAATACAGCGCCATGGACGAGGAGCCCTGGAGCGAACAGAAATATGCCGCCACGCTGGCCGCCCAGCAGAAGGAGACGGCCCTGCTGGCCGGCATCCTGGCGGCCCGCGGCATCACCGACCCGGCCGACGCGCTCACCCTGCTGGCCGGGGAAGAGGAGCTGAGCGACCCTGCCCTGCTCACCGATATGGAAAAAGCCTGCCAGCGCATCTGGCAGGCCATCGACAATGGCGAGACCATCGTGGTGTTCGGCGACTACGATGTGGACGGCGTGACTGCCACGGCATTGCTGTATCAGCACCTCAAGGGCATGGGCGCTGCCGTCAAGTGCATGCTGCCCAGCCGCGAGGGCGATGGCTACGGCCTGTCGCGCAACGCCATCCAGTCCATCCACGACAAGGGCTATCGGCTCATTGTGACGGTGGACAACGGCATCTCCGCTGTAGCCGAGGCCGACTTTGCCGCAGAGCTGGGCATCGACCTTATCATCACCGACCACCATCTGCCGCCCGAGACCCTGCCCAAGGCAGTGGCCGTGGTGGACCCCCGCCGGGAGGACGATACCAGTCCCTTCAAAGGGCTGTGCGGCGCAGGCGTAGCCTTTAAGCTGTGCGCCGCGCTGGACGACTGTACCCCGGAGGAAATGCTGGATTACTGCGGCGACCTGGCCGCTGTGGGCACCGTGGCGGACGTGATGCCCCTGACCGGAGAGAACCGCACCCTGGTCAAGGCCGGCCTGCGGCAGCTGCAGCAGACCGACCGCCCCGGCATGGAAGCCTTGCTGGAAGAAGTGGGCCTTGCCGGAAAACCCGTCACAGCGGAGAATATCAGCTACGCCATTGCGCCCCGCATCAACGCGGCCGGCCGCATGGACAGCGCGGTGACGGCCCTGCAGCTGGTGCTGTGTGAGGACCCGGACCGCGCCGAGGAGCTGGCCCATAAACTCAACGAGATCAACGCGAAACGGCAGGAGACCGAACTGCAGATCTTCAAGGCCGCTGAGGAATTGCTGGAGCAGCAGCCGGAGCGGCTGGAGGATCGTGTGATCCTGCTGTGGGGCCGGGACTGGCACCCCGGCGTCATCGGCATCGTGGCGTCCCGGCTGGTGGAGCGCACCGGCCGCCCGGTCATCGTGGTCACGGTGGACGAGCACGGCGAGTGCAAGGGCAGCGGCCGCAGCGTGCAGGGTTTCAATCTGCACGCCTGCATCGGGGCCTGCGCCGACCTGCTCATCCGCTACGGCGGCCACGCCATGGCGGCGGGCCTCTCGGTGCGGGAAGAAAATCTGGAAGCCCTGCGCCGCCGCCTGAACGAGTGGGCGGCAAGGGAGTGCCCCGTGCTGCAGATCCCGCCGCTGACCTGCGATCTGTCCATCCATCTGGACCGGGTCACGGTGGACGCCGTGCGCCGTCTGGATCAGCTGGCCCCCTTCGGGGCTGAGAACCCCACCCCGGTGTTCCTGCTGCAGAATGCCGTGCTGGACGGGGTGTACCCGGTGTCGGACGGCAAACACAGCCGCCTGCGTCTGCGGCAGGGCAATGCCAGCCTGTACGCCGTGTGGTTCGGCATGCGGCCGGAGCAGCTGCCCTATGCCACGGGCGACGTGGTAGACACTGCCCTGAATCTTTCGGTCTACGATGCGCCCCGTGGCGCGCAGCTTTCGGGCCGCATCATCGACCTGCACCCGGCGGGCCTTGGCAGTGCCATGCCGCAGCAGGCAGCGCTGGTGCAGGCACTGCGCCGCGGCACCCCGCTGACAACCGAACAGAAAAATCTCATCACCCCGGCCCGCAGCGATATCATCGCGGTATACCGGGAGCTGCAGGCCCGCCGCTGGCACGCGGAGGATCTGCAGCCCCTGTGCGCGAAGCTGGGAGAAGAAAATACCGGCAAAACGCTGGTGGCGGTCACGGCACTGGAACAGGTGGGGCTGATCGCTGCTGCAGAAAAGGGTGGAGCCAAAGTGTGGGAGCTGGTGCCCACGGCCGGCAAGAAAAACCTTGCCGACGCCCCGATCCTGAAATGTTTGGAGGGAATGTAAATGCCTGAGGGAAAGAAACTGCCTGTCCCCGCCCCGGTGCGGGAGGAGGACTCGTATTCGGCCAAGACCCACCTGCACCAGCCGGTGCAGGAGACGGCCACCGTGGCTGCCACGGCGCAGCCGGCAGATGCCCCGGAAGGTGCTCTGCCCTCCGAGGTGCGCCCGGAAATCGTGACCTGGGAGAAACTCTGTGAGGCCATCAAGGCCAGCGGCAGGGCCTACGATATGGACATGATCGAAAAGGCCTATAACCTTGCCAATGACGCCCACAAGGGCGTGTGCCGCCGCAGCGGCGAACCCTATATCTGCCACCCGCTGGCCGTGGCCCGTCTGGTGCTGGATCTGGGTATGGACTCCGAGAGCATCGCCGCCGCCCTGCTGCACGATGTGGTGGAGGATACCCCCACCACCCTGGACGACCTGACCGCACAGTTCGGCTCCGAGGTGGCCCAGATGGTGGACGGCGTCACCAAGCTGACCAAGATCCAGTTCTCCAACATCGAGGAGCTGCAGGCCGAGAACCTGCGTAAGATGCTGCTGGCCATGAGCCGCGACGTGCGCGTGATGATCATCAAGCTGTGCGACCGGCTGCACAATATGCGCACCGGTGACGCCTGGCCGGAGCAGAAGCGCCGCGACAAGGCCCGCGAGACCATGGAGGTGTATGCCCCCATCGCCAACCGGCTGGGCATCCTGAACGTGAAGGAAGAGCTAGAGGACCGTAGCCTGCATTACCTCGACCCCGTGGGCTACGAGGACATCAGCAAGATGCTGAGCGAGCGGGCCGGGGAGGAGTTCCTGGCCAAGGTGTCCGGCGTCATCGAGCGCCGCCTGATCGAGAGCGGCATCGAGGGTGCCACCATCAAGCGCCGGGTCAAGAGCATCTACGGCATCTACCGCAAGACCATCATGCAGAACAAGTCCTTTGATGAGATCTACGATATTTACGCCGTTCGTGTGATTCTGGACAGTCTGGCCGAGTGCTACAGCACCCTGGGCCTCATCCACGATATGTACCACCCGCTGCCCAACCGCTTCAAGGACTATATCTCCACCCCCAAGCCCAACGGCTACCAGAGCCTGCACACCACGGTCATCGGTCACGAGGGCATCCCCTTCGAGGTGCAGATCCGCACCGAGGAAATGCACCAGATCGCCGAATACGGTATCGCCGCCCACTGGAAATACAAGCAGAACGGCCAGGGCGCCGGCACCGAAGGGCGCTACGAGTGGGTCCGCCGTTTGCTGGAAAACCAGGAGGGCGCGGACGCAGAGGACTATATCCACTCTCTGAAGATCGATATGTTCTCCGATGAGGTGTTCGTCTTCACACCGGGCGGCGACGTGCAGAACCTGCCCGCCGGCGCCACGCCCATCGACTTTGCCTACGCCATCCACTCCGCCGTGGGCAACCGGATGGTGGGCGCCAAGGTGAACGGCCGGATCGTCACGCTGGACCATGTGCTGAAAAACGGCGACATCGTGGAGATCCTCACCTCCAAGAACGCCAAGGGTCCCAGCCGGGACTGGATGAAGATTGCCAGAAGCAGCGAGGCCCGCAGCAAGATTCGCCAGTGGTTCAAGAAGGAGAAGAAAGAGGAGAACATCGCAAACGGCCGTGCCGCCTTCGAGGCGGAGCTGAAGCACTGCGGCATCTCCATGAAGGACGTTCTCTCGCCGGAGATGCTGCCGGTGCTGTTGAAGCGGGTGTCCTACGGCTCTCTGGACGACATGTACGCCGCCATCGGCTACGGCGGCTTCACCGCCCAGAAGGCAGTGAGCCGGATCCAGGGGGAGCTGAACCGGGTGGCGAAGCTCCACCAGGCGGAAAAGGCCGCCGAGGAGCTGGCGGAGGCCAAACCGGCGGAGCCTGCCAAACAGCCCTCCGCTCCCAAGCGGGTGAAGAGCGAGCAGGGCATCATCGTGGAGGGCCTGGATAACTGCCTGGTGAAGTTCTCCAAGTGCTGCACCCCGGTGCCGGGGGACGACATCATCGGCTTTATCACCCGCGGCTACGGCGTGTCCGTCCACCGGTGCGACTGTCCCAACGCCTCGGAGGAGAAGCGATCCCAGCCGGGGCAGGAGGGGCGCTGGATCAAGGTCTCCTGGGGCGGCGACACCAACGACAGCTATCCCACGATTTTGGAGGTGGTGTGCAAGGACCGGCAGGGCCTGCTGCTGGACATCGCAGGCAACAAGATCGTTTTCCTGCTGATCGTCAACGTGATCTTCCTGATTGCAGGCTGCTTCGTGGACGCCAACTCCGCCATGTACATCTTTATCCCCATCATGTACCCCGTAGCCACCCAGCTGGGCATCGACCCCGTCCACTTCGGCGTGATCGCCACAGTGAACCTGGCTATCGGCCAGGTGACTCCTCCCGTGGGTGTCAACCTGTTCGTCGCCATCGGTGTGTCCGAGAAGCTTCAGGGCCTGCGGGACAAGACCAAGGTCACCATTGTCTCTATGTCCAAGGCTGTGTGGCCCCAGATTGTGGCGTGCATTATTGCGCTGCTGCTCATCACCTATGTGCCCTGGTTCTCTACCGTGCTCTTGTTCGGCAAATAAGCATCTCCTGACTTGGCTGTAACCGCGCTTTGCGGTTTCAGATAATACCTGCTACAACTATTTTAAGGAGGCAAAACAATGAAAAAGTTTCTTGCACTGCTCCTGGCGCTCACCATGGCTCTGGCCCTGGTGGCCTGCGGCGGTGGCGATGACGCTGCCAGCGATACCACTGCCGACAGCGGCGATGATGCTGCCGCTTCCACTGGCGAGTTCGAGGAAATGACCTGGAAGTTCGCCTGCTCCGCCACGGAGACCTCTCCCTGGGTGGACGGCGCCAAGGAGTTCGCCCGGATCGTGGGCGAGAAGACCGGCGGTGCCATCACCGTTCAGTACTATCCCGCTGACCAGCTGACCGCCGGCAACCAGACCGACGGCATCCAGGCCCTGATGGACGGTACCACCGAGTTGTCCATGCACTCCAACCTGATCTGGTCCTCCTTCGACCAGCGGTTCAACGTGGTCTCCCTGCCCTTCCTGTTCAGCAGCACGGAAGAGGCTGACGCGGCCCTGGACGGCGCCGGCGGCGAGGCTCTGGGCGAGATTCTGGAGAGCACCTACAACG
>ERZ826051.3650-NODE-3650-length-9927-cov-4.078910_pt1 | contig 9927 bp, 14 predicted proteins | sample MGYA00519928_ERZ826051 | MGnify/ENA primary metagenome ERZ826051 (study PRJEB31778, sample SAMEA3449219) | human gut metagenome | biome: human gut; feature: human-associated habitat; material: faeces | place: United Kingdom | collected 2010/2012 ...
TAACAAAATATAACAGTTATTAAATCTCTTAAAACAGGTGAAATCTCAATCGGAAGTTGTAGAGGAGGAAACAAAATGCTAACCGTTAAACCAACAGCAGAAATGCTTGCAGAGTGGAAACGAATTTTTGAAGCACACCATGCAGCGATGAAGCCAAACCGAAAAACAGGAACAGAAGTAGACCAATATTTCAGAAATAAATATGCCCATCAAGTATTTAACGATGCAGCTTTTCAAGAAATAGTTGCACTCAATATCACAGAGAATGCATTCTCTCGCAACAAATTGCCCAAAGGTGTGCTTCCTAATATAAAAAGCTATAAGACAGGCAATGCTCTTGTCGGCATTGATTTAAGCACAGGAGAATTTCATATTGAAAGCGAAAATATCGAGGAAGTAATGCCACTGCACGATGATTTGTTTGTCTACCGTGGATTAGATGAGGAAGATTTGAAAAACATCTTTTTGGTTGCGGAGTATGTAAAACTCATGCAAAACTAAATTCCAGTTTTTGAAACTGAGAAATCGGAATTTGTGGAGGATAACTATTGTGGATAAAGCAGTTATTTATATACATGGAAAAGGTGGTAATGCTGAAGAAGCTATTCATTACAAACCGCTCTTTAGTAATTGTGATGTGATTGGTCTCGACTATACTGCACAGTTTCCATGGGAAGCAAAAGAAGAATTTCCATTACTTTTTAATTCAATTTATAGAAACTACAAAACTGTTGAAGTAATTGCCAATAGCATTGGAGCGTATTTTGCTATCAATGCCTTATCAAATCAGCAAATAGAGAAAGCATATTTTATTTCGCCCGTTGTAGATATGGAAAGGCTTATTGCTGATATGATGATTTGGGCAAATGTTACAGAGGATGAACTCAAAGAGAAAAAAGAAATTCAGACAACCTTTGGAGAGACTCTTTCATGGGATTATCTTTGCTATGCAAGAGAAAATCCTATTATATGGGAAATCCCAACGCACATTTTGTATGGTGAAAAAGATAATCTTACCGCTTATGGAACGATATTTGAATTTGTACAGAGGACTAATTCAACACTTTCTATTATGAAAAATGGAGAGCATTGGTTTCATACGGATGAACAAATGAAATTTCTTGATGAATGGATAATAAAATCTTCCAAATAAATTCAAGTTTTTGAAACTGAGAAATTGGTATTTTAAGAGGAGGTATGTATTATGAATATAGGATTTTGGTCATGTATAATTTTGGTTATACCATTTGTAATTATAGGTGTGTTATTTGCGATTTTTAAGGAAAAAGCAACTAAATTTGTTTCAGGATTTAATTCATTTTCTAAAGAAGAACAGGCAATGTATGATAAAGCTCAGATCTCTCGTGATATAAGAAATCAGTGCTTCATATGGACTGTTATAATGTTAGCAGGAGCGACATTATCCTGCTTTTTAACCCCATATATGGTTATACCAACCTATATTATTTGGTTAGTTCTGTTTTTTAGAGAAGTCCACTTTGATAATCATAAAGCGTTTAAAAAATATTTATTAAAATAAATTATTGTTTGCAGGAGATGCTTATTTATGAAAAAAGGAATAAACAAATCAATCTTATTTTATGTTGTATCAGCTCTGTTTTTGATAGCCTCAGCTATTGGCTTAACGACTGGAAATGAAAATACTATGGCTATAATATGGTTAAGTCTTGGTTCCGCATTTCTTTGCTTAGGTTCGACTTATAAGAAAAAGGAAAACAATAAAACAAATACAGATGATAAATAATTTCCTGCTTGTATTGTTGGAAAATCGGGATTCATAGAATCCTTTTGTGATTTGCAACTTCTGGTTGACAGATTTACAGCCTGAAATGGTGGAATGCAAACAGCAAAACTGTTATATTTAGCTCATAAAATCTGCAAAAGGAGGAAAAAATGATTTTAGCTGATAAGATTACAGAGGAAAGAAAAAAGAATGGATGGTCACAGGAAGAACTAGCCAATCAGTTGGGCGTATCCAGACAGGCAGTATCTAAGTGGGAAAGTGCAGGAGCTGTTCCAGATTTGCAAAGAATTTTACAGCTGTCGGAGCTTTTTGGTGTTAGTACAGATTACCTATTAAAAGATGAAATGAAAGCAGAAAATATCACCTATCACGAAAGTACTGAAAGCTATGCAGAACCGTTGAAAAAAGTAACTATGGAGAATGCAAATGAATTTCTTGACATGAAAAGAAATGGATCCAAAGTAGTGGCAAACGCAACAAGTATGTGTATCTTAAGTCCAATATTATTGATTGTTCTTGTGACAATGGCAGAAGATAGCGTATTTCATGTTTCGGAATCTCTGGCAACAGTATTTGGATGTGTTTTTTTGCTTGGAATGGTTGCGGCAGCCGTCTTTTTGTTTATTACATATGGAATGAGTGAATCACATATGGAACATTTTGAAAAAGAATGCTTTGAAACAGAGTATGGTGTATCTGGAATGGTACGAGAAAAAAAAGATTCCTATGAACCAATTTTTATCAGAGGAACAGCTGTTGGGGTAGTGCTTTGTATACTGGCAGTGATTCCGACAATTATTGCCGAATCTATGGAAGCGTCCGACTATTACTGTGGTCTTTCCGTTGGATTACTGCTATTCATACTTGCAATAGGAGTGAATCTGTTGGTTCGTGTTGGGATGGTAAAAAGCAGTTACGATACCCTTCTTCAGGAAGGAGAATATACAAAAGAAGAAAAACTGTTTAAGAAAAAGACTGACACGTTTTCTGGTGTATATTGGTGCTTGACTACAGCGATTTACCTTGCATGGAGCTTCTGGACGATGAGCTGGGATATTACATGGATTGTATGGCCGGTTGCTGGTGTTTTGTTTGCAGCATTGCTTGGTGTGGTGAAAATGGTGTTAAAGAATGGCAGTAAAACTCAGTGCTATATTTAAGATGGAGTTAAGTTTTTTTCGCATATTATACGCATCCAGAAATTCAAGTTTACAGAACTGAATCAAAAGAGCTCGAAGGAGCTCTTTTTCCTTTTTTATAATAGTATCTGGGACTGTTGTTCCGTTGATAAGATTTTCAAGTTGTTGTGCGACTTCGGCTTGTTTGTTTGGATACAGACTACTATAAGTATTTAAGGTTTGAAAGAATTGTAGAGCAGATGAAACAGGCACAGGGGATCACGGAACAGTTAAAGGCAGAAAATCAGATGGAATGGGTAGCGAGAATGAACAATATGTAATCGTGTGCAAGGGAGATTGTGGATACAGAGATGGTTTATCAATAATGGAAATAAAATGAAGGAGAAAAGGCGGCAGTTTAGAAAGGCTGTTGCCTTTTAGGAATTGTTGTTTATTTGTTGTTTTTTATAAGATATACTATAAAGAAAAGATAGCATTATAGCCAGAGGTGGAATTTATGAACTATAAAATTTTAATGGTTGATGATGATAGAGAATTGCTAAAAATGTTGAATCAATACTTTACATTGAAGAATTATACAGTGATTATTGCAGAAAATGGCATAGAAGCAATGGAAAAGATAAGTGCAAATCCCGATATTATTTTATTGGACGTAAATATGCCGGGAATGGACGGAATTGAAGTGTGCAGAAGAATCAGAGATATGGTTTCCTGTCCGATTATTTTTTTGACTGCAAAAGTAGAAGAACAGGATCGAGTAATGGGATTGTTGTCTGGTGGTGATGATTATGTTTTAAAACCATTTAGTTTGAAAGAATTAGATGCTAGAATTATTGCCCATTTGAAACGTGAAGAACGTTTACATAGGAAAAAAGAACAAAGGTTTTATGGAGAATTAGTGATTGACTATGCCAGTAAATGTGTACATATTAAAGGGAATGCTTTAGAGCTTACGAAATTAGAGTATGAGATCATAGAATTTTTGTCTATGAACCCTGAAATGGTATTTGATAAAGAACGAATCTATGAGAAGATTGGCGGATATGATGCAGAAGGGGACAGCCGGGTGGTTACGGAGTTGATTCGCAGAATCCGCAAGAAAATGAAAATGTATTCGGAACACGAATATATTGCAACGGTATGGGGGAGGGGATATAAATGGGCAAAATAAAAAATCTTTCGTTAAGGAAAACCATTGTTTTGTATATGATAATTAGTTTAATAATTAGTTTTTATCTTTCAGCACTAATTATGCGAATAGCAAGCACAGTACAAAACAACATTTGGTGGAATTATGTAGACCAAGAAGAATATTTTGAAATGGCTGAAGGGGATGGTAGAAGGTATTTGCCAGATGTTCCGAGACCACATTCTTATGAAATGAAAGAATTTGATTATCATGTATCGGAAATATGTGATTTTCTTCAGACATTTACAGTGCTTATCGTATCTGTTGCAGGGAGTATTATAGCGGTATTTCTTTTTTATAAGCATAAACTGAAATGCCCTATCGAAGAATTAGAACTGGCTTCCCGACAAGTTGGTCGAAATAATTTAGATTTCCATATCACTTATGAAAATGAAGATGAGATGGGCGGATTGTGCAAAGAGTTTGAACGAATGAGAGGACAGCTGGCAGAGAATAATCAACAGTTATGGAAAATGCTTGAGGAAGAAAAGGCTTTGCGGGCTGCCATTGCACATGATATACGTTCTCCGCTCTCTGTGCTGGAGGGGTATCAGGAAATGCTTTCAGAATATCTTCCGAAGAAAGAGATAAACATGGAGCAAGCCTTAGAAATGGTAAATGAAAGCAAAAAACAGATTGAACGTATGGATATCTTTGTGGAAACTATGCGAAAGATGAGCAGTTTAGATACAAGGGAGTTAGTAGCAGAAGAAATTACCAGTAAACAGGTAGAAATAGACGTACGGGCAGAGATGAACGTGTTTAGGAAAAAATTTGGAAAGCTATATGAATTAGAATGTTCGGAAACAGAAGAAAAATTTTCAGGAGATAAGGAAGTGATTTTAGAGGTTATAGAAAACCTTTTGTCAAATGCCTTTCGTTACGCCAAGACAAAAGTGGAAATGGAAGTGTTTCTTACCTGTTCTGAATTACAGATCAGAATAAAGGATGATGGAGTGGGATTTACAATAGATAAGCAAAAGGCAACAGAGCTTTTTTATCAGCAAAATGTGAAAGACAGTTTGAAACATTCAGGAATGGGCATGTATATCAGCAGATTGTATTGTGAAAAGCATGGTGGTCAGTTACTGATAGAAAATGAAAAACAGAGTGGAGCTGTAATAACAGCAGTATTTCATCGGATTGCATGAGCGGTCCGATTTTTTTATGCTGTTGTCTTTTTGTTGTGATTTATATTTTATGATGTCTATAACGAAGGAAAGGAGGAATACGTATGATTGCTATTTTTAAAAGAGAGATTATGAATTATCTAAAGCGACCGTTATTTTGGGTAGGTGTTCTGCTTGTGATTTATGGTGTGTTTAATGCGACAAGTCCATATTTAACCACACATTATCTTACAACGGGGGAGAAAATCATCAATGATCAGTCCAACACTTCGGTTGAAGGAGAAGTGTATGAGGGCTATATTCCAGCCACGCCTGAAAAGCACAGAGAGGTATGGCATGAAAAGGTAAAAATAAAATTAACGGATGTGTTTGGATTGACGGATTCAGAAGCACAGAATGTCATTGAAAAGCTGGAAAGCATGAATTTAAAAGAGGCCTATGCGTATTTGGAGCAGGAATATGACTGGTACGGGGCAAGGTATTTATACGAGGACAGTACGTATTATAAGGGAACGGCAGAAGAAATCAACGCATATCTAGATAAAAAATTGGAAGATAAGACATTTTCTTTTTATTACGCAAGAAAATTTGCTGATTTTGCGGGTCTGTATATGGTGTTTTTTGCAATTATTATGTTGGCGGTTTTATTTTTACAAGATACAAAAAAGCATACTTATGAATTGTTGCATACAAAGCCTGTGACTGCCGGGAAGTATGTAATGGGAAAAGTGAGTGCAGGATTTACAATTTGTTTGCTTGTGCTAACTATTTTGAATATACTGTTTTGGGTATTGTGCCGCATCTATACAAAGGATAGTGGATTTGAAGTGCGACTATGGGATTTTGTGGCTTCTACGGTACTTTATATATTGCCTAATATGCTGATGATTGTGAGTATATATACATTGATTTCACTCATATTTAAAAATCCACTTCCGGGTGTACCACTTTTGATTCTTTATATGGTGTATTCCAATTTGGGCGGAACTAATGCAGAGGGAGTTTACGGATATTGGGGCAAACCTTTGGCAATCATGGTACGATTTCCGGGGCAGCTTTTTGATACGACACCGCCCCCGATGGCGCTCTTAAATCAAAGTTTTCTTATTATTGTATCGGTAGTAATTATACTGATTTCGATACAGATTTGGAAGCGGAGGCGAATATAAATGAAGAAGGAAATGAAGATTGTTCTGCCATTTTATAAAATTGCTTATGCAGTATCCTTTGTTGTAATTTTAAGTGTGATTCGTGCAGTTGTTTTCACGTATGAAATAGGACTATCCATAGAGCCGCCTTTTGCGATATTGACTGCTGTTTTTTGTGCAGATACTTATGTGCAGGAAATTACAAGCAACCGTTCCGAAGTTCAGAGACTGTATCAGATAAAAAAGAGAATCTATTCTATTATACAGAGACTGATGATACAGGGAACTTTTTTGCTGCTGCTCGCTGTTCTTGGATATGGATTGTTTTTTGCGTTTCAGAAACCAATTACACATCCAGTAACAGAAAGTGAAATACTTCAGTTTATTACCTGTTTTGGGGCGATTGTAGTAACTATTTTCTTTTGGGGAATATTGGCTAATACATTGTCTATGCTTTTTCGCAATATGTGGATGGGAATTGGAAGCAGTCTTTTGATATGGGTAGCAACAAATTCCACAGGTGGAGATAAACTTTTTGGAGCATGGAATCTGTTTTCTTATTCTTTTAGAGATATAGAAAATACTGCCGATATTACATGGCTGTATGGGAAAGGCTTGTGTATTTGTATCGGACTGATTTTGTTACTGGCATTGCCGAAGATCGTAAGAAAGAGAGGGTAAATTTATGAGTATTCATATTGAGGATTTAACGGTAAGATTTAAGAATAGTGTCACAGCAATCGACCATGCAGATTTAGATATACCAAATGGGATATTTGGACTATTGGGAGAAAATGGAGCGGGAAAGACAACTTTGATGAGAGTTTTGACCACTGTGCTTAAACCTACAAACGGAATGGTTACATTAGACGGAATTTTGTATAGCGAAGGAAACTATGAAAAAATCCAAAGAAAGATAGGGTATTTACCACAGGAAATTGAACTGTATCCTAATTTGACGGTTCAGGAGTGTTTGGAGTATATGGGAGATCTGGCAGGTGTTCCGAAAGCAGAATGTAGAAAGCGGATAGATTATTATTTGAAAAAGACCAGTCTTATAGAACATCGTAAGAAGAAAATGAAGCAGTTATCAGGCGGTATGAAGCGACGGGTAGGATTGGTGCAGGCGCTTTTAAATGAACCGGAATTTTTAATTGTGGATGAGCCAACTACCGGTTTAGATCCGGAGGAACGTATTCGCATCCGCAATTTGTTAGTAGATTTTTCTGAAAACAGAACGGTTTTGTTTTCAACTCATGTGGTAGAAGACTTAGCTGCCACCTGCAATCAGCTTGCAATTATGCATAAAGGTCGATTTCTGTATGCGGGTTCTATGAAGAATTTGACAGAAGAAGCACAGGGGAAAATCTGGATTTGCAAAGTACCTGATGAGAGAAAAGCAAGAGAAGTGGAACAGAAGTATCGTATTACATCAAAACAGTATGTTGAGGGGGGATTGCAGTTAAGAGTGATTTCTGAAATACAGCCAGAATTGGAGTGTATGTCAATTCCTGCAACGTTGGAAGATGCTTATATTTATGTGACGAATCAATACGAGTAGATAAAGCACCATCTGATGCTTTACTACCAGTTGCACGTTGTTCGCTTTGAATATTTGTGGAGAAAAAGTATGTATTATTTTGGCTTTCTATAAAACCTATAAACCAGCCATTTATATCCTGCCCGTTCACTCGTCTGGTTCCGGTTTTTCCATAAAATTCTCCATTTTCAGAGGCGGTAAGATGGATGGAATTTTTGACGGCATGAATATTAGCAGGAGTAAAGTTGAAGTTGTTTCGATATAAATTTTTCAAAAGTTCAACTTGTTCTACTGGTGAAATCTTTAAGGATGACTGCATCCAGTAGGAAGAGAAATCTCCGGATATATTTTCATTGCCATATCCTATTTGCTGAAGGTATGAATTTATAGTGGAAGATCCGAGCTGCTTGTCGATTGATTCAAAATACCAGTTTGTATATATCTTTTAAAAGGTATATGATTAAGAAAAACGGCAGGAGGTATCTGAATGAAATCACATAAATATTGGTCTATCGGTGCACTGATTACAATGCTTGGAACTTTTTATACAGGTTATAAGGGATCAAAAGAAGGCCATAAGTACTTTGCAGCAAGTTCTTTGCTTTGCATGATTATGGCTATTTATACAGGACACAAGATGATTTCTGGTAAAAGTAGGAAGAAAAAAGAAGTTTCAGTAGAGAGTGTTGAAGATTAAAAAACAAAATATTTTAATAAATAACGCCGGTGCGGGATTTTTGATATCCAGTACTGGCGTTATTTATTCTACAGGGGCTTGGGGGTGTAGCCACCAAATATATTATTAATTTTCTTCTTCGGTAAGTTTGTTAAGGATCCACTCCCTATTGATAACAATATCCTCATCATCGCGGAGATCTTTGAAATCAGTGCAGTGTGAAGAAGCAAATTCATACATATTGTCAATGTCAACTGAGTAATTTGTATTTCTGCTTTTAATGTGCTTTACGATTGCCATTCATACCACCTGCCAGTTTTAGTACCTCTTTTCTCAGTAGGAATAAGTCCGTGATGCACTGATGGATTTCATTTTCTATAGCACGTGACTGACTGCCACCACTGTTAAAATGCTTGGCAATCTGATTGAGATTCTTTTCTTTTTTCTTTGGTGCCATAGTCCTCCTTCCTTTTTGATAAGACATCTTGGATGTGCGATTACACTTTTTAACCGGCTGTCCCTTCCGGTTATATAAAGTGCTGCGACTATCTTTGATAGAGAGGCAACTGATATCTTTGATGTCTGTACGAGGGTATGGGGAATCGGAATCCCCATCAAGAGACTTACCCGGAGGTATGCCGTAGCCATAAAATGGCGATACGGTAATACCTGGGTGGATCTTGCTCTAATCTACGAACCCTCTTACATATACAAAAGATGGAAGACTAAAATACAGGGTGCGAGAGAAAGGATTTTTAGAAAATTTAAAAATAACTTAAAAACTTGACTTATAATATTCGTAAAGTTAAAATGAAATAAATTAAGTTAAAAGGAGAACGGGGAATATGATAACAAGCGTATTTGGAATTTCAATAAAATATGAAGCATGGAATCAACAGGATTCTTTACCTGTTTATATCGCAGGAAGTTATAATTTTCGCACAGCATATATTGGAAATAAACGTTGTATTATTCTTATTCCAACAGAAGAACTTGTAACGCTTCCCGCACTGAAAAAGCAAATTACAAAAATACAGCAGGTTGACAATGTGCCTGTCGTATTTGAACTTGCGGCAATATCAAATTATCGAAGAAAAAGTTTTATAGAAAATAATATACCGTTTATTACTGATAAGCAGGTCTTTCTTCCTTTTATTGGAACAATGCTCATGAATGAGAAAGAACCCGTAAAGCAAATTGAAAAATTTGTTTATTCCACGCAACAGCTGTTCCTGTTTTATCTGTACGGTAAGGAAAAACGATTGTATATTGCAGAAGCCGGAAAAATGTTGCCATTTACAGCGATGACATTGACAAGAGCAGTAAAGCAGTTGGAAGCA
>ERZ826051.3656-NODE-3656-length-9901-cov-2.700691_pt1 | contig 9901 bp, 3 predicted proteins | sample MGYA00519928_ERZ826051 | MGnify/ENA primary metagenome ERZ826051 (study PRJEB31778, sample SAMEA3449219) | human gut metagenome | biome: human gut; feature: human-associated habitat; material: faeces | place: United Kingdom | collected 2010/2012 ...
TTTGTCTTATCCTCGGCGTCCTGCTTTGTGATGTTCAGGTTATACTTGGCATCTTGCAGTTGGTTGGTCAAAGTCAGCTTCAAGAGGGTTGTCCTGTCGTCTGCACAGCTTACTGTGTTATTGAGAATCTTGTATTTCTTGCCGTCAATCTCAATCACATTGCCCTTAGATCCGCCGTAGAATGGTCCGGCTTCCGTTACACTTTCCAGTACGCGGTAGGTGTAATACGCATAGGGATCGACTTCCGCATCAAATTTGTCCAAGCCGGTAAACGTTGTGACCCAGCCGCTGTAGCTGTCTGTCAACTGCTTGACCTCCTGGACATCCTCCCAATTGCCTTCCTTGTCCGGTGTTTTGGTGCGCTGCAATTTCAGGTAGATGGCGGTGGGCAGGCCGTCTTTAATTACCGTGCCGTCCTGCTTTTGCCACTGCTTTGTAACCTCTATGTCGATCAGCTGGCGCTTTGTGTTGACAAATGTTGCTGTTGCTACATTGGTATCACCTTCCACGACAGAACCGCGCGCCTTGATGCCGTCCACAACCGCGCGGTCACTTCCGCCGCCGGTGATGGTCACCAATTGCAGGCTTGTTTCCGGATGCGCAACTTCCGACACAACAAACCGTGTACCGACCGGAATCCCTTTAATTTCGACTTCGCCGTACTCTTGACCATCTTTTTGCTTTGTCACTGTACATTCGTACTCTTGTTCCGGAATATCCACGCCGAGGCCTTGGCCGCCGACATCGCTGAACTTGACGGTAAATTTAAATGTTTCATTGAGCAGTGACTCTTTCCCAGCCGCATACTTGCGTATGATCAGCTTGCCGGTCTTGACCTTGTTGGTGAAAACCACCTTCAGCTTGGTCAACTCGTCTTTGTCAGCCGTACCGCTGTAGGAGCGGAAAACGAGCGTATTATCAGTCGGTTTCTTATCTGTGCTAACATATGCGTTCTTGATTGGGTTTCCGTTTTTATCTTTTCTTTCAATCACCTTCTCCGTCCGGCCATCGTTCGGGGCAGTGTCTTTAACATTTTCCAGTGTGGTAACACTGCCTGTCATCACATACTCACTCGCACCGCTTACCTTTGTCACCGGTGCATCATTTTCGTAGACCGTCCAGAATGTATCATACAGATTCGGATCAACCTGCTCCTGCAGGGCTATGTAGCTGCCGCGGCGGAACTGATCCTTAAAGGTGACCGTTTCACCGTCCTGCAGCAGGAACTGGCCGTTCTCATCCACAACATCCACAACATCCCCATTGCCACGGTCGGAAGAAAACACGGCATATGTCGCGTTTTCCAGATTTCCGCTTGTGGCAGAGCCATAGTCTGGGATGTCGTACTGCTCGGTCGTAAAGCCTGGTTTTGTCTGCTCCTTCGGCGCGCTGCGGAATGTAAAGTTGCGCAGGTAAATTTTGCGCGCAAAGTTATCGCCCACCGTTATTTTTGTAAGCTGATTGTTGAAACCTTCATCTTTTTGCAGAGAGTTCAGCAGCAGCCGTATGGTGTACCACTGCCCCGGATGCAGCCCGGTTGCCGCACCGTAGACATCCCTGCTTTGCAGGCCCTTGCCGTTGATACAGCCTTTTTGTTTGCCTGCTGTATCCAAAAGCTCCACATACAGGTTGCCCAAGGCGCAGGTATCGGTCTGTTTGCCCTCCACATAGACATCAAAGGTCAGGTAGCTGTACTGGCTTATATCGATTGCTGTACTCAATGGCAGGGTGCCCCGGCGCTTTTCTCGGTGCGCACTGGTTGGGTCATCCATTGTGGCTGACCACAGCACAGCGCTGCCTGTGCCTATGTCACTTGGCAGATTCTGTACATACTCCAAACTAGCGGAGACATCGGACGAGCCTACAGCTTTTTTATAGGTTTCTTCTGGGAGTGCTTTGATTTCACCCTCTTTGTAAGAAGTATCTTTTGCGCCGTAGTGGGTGGCCAGATTCTTGATGTTGAAGGTGAAGATCTTCTGGTTTTGGAAGCTGTCCGTGAACAGATCGTTTACTCCCGTAACATCGACCTTTTTCTCGACCTGCAGCTCGTTGTTGTCGGGGAAGTTGAACGCCACCGCCATGTTGGACTCCCACATGCCGCGCTCCATGTAGAACATGGTCAGGGTGTGGGTGGTGCCTTTGGTGAGGGTGAATTCATCGTCACCCTTATGAATCTTGCCCTTCTTGTCGAATGTGACTTTGCGGCCGTTGAAGTAGACAAATTTGTTCTTAGCATCATCCTCGTAAACCGCACCGCCTGTTTTGTTGGAGCTGACATAGGGGGTTACGGTGTTGGCTTTTCCATTATCGCCAAATTCCAGCAAGCCGGACGCTTTACCGTGCGCGCCGCCGACATCCAGCACCAGCTGACCGTCAATGTAGACCCACACATCATCGTCACCGGAGAAGAAGAACTTGATGGGGACTTTATCATTGGCATCATTCCCTACTTGAACCATACCGTCATTGGTCAATGTAAAGTCAAATTGCAGCTTCGCACCAAAGCCGTAGTTGTATTGGGATGCACCACCATTGCCAACGCTCTTGTTGAACGGGAAGAAACCAAATGTACCGTTCGTATTGTTGTTGTATTTACGGTTTTCTGATTTGATGTCAGTGGTGAGTTTGCCGCTATCATCTTTGGTAGATCCCAGATAAAACTTGCCGTTGTCCTTGTCTTGCGTCAGATACAGCGAGGATTTGCTGCTGTCATAGTACCAATATTCAGCTTTCGCCTCTTTGTCGTCGGTTGCGTCATCGGTATTCTTAAAAACAGCATCTTTCGTAAACGGGAAAGAAACATTCTCATACACCTTACCCAGCACGGTGTTAAAGGTGTTTTTGCCTTCCAAAAATTCTTTGTCAAAATGCGGGTCAACAAGACTTTCCGTACCTGCCGTACCTTTTAATACCGGCAGTCCGTTTGCACCGCTGGTCGAGGTTTTATCCTCTACCAGACCTTGGAAGGTTCGGGCGAAACCGGCTTCGTCATTAGCAACGTCACCCTTCGTGTTCAAAACCGAGTTGTTTACGGCCATGAAGGTGTTGTATTTTTCTTTTTCCTTGATCGGATCGCCCCAGCCATACAGACCCATACCGGTGGCAACGCCTGCAAAGGGGCAACTCCAGTCACTATAAGAAGGTTGGAAATGTCCGGTATAAATAGGGTATTGAACCTTTTTGTTTGCCTCATAAGCACTGCTGAGGGCGCGGTTAAACTGTTCAAATGTAACATACCAGCGTTGGGAATTGGTACTGCTGTCCGGGTAGCTGTCACGGTTAAAGCCGTTCAGCTCGTAGTCGGTGTAGTAGTCATAGAGGGTGCTGGTGATGTACTTTGTGCCCGCCTCTTGGGTGAATTTTTCGCTTGCAATGTCCACAACGGTCGTGCCTTTGCCGCTTTCGGCATTGCGGATCGCGTCTTTCTCGCCCCAGTAGCCGTCACGGTAGACAGCATTGCCATTCGTGTAGACCGACGGATCGCCATCATCGGCAAAGAAGCAGGGTGCTTTCAAGTTCAGGGGGATTTCCGCTGTGCTATACTGCTTCGTTAGATCATCTACTGCAGACTTTCCGTCTGCGTCCTGACGCGCGGAGAATTGCACTGCGGTGAAAGGGCCACCATCAGGAACCGCGCAAGACCACAGCTGGCGGTTGGTGGCGGTGTTTTTCTCTTTTTCCATCTTAACCGCTTTATGAGTGCCGTCATTTTTTACGAAGAAGCAGTACATCTCACCGCCCTTATACGGCATTGGCGATTGCTGTAAACCCTCACCGTCATAACCATACGAGGAGAGCGTTGCATCAAAATAAATGGGTTTGTCCTTTGTAAACAAATCGCCGCCTGCGTTTTGCCAAGGGCTTCCAGCACTTCCGCTTTCGCTATAGACAAAGCAGTTGTTCGCCGTCAGGTCAAAATACTCCGTATCACCGTAGCCATCTTTGCTGAAATTGTAATATTTTTCGCTTTCATAGCCCTCCCAAGTAAACTTTACAAACTGCGATTCGTTGTTCGGAATTGTGATTTTCTGGTCGGCCATGGTATTAGCCGCTACCGTGCCAATCGTCTGGCTGCCAGTTTCTACAAAAGTACCGTTTTCTTCACCTTTTTTGTAAAATGTAGCGGTAACACCGTTCAGCGTTGTTGTGCTTGCATTTTTGAAGTAAAGCGGCATACCCGCGTAATAGTATTCCACGCGCGTCCATTGGGAGTCGTTGTAAGCGTTGTTTACATTATCTGTAGATGTACCATCAAACCTTTTTCCAGCAATCTGGTCAATTGTTGTCCACTTATAACTATTATCATTATACTCATGTCCGCCAAAGGCAAATATTTCTCCTTTATGGGTATCTCCTTCATAATACTGAAAAATCAGTCGATAAAAACCGCCCTCTGGATAGTCCGGCTGACTCAGCGTAACCTTAAATATCTTACGATTGCCAATCGTTTCGCCGGTATCAAGCATATACCTATTTAAGTCTCTGTCGCTCCCATCCTTTGTTCTTTGCGCATAGAACTTGATGCGATAATTCTCATGATATTTAGTATTATCAACCGCAAAATAAATGGTTACCGTTTTGGGGATAAAACTCGCCGCTTCCCCCTCATTCGATGCGGTCATTGGTGCAGACCTGTCATCGCTCTCCGTTTCGTCCTCGCTGTAGGTATCCGCTGCGAAGAAGGTTTCTTTCGCGCCAGCTTCGCCCGCAGGGTCTTCTCCGTTATCCGCAGTACCTTCTTCGTCATCCGAGGTATTTTCTTCGGTGAGATTGGTTTTTTCCTCGTCCGGGGCGGTCTTGTCCGCAGCGGCATTGTCAGCCGGGGCGGTATTCTCTGAACCGGTCACGCCCTCGGTAAGGGGCGCGCCTGCGGCTTTGTCTGTTGTGTCGGTGCTGTTTGTAATCGTTTCCGAGTTCGACACAGAAATTTCAGGCTCTGTTTTGCTGCCCTCGTTTGTCGTTTCAGCGTCCTTTTGAATGGTTTCCACATTCGACACAGAAATATCCGACCCGGTTCCATCAGCACCATTTCCCGTATTGTCATCGTCCGGAATCGTTTCCGAATTTGAAACAGAAAAGTCAGTCTCCGTCTCCGCTGCGTATACCGGCAGAGCCATGCTTGCCAGCAGGCACAGGGCGGCCAGCAGTGCCACTACACGGTGCAGGTTGGAATTTGCCTTCGTCATCTGCCTTGCCTCCTTTTGTATGCGTTCAATACACTTTATTCCGCAGCTTACTGCGGAATAGCAAAGGGTGTACACCCTTTCGGCTTATGCTTTCCCCTGCGTCCACGCGCAATCGCTGGCGTATGGGGCGTGGAAAGCATGCTGTATTTGATTTAATTTGTATTCCTTTTTATGGAAAATTATAGTTCTTTGGTATGAGAATTTCAAGTACCTGTATTGAATCGTTTCATTTTCGGCAATTTGCTATGTTTCAACCGCATTATATTGTGCATCCTGATTGTTAGTGCTGTGCAGCTTTGTAAGATACAGCGCGATTTCTTGCACATCTGCACACTATATGTAGAATTATGTCGATATTTTTGCGCAGATGTTGCGAACCGCATGGGGCAAGATTTGTTCGGTCGTGTTGGAAAAGGGAAAACACAGGGGCGGCGTCCCCGACGCCCCGGGGGCGGCTGCCCATCTGCGGGCGCATATGGAATGCGCCCCTACGGCGTGATGGGCTTCTACCTTATTATATATACATAGAAAAACCACCCCGCCCGGCAGCGTAGGGCTGCGGGCGGGGTGGCTCGGGTGCTTATTTACTTCAGATCAAACCCATGAGGCTGGGCAGACCAAGGGAGAGCGCCGGGATATAGGTGACTGCCAGCAGGGCGGCAACCAGTGCCACAAAGTAGGGGATCAGCTTGGAGGTCACCTGCTCGATGGAGACATGGCCGATGCCGCAGCCGACAAACAGGACAGAGCCGACCGGCGGGGTGATGTTGCCCAGGCACATGTTGAAGATCAGCATAACGCCGAACTGAATCTCGGTCATGCCGAAGCTGATGGCGATGGGCAGGAAAATCGGGGTGAAGATCAGGATGGCCGGGGTGATGTCCATGAACATGCCAATGACCAGCAGAATAATATTCATCAGCAGGAAGATGATATACTTGTTGTCGGTCAGGCTCATCAGGCCGTTGGAGATGGCGGCCGGGATGCCGGAGTACGCCATAACGAAGGACATGGCAGAGGAAGCGGAAATCAGGAACAGGATGATGCCGCTCGTCTTGGCGGAGTTGAGCAGGATATTCAGGAAGCCCTTGAAGTCGATGCTCTTATAGATGATGGAGAGGATCAGGCAGTACAGAACCGCGATGCCTGCGCCCTCGGTGGCGGTAAAGACACCGGAGACGATGCCGCCGATGACGATGACGATGAGCAGCAGGGACGGAACTGCATCCCAGACGGTTTTCAGCACGCTCTGGCTGCGGTCAAAGCCGGTGGCCTTCATGCCGGCCTTTTTTGCGCCGATGAACGCAACGATCATGCAGCACAGGCCCATCAGGATGCCGGGGATGTAGCCGGCCATGAACAGGGTGGAGATGGACACACCGCCTGCGACGGTGGAGTAGACGATGAAGGCGGAGGTCGGGGGAATCAGCAGACCCGTGGGGGCCGAGGCGATGTTCGCAGCGGCGGAGTAAGCGGGGTCGTAGCCATTTTCCTCCTCAATGGGGCTGATGCAGCCGCCCATGGCGGACGCAGCAGCGACGGAGGAGCCGGACAGTGCGCCGAACAGCATGTTGCCGAGAATGTTGGCCTGTGCCATCGAGCCGGGAATCTTGCCGACAAACAGCTGCGCAAAGTTGACAAGGCGCTTGGCGATACCGCCGTTGTTCATGATGTTGCCGGCCAGAATAAACAGCGGCACAGCCAGCAGGGAGAACGACTCAACACCGGAGTTCATCTTCTGCATCGTGATAAAGGTGATCTGGTCCGAGGACAGGGTAGACATGGCCGTCACGATAGAGGATGCCACAATGCTGATAGAGATGGGCACGCCGAGGAACAGCAGCACGCCGAACACAGCGAAAAGGATAACGGTGGTCATGGTGATACTCATTTGTCTGCACCCTCCTTGGATTCTACTTTTTCGCCGGTGATGTCCTCATAGATGTTGATGATCTGCGCAATCACAATGAACACGCCGGAAATCGGGGCGATGGCGTAAACCAGACTGCGGGGGATGCCCAGCAGCTTCAGAATGTCATCGTCCCAGTCCAGTGTGTGGATGTTGAACAGCATCGTCCGGCTGGCGTTGGAGTAGTCGGTCACGTGGATCTTGCCGCAGGTCAGCTTCCAGATCAGCCAAGTCTCGACCGTGCCAAAGAGCAGATTGCCCCGCTCGGCCCGCGCACGCACACCGGGCACATTGTCCAGAATCCATTTCAGCTTGGTTGCCGAGAAATAAGCGTCAATGACAAGACCGGTCTTTTCCCGGATCTTGTCGGTCAGGCCCTGCGCCTTGAGCGCATCGCAGTATTCGCTTGTGCGGCGGCACTGCCATACGATGGCATGGCAGACCGGCTCGCCGGTGTCGCGGTCCCAGACGATCGTTGTCTCGCGCTGGTTTGTAATGCCAATGGCGGCAATGTCCTCCGCCGAGGCGCCGATCTGGTTCATGGCCGACAGTGCCACGCCCAGTTGGGTAGTCCAGATCTCGTTGGCATCATGCTCCACCCAGCCCGGCTGGGGGAAGTACTGGGTAAATTCCTTTTGCGCCACGCTGCACATCTCGCCCCGGGCGTTGAAAAGGATGCACCGGTTGGAGGTCGTGCCTGCATCCAGCGCCATAATGTACTTTTCGTTTGCCATCGCAATTCTCCTTGTGGTTCGGAAAACCGATTCTGTTGCCTATATTATACAGGATGTCTAAAAATAAATCGCGTGGCAAATGTACCAAAATTTTGCACGGTTTTTTGACAGAAAACCCGCCCGGCAGGCGCGGCCTCACAGGGCGCAAAAAAAGACCGCAGCCGGCGCATTCTGTCGGCTGCGGTCGCGGTCCTTTTTCTTTTCAGCGTTCTTTTTTCTGCTGTGCCTTGGGCAACTCCTCGGTTGCAGCAATGGCTGCGGCGGTCACCTCAATGGCACCGGCCTGCAGCAGCGCCGCCGCACAGGCGGACGCTGTGGCCCCTGTCGTGATAATGTCATCGACCAACAGCACCCGCTTGCCGGTCAGATCGGTGCCGGGGCGGCAGGCAAAGGCCGCTTTTGCGCGGCGCAGCCGTTCCTCGCGGTTCAGCTCCTTCTGCGGGCGGCCCGGATTCTTTATGTAGAGCGGCGTCACCACCGGGATTCCCAGCACTGCGCTCAACCGGCGCGCCAGCAAAAGCGGCAGCCCCGGTACGCCGGGCCGCGGCTTGTTGGGCGGCACCGGCACAATACAGCTGTACAGCGGCAGCGTATGCAGCCCGCGGTACTGCGGCAGATCCCCCACCCTGCGGGCGGGCAGCGCGCCGAAGATCAGCACCGCCATCCGGTCGGCCAGCTCCTGCGCATACCACGGGCGGCCGCCGCGCTTGCAGCGCAAAATCGCGCCGCGCACTGCATCGGCGTAGTAGTAGGCGGCTGCCGCCTCCCCCAGCGCGTAAAAAGCATGCTCTCCTTCCGGCAGGCGCGGCGGCAGATGCTGCAGCCGCATCTCCTCCGGCAGGCAGGCCGGGCAGACTGTCCCCTGCACGGCATCCGCCCCGAGCAGCGCCCCGCAAAAAGGGCACCGGCGCGGAAACAGCAGCGCCAGCAGCCGTGCGCGCGTCACCTCCGTGCGCCGCTTAATAGAAGCCACAGTCGTGCTTACCGTTCTGTTTTACACGGTACAGCGCCTGATCGGCATCCTTAAAGATGCTCTCGCCGGGGTTTTCGCGGTCGGTAAAGGCCACGCCCACGCTCAGCGAAACTGCGGGAAGCCCGTCCGTGGGATTGGACAGGGCGTCATTGATCAGCTCGATCTTGTCGCTGACCGTGTGGCTCAGCTCACGGCCGACATCCACCATGATCACGGCAAACTCATCGCCGCCGATCCGGCAGACATAGTCGATACTGCGGAAGGTGGTCGTCAGCAGGCGCGCCACCTTCCTTAAGATCAGATCGCCGACCGTATGACCGTGCAGGTCGTTGACCTGCTTAAAAATATCGATATCGCAGATGATCATTGCAAAGGGCTTTTCGCCGCCCTCATAAATGTTCAGGATCTTTTCAAACGAGCCGCGGTTCAGCGCATCGGTCAGCGCATCGGGCTCGGCCTCATGGCGGATAAGCTTCTGCGTCTCCTGATTTTCGCGGTAGACCTCATTGTAGGTCAGCGCCAGCTCCTGCAGCTCGGCGGCGCCCACCACCGGGAAGATTTCCCCGCGCTGAATGCTCTGGCTGTATTGCAGCAGCGGCTTCACGACCAGATGGCGGGTGATGATGCAGATCTCAAGCATCAGCGCGACCAGCACAGCCGCGCAAAGCTCGATCTTGCGGTAGACATCGGTAAAGATTTGCTCGGCACGGTTCTGGCGTGAACGGGTCAGCTCGATCAGCGCCGCCAGACTCTCGGAGATATTGTTCGTCACATCCTCGCGCATATTCTGGTACTGGCTGTTGCTGACCAACTGCTGGGCCTTGCGCATCTTATCGGCGTCCGACATCGTCAGGTCGCTGTCATGCAGCGAGACCGTCTGTATCTCGGCCGGCCAGTCGGCGGTGTCGGCCAGCGTGGCCTGCGCCGTCAAACGCATGGCATAGCGGTCGGTATAGCTCAGATACTGCGAGGTGGACATGGCAGATTGCAGCAGGGTAAACGCATCGGTGTCACTGTAATTCTCGGCGAAATACTCCAGCGCGGTCTCGCGGCGGCGGGTCGTGTTCAGTTCCTCAAAGTAGTTGTCCATGTACTCCCG
>ERZ826051.3657-NODE-3657-length-9898-cov-9.542213_pt1 | contig 9898 bp, 6 predicted proteins | sample MGYA00519928_ERZ826051 | MGnify/ENA primary metagenome ERZ826051 (study PRJEB31778, sample SAMEA3449219) | human gut metagenome | biome: human gut; feature: human-associated habitat; material: faeces | place: United Kingdom | collected 2010/2012 ...
ATCCGAGAAATACACGTGTTTTATACTACGACTGTACGAATTATTATTTTGAGATTGAAGAAGAAAATGGAAGCAAAAAATATGGAAAAAGTAAAGAACACAGACCAAATCCGCTTGTCACCATGGGACTTTTCATGGATGCGGACGGAATCCCTCTCGCCTTCGATCTTTTTCCGGGAAATCAGAACGAACAGGTCACTCTCAAACCGCTGGAAACAAAAGTGATCCGCGACTTTGAATGCAGCGACTTTATCTTTTGCTCCGATGCCGGCTTGGGAAGCAAAAACAATCGTTTCTTTAACAGTTTTGGAAACCGTTCTTACGTGATCACCTATTCATTAAAAAAGATGAAAAAAGAAGAACGTGACATTGCGATGAAACCGACGCAGTTCCGCATTCCGGGCTCCAATAAAATGATCGATCTGCGAACGCTGGACGAAACCGATGAGACTGTATTCAATACCGTATATTATAAAGAGGTTCCCCTTGTTACGGGAGATATGGACGAGACAGTCATTGTCACCTATTCTCCGAAATACAAAAAATATCAGCAGAAAATACGCAGCCGCCAGATTGAACGTGCGCAAAAAATGCTTCAAAATACAGGCAGTATACGGCGCGGAAAAACACAGAACGACCCTGCCCGTTTTATTCATAAAACATCCGTTACCGGCGACGGAGAAATAGCCGAAAAAAATGTGTATGAATTAGACGAAGAACGGATCCGGGAAGAAGCTGCGTATGACGGTTTTTATGCCGTTGTCACAAATCTGGAAGGGGATGTCCGCGAGATCATCAACATCAACAAACGTCGCTGGGAGATCGAGGAAAACTTCCGTATCATGAAAACGGAGTTTGAAGCAAGACCTGTTTATGTACAGCGTGACGACCGCATAAAAGCGCATTTTTTAACCTGTTATATCAGCCTGTTGGTTTACCGTCTCCTGGAGAAAAAACTGGGAGAAGGATTTACCTGCAGCCAGATCTTAGAGACACTCCGTGGAATGAACATGACGCTTTTAAGCAAAAACAGCGGTTATATTCCTTCGTATAAACGCACTCTGTTAACAGATGCTCTGCATGATGTTTTCGGCTTCCGGACGGATTATGAATTTATTTCAAAATCATCCATGCGGAACATCATAAAAGAAACAAAATCGAAAAAAAGCACAAAAGCAAAAATATAGTACATATCAATACAAAAGCAAAACGGTCACAAACCTCGTGTTTACAGGAGGTGTGGCCGTTTTATAGTCTAACAAGTGTCAAAGATGGAAATATACAAATACAGATAAAAAAGTTAGCGTAAAAAAACTTTCGGAAAAATAAATATTGAAAAAGGCAGTTCCTTTGTATAAAGTTTTAAGTGACGAAACAAAAACGCAAAGGAGATAGTTCCTCTGCTTCTACTTCTTAATAGAAAACAATAGAAAACAACAGAAAGCAAAACAACAGAAATAACGGCTAGAAATAACAAATTTGCGGAATTCACAAAACTAATCGTGAATTTAATTTTCAAGAACGCGAAAATTTTTGAAAATAAGTATATACAATCAAATGTTTGTGTGGTATGATGGATTGTAATATAAAAATAGGGTGATTTTTAATCCAAACGGAGGAAAGAAATGCAGACAATAAGCTACAAAAAGCTCTGGAAACTGTTAATTGACAAAGATATGTTAAAAAAGGATTTGGCTCAAAAAGCTAAGATTAGTCCAACATCCATAGCCAAATTATCCAAGAATGAGAATGTAAACACGGAAATTTTACAGAAAATTTGCAACGCCCTTGACTGTGATATTTGTGACATTATGGAGATGGTCGAGAGTAGTTCAGATGCAGAAGGAGAGAACTAATATAATGATTAGATTAGCGACAGTTTTTAGTGGTATTGGAGCAATAGAGCATGCATTGCAGAGAATGCAGATAAGGAATGAAATAGTTTTTGCATGTGATAATGGAGATGTGGCAATTCTTACAAAGAAAATAGGTATGAACATAGATGAAATCGGAAATGAGTTAAAATCATTATCGAAGATCATCAAAAAAATACAATTTAATGATGAAGTAGAAGATTTGTATAAAAATCAGTTGGACGGTATGTTGACAGAAGCACTAAATGAATATGAAACTGTTCTCTGTAAGATTGATTCATTTCCGAAACAAGATTCAGAATTAGTGGAAAAAATATTAAAAAATGTTATTTCTATGAAGGGAGTAAAAGCCTCGAGGGTAAAAGAGTATAAAAAGTTTTTAGCTGAAATTGGACAGGGATCTGAGCAACAGGCAAAACTTCGAGAATTACAAGTTATACTTGAAGTTTCAAATGACTATAAGAAAGATAACTCACTTGATGATCTTGGAAAAGATATTGAGTTTGATAGTGTCGATGATATCGATTGGAGAAGTATATCGGAGTTGGTCTATTCAGCTTATGAAAAACTTGAAGCTCTAGATGGAAAGAAGATAATTCGCAAAGTGCAGGATTTGTCACAGCGAGCAAGTCAGCTGCATGAGAAAATTAATTATATGGATGTCCAAAAAAAACTTGAAGCCATGGGAGACGACTGGAGTGCTAGAAAGAAATATGTAGATTCTCTTTATGAAGGAATGGAAAAGAGAAATAAAGTAAAGGCATCATATATGGCAAATTATAATATAAAAGATGAGCAGTTCCATTGGAATGTTGCATTCTTGAATGGCGAGCAATATGCTGGTCAGGTGGATCTCTTTGTCGGTGGAAGCCCTTGCCAATCTTTCTCTTTGGTTGGCAAACAGCGTGGTTTGGATGATACAAGAGGAACGCTTTTTTATGAGTATGCTAGACTAATTGATGAAATAAAACCGAAGGTTTTTATTTATGAAAATGTAAAAGCTGTTACCACACATGATGGAGGAAAAACATGGGAGAAAATGCAACAAGTTTTTTCGGAATTGGGATATAACTTTACATGGTCGATTTTGAATTCAAAGAATTATGGTATTCCACAGAATAGAGAACGATTATTTGTTGTAGGATTCCGTGAGGATTTAGATTTGGTAAAAGAATTTAGTTTCCCAGACCCAATTTTGTTAAAGAAAAAAATGAAGGACTTTCTTATGGATAATGCTCCTGGAGGATATTTTCTCCCGAAGAAAGGAGTAGAATTTGTAACAAAAGAAAAAAATCTTTCAAAACGATTCACGCAAATTGATGGTGAAGTACAACTATGTCAGAAGAAGAATCAACAGTTTAATTGGCATGGGGATTTTGTTTTTCAGTCAGAAGAGGATGCGAAAGAGAAAGAGATACCAGAACTTGAAAAATATTTTTTATCCGAAAAAGTAGTTAAATATGTAATGGCTACAGGAACAAAGAATTTTTATAGTAAACCAAAGACTGACTTAGATGTTGCGAGACCATTACTTACGACCATGCACAAAATGCATAGAGCTGGAGTAGATAATTATGTTACAACAGATGGAAGATTGAGAAAGCTTACACCAAGAGAGTGCTTACGTCTTATGGGATTCTCAGACAACTTTAAGATAGTAGTATCAGATACATCTATGTATCAGCAGGCAGGTAATTCGATAGTAGTTGATGTTTTGATTCATATTATGAACAAAGTTATTGAGAGTTGCCCATCTTTAATCGAGGAGGAATAGAATTATGTCATTTACACCATTTGCTAGATATAGAAATTTTACATTGGCAAATTTTAAGGCTTTGCTTGAAGTTTATCCTGATATGGCAAGAAGTATTCCGTGGGAGGAGGCAAAGAATTTTGCAGAGGCAAATTTAAAAGGTTATAAGAGGACCGCCTATCAGCAGGCTTGTCAGCTTGGTTTGGAGGATAGAACAAAAGATAGCTTTAGAATACATAACTATTTATATACATTTGATGATGAGAATCTTATAAAATATCTTGTATTTTGGTTTAAGACATATTTTGCACCAAATCCACATGTGAAATCATCTGATGAGGCTTTTTTGCTTTATTGTCGTCTTTGCGAAGACATTTTGCAGAGCGAAAGCCATTCAGTGAATTTTGAAGATTTTGTAGAAAAGAATATCGGGGGAAAGAGTGATGATATTTTACTCAATGCAATAAAAGCATATGCTGCACCTGTGAAGTACAGAAAAGTTGGAAATTATGATAATTTATATATTTCTGAATCTGATATTAATGCTATTGAAGATGAAGTAAGATTTATTAAAGCAAACTTCCCTATCGGTAATCCAAAGTCTGAACACAATTTTTTTGAAAGATTCTCATATGCAAATTTCTGTAAGTTTTATGGCAAAGATGAAAATCCGGAAGTCAAAGATGGTGAAGAAATTCGATTAGCAGATACTTCACGAGTGGAATTACATTTTGAACAAAGCAAGGAATGTGCACGTCAGCTTGTGGATTGTGTATATCGAATAGATAATTTTGAAAGATTTTCAAAAGTTCTGAAGAATAATGATAAAAATGTCAAGATTATTACAGATGATTTAGGCGGAAATTATCTTAGATATATGTTTGCTAAATCAACATCTGACTTGTATGAGAATACCAGTGGTGGAAAGACACGTGTGTTTTTGGATAAAGACTATGAAATTAATGTTGATGGCATGACAGAAAAATGTAGATTATCAACCGAGTGGGTAAGCTCTGAACTTGGAGATGGTACCGCAAGTGCAAATTATCTTCAAGCATTAATGAAGACCATAAATACATATTATTCTGATGTTTTAAAAATATACGAAGAATTTGGAAGATGGTACTTAGAGTATTTGAAACAAGACTTCAAATTGTCTGATTTGCCAGAGTGTTTTAAATCAAGATTTGCTCAGAGATATATTCAATCACTTTTGGCAAAACCTTTTGTGATTTTAACTGGAAACAGTGGAACTGGAAAAACAAGAATTTCTAAGCAGTTTGCAGAATATCTTGAGGTTGACTTTGGAAATGATGAAAAAAACTGGTTACTGATTCCTGTCGGTGCAGATTGGACGGACAATACAAAGATACTTGGTTTTTACAATCCATTAGCAATTGATGGTAAAGGCGAGTATGAAAAGACTGCCATTTTGAAGTTGATTGAGAGAGCGAATCTTCCGGAAAATAAAAGTGTACCATTTTTTATTATACTGGATGAGATGAATTTAAGTCATGTAGAGAGATATTTTGCAGATTTTCTTAGTCATATGGAAACGCCAGATTTGAAGTTTGTTTTGGATGGATATCCAGGTGTGCTTAGGTATCCTGAGAACCTGTTTGTGGTTGGAACAGTCAATATCGATGAAACTACATATATGTTTAGTCCAAAGGTACTGGATCGGGCTAATGTAATTGAATTCAAGCCGGAAGAAAATTCTGTATTGGATTTATTTGTTAATCCAGCAGATAATGAAAACATCAACCCTGCTAGTGATGGAACAGCAGAAGCGTTTGAAAAAATGGCTGCACTTATTAGAGCTGGAAAAAGTAATTTGGATGTAGATATACTTGTCGAAATTCAAAGTGTTTTCAAGCAAATTTATGAGATTGTTGAAAAGAGTGGATACGAATTTGCATATAGAACTGTTCGTGAGATTCGACAATATTTATCAGCAGCTTATGAACTTACGGAAGATAAGGAAACTTTTGATTTTTGCTCCATAATTGATGAGCAGCTTATTCAGAAGATTCTTCCTAAAATTCATGGGAATAATAAAGAAATTGGCGGACTGCTCGAAGAACTGGGAGCATTGTGTGTAGAGTATAATTTGCCATTAAGCAGAGAAAAGATTGAGAAGATGAAAGGAAAACTTGCACAGATCCAGTATGCAAGCTTTATATAAAATATGGTTGCAGCATTACGCTTCAGGGTGAATGGAGATTATGATGCGTACCTTTACCCTGTCGGAACATACAATAAAATAGACTGGGAAAATGAATTACCTTGCCAGTTAGGCACAGATTATTCGGTATACTTATCTAAATCAGAAGATAATATTGAGGCTATTGATATAGTAAATGGATTGGATGGAAAACCAATTTTACGACTTATTGAAACGAAGCAATATATTATCAAGCTGGATAATAAGAGCAAAGATTTCGTATCGTTACCGATTTTGCAGAATGAAAATAACAAAGCTCCGAAAATTTATGAAGACGAGAACTCTGTCACATTCCAGTATATAAATTACCTGGGAAGAACGAAGGCTTCATTTTCTGATTCCAATCAAAAAAGAAATCTTGTCTTTGAAGTAGTTCCTAATAAAATGGATTATGAAGATGATTATATTGAGCTTACAGAATCCATTGCAGAGCATTGTTCGGAATTGTTATTGGAGTATTCTGGATTAACATCGAATGTATTTAGCATATCGAATGAAGATTCAAGAACCTTGCTGGAACAATTTATCTTTTTACGGAGATTCTGTTTCAGTGAGAATCTTTTAGGACTGTTTGAAGCCATAAAGAGAAATCCCGATCGTGTATTGATAGAAGATTCGGAATTTAAGCCTATAGGATGCGGAGTGCCTTCAAGGAAAATTTTTACACATCCTTTTAGTTATGGACAAAAATGGAGAAAATATGAGACTGAGGACTTGCACATACATTATCTCCCGTCAACGATTGCAGTTTCGAAAAAAAGGGACAGCGTTGATACAGTCGCAAATAGATTTTTGAAATTTGCATTGGAGAAGTTTCAAGTTATCTGCGAAGAATTAATCAAATCTCTTGAGTCCGCAGGTGCGGAAAAGCAAACCGAATGCTTGCGCGAAGCTGCTAATATTCAGCAGATGTTGAATGATATTTTGAATGATCGTTTCTTTGATGAAATTGGAAGGCTTGAGGTTATGCCTCAGAATAATCAGGTTCTTCAAAAGAGAGCAGGCTATTCGGATATATTTTTTGCATATTCCATGGTTGACCTGGCACTGCAACTTGATTGGAAAGGGGAAGATTCTGTATATGAGGGAGAATCAAAAAATGTTGCTCTCCTGTATGAATATTGGCTTTTCTTTGAACTAGGCAGTATAATTAAATCTATAGATGGATGTGAAGCGATTACTATAGAGGATACACCATTTCTCACAACTGATAATGGTAAGTTGACTGTATCACTGAAGGAAGGAAAGAAATCATGCCAGGCATATGTAATTAAAAATCTCAATACAAGAATTAATCTTTATTATAATAGAACTTTTGTGCCAACTGATTTTCGTACTACAAAGTATGAGGGGTCGTATTCACGACCGTTCAGACCAGATTATACACTAGCTATCTTTCAATGCAGATATCAGGGAGGATATGATGGAGGAGAGAGTAAGGCCGTCAAAGATGGTGCTGTAAGTTATATCCATTTTGATGCCAAGTATCGTATTACAGATTTAACTTCTTTTGTTGGAAAAGTTGATAATGCTACCGATTTTGACGACAGCGAATTAGAAGATGAGAAAGCATCAGAGGTTACAAATACATATAAACGTGGCGATCTTTTAAAGATGCACACATATAATGACGCAATTCGTAGAACGATTGGAAGTTATGTATTATATCCTGGAAATGCAAAACAAACAGATATGGGTAATAAGGTGTTTAGTCTTTATGATGAAATTCTCCCAGGTGTAGGTGCATTTGCAATAAAGCCAAGTAATAGTGCGCTAGGAGAGAAGGAACTGTGCAGATTTATTTCTGACATGATAAAAGAAAAGGGACAAGATAATTCCCGACTCAATCGACTGAAGTATTATGCAGAAATGGTTATGCAAGAACCGGCTGCATTTAAGAATACGCAAGTAGATTCATCAGATGGATTAGCAAAGGCATTATGTGTCATTGGATATATTCGAAGTGAAAGACCAAGTGATTACTACCATTCGCTTGAACAGAATGATTTGCTCAAGCCAGGAAAGGAATTTTTGTTCTACTACTATGCAATAAAGGGAAACACGGTATATTCTCATCACCATGATATTGCAAAAGCTGGATCTTTCAGATTTTACAAAAACAATATTGATATTACCAAAACATATGATTTAGAACCAATTCTTTGCGAGATAGTTTCTAATGCTCTTGTTTCAAAGCAGGAACTTGTAAATAAGCTTAATGATCAAGGTTTCTTAACGACTGTAGATAACCATCATGCGGATTTTTACTATGTAATGAAGGTGAAGGTTGTTAAGGATTGCTTGCCAAGAGAATCAAAAAACATTAGCGATATAAATGGCATTAATGGCAATGATAGTTTTAGCCCGCACTCTCCAAAAGTAATAGATATACGAGCGTTTTTGGCCTCACCATAATAAATAACTATTTGTTTAGGCAAGACCATTTGGTGTGTTGAATATCGAAAGAATAACAATATGATGTATGCGTCATGGGGACAAAATGTAGAGGAAATAGGTAAACTTATTTAATGTATTGAAGGAGGAATAAAGAATGCAGAGAATTAATGATGATGAAATCTTTTTTGAAAATATCCCTTTATATGGTTCAAATATTGTAACAAAAGGTTCAAGTGGGCTTGGAGGGGAAATTTATTTCAATATAAGTGATATAGATTTCTTTGGAGGAAATGTGAATTCAACAGCAACAATTGCTGGAAAAGAAGTATATTCTTTAAATAAATCAAATGTATATAGATTTGATAAGAGTAATCTTTTAGAATATATGGATTCGATTAAAGATGAATTTATATTAAAACTGTTCTATGATTACAAAAAATTTACTAGAAATTCTGATAAATGGAAAATGATAGATGAGGATGGTTGGAAGTATAGAAAAGATGAAATTGAAAGTGCTTCAAATTTGGAATTTGATATGTATCTTAAAAAATCCACATTAGATAGAGGATTTATAGGATGCAATTCCTCAGAGATTTATTCTTTGGTAATTGCTTATACATTGATTCCTAACTATACAGAATTAAGAATCGTGCGAACAAATGAAAATGGACATTATTGTTATACCTTTTTATTGAATTTAAAGTCTTCTGTAGATTTTGCGTCAGAGTTTAATCAGGAGTTTGAAGAAGTTGAAAATAAAGGGGAGGTAAATAGAGCAGATTTGTTAGGTGATGCATGCAATAGAGGTGGCAAACCTAGTAAGTCTCGAGTTAATACAACTGTATATAATAGAGATGCTGTTATTGCAGCGGCTGTAAAAGAAAGAGCAAATGGACAATGTGATTTGTGTGGACAACCTGCTCCGTTTATTAATGCTGATGGATTTCCTTATTTAGAGGAACATCATTTAGTTAGATTGGCTGATGGAGGGGATGATAGCTTGGATAATGCAGTGGCGCTATGTCCTAATTGTCATAGGAAAATGCATATTGTAAATGATGAAAAAGACACGGAAACACTTAAGAAAAGAATTTTAGCGTATGTAAATGCGATGAATAAAAAATAAGTTGAGGATATGGAAGTGTGTTAATTAAGATGTATTTTATGTATTGCAATTATAATATATAAAATTTATTAAACTGTAAACTGGAATCAAAATATAATGTAAGGATATTTTGGGAGGAATATATGTGTCAAGAAGAAGGCGGATATTATGCAATTAAAGGTTATTTATTTCAGTATGACAAATCAATTTTAGAATTGTTATCGAGTAATGATGATACGCGTGTGTTTATAGAAAGAATACAAGATATAGATTATGATAATTATGTTTTACAAGTAAAGCATAAGGAGACAGTAGAATTTTCAAATTCTAAGATAAGAGAGCCAATAATAAAACTTTTAGACATATTCATTTCTGAGCAATCTATAATGGTCTCATAAATTAAGACACTGAACGCGACATTTCTTAATGAATCTGATATACTATAACCAACAAATGAAAGAAGGTACTTATTATGTCCAGATCAAGAAGAAATTTCAGTGCTGAATTTAAAACCAACCTCGTACTCCAGCTGCTTAAAGGAGAAA
>ERZ826051.3658-NODE-3658-length-9896-cov-3.068184_pt1 | contig 9896 bp, 8 predicted proteins | sample MGYA00519928_ERZ826051 | MGnify/ENA primary metagenome ERZ826051 (study PRJEB31778, sample SAMEA3449219) | human gut metagenome | biome: human gut; feature: human-associated habitat; material: faeces | place: United Kingdom | collected 2010/2012 ...
CACCCACCTATGAGCAAGCTCATGTGGGCTTAGACCTTTTGACCCTGGCATCATACAATTTCGATATTACTATATTACAACTTGTATGCTTCTGCTAACAAGTTGTATTTCCTACGACAAGCTCTGGCTGGATGAGAATCTTTCTCTCTTCCGGTCCCAGAGATTCCCCATGAAGCAGTGACAGTAACAGCTGTGCCGCCATTTCTCCCAGTTTTTCCTGGGGATGAACGATAGTGGTCAGTTGAAAACCTCCGCCGATGGCCATGTAGGAATTGTCATAACCGGTGACGGAAATGTCCTCCGGGACGCGAATCCCCCGGGCCGTCAGCGTCGGGATGACCTGCATGGCGATCTGGTCATTGTAACAGACCACACTGTCGAGTCTGGTTCCCTTGGAGATCAGACGCCGGATTCCCTCCTGTGGGTGGACTTTACGATCCTCGGTATGGAACCAGATCACCTTGTCCGGATCGTAGAGGACACCTGCTTCCTGCAGGGCCTGTACATAGCCCCGGTGACGGTTCTGTCCCTGGATGTCATCTGCCTTGAACACTCCGGCAATATCGCGATGCCCGGTATCCAGGAGATATTTTGTGATCAGATGACCTCCCCTGCAATCGTCCATCAGCACCTGGGGCTTGTCTTCCATCTGGTCGAAGCAGCCTTGAATAAACACATAGGGAATTCCGTATTCTTCCAGCCGCTCATACAGATGCAGATGTCTGCAGCTGATCTGGCTCTTACTGGGTTCGATGATGACCCCGTCGATATCCTTCTGCAACAGTTCCTCCAAACACCGTGCCTCCTGGCTCCGGGAGTTTCTTGTATTTTTTAATAAAATGCTATACCCCTGTGCCGTAAGAACTTCATCGATGCCCTGAATAACCCGGGGAAAAATATAATCCGACAAATAGGTGGTCACCACGGCAATGTTGTGAGACTTATGCTCCGGGCGAACCCGCTCCGACACAAAGGTGCCTTTCCCGTGTACCGCATAGATGTATCCCTCCTGTTCCAGAATGGCCAGTGCCTTGCGGACGGTCTGGCGGCTCACCTGATAAGCGGCGGCCAGCTGGTTCTCCGAGGGAACACGGTCACCGCTGCGCAGTTCTCCCAGTCGGATCTGTTCCTGTAAATCATGATGCATTTTATAGTATTTCAGCTGTTTTTCTTCCATACGTATCCGTCCGCCCCGCTCCTTCTCTATCCGGTTTTGTGCAACTCTATTCCGTTTTCCGGGTATCGCTCCCCGGTGCATTTCAGTATTTTTCGCCTTCCAGCAGGATCAGCCGCCGGATTTCTTCCGCTCCGCTGACACGTTCCCCTTCTATGGTATCATTATGGATCACATAATCACAGATCTTGCGATTACGCTTCTCCGCATCGATAGACAGGATCCGAAGTGTCTTTTCCTCGGTGTCATAGTCGGAATCAATGATATCGGCGATCAGCTTTTCTTTATCTCTCGCCACATAGATAATATGGGTGGGAAAGGAACGCTTCATGGCAATGGCACCGCACATATCCACGGGGATCACCGCAAACTTTCCCTGATCCAGCAAGGTCTGAATGTCTTCCTTTCTGGTGCCGTACCGTACCCCGGCATAAGCCGTTTTTTCAAAAAAGTTCATCCGGTCGAAGGCTTCCTCCGGGACGTACTTGTGGCCGTAGCGCCCCGGTTCCGTGCAGTAGTTCACCGGGCGGACAAAAATCTCCCCACTCTCTGTCCTTTCGCTCGCGCCTGTCCCGCGGCTACCGCACAAAGCTTCCGTAATCTCCCGTTTGCCGGAGCCGGACGGCCCCACCAGGGCCAGCACCGCCGGAGCAGTGATCTTCTCTGTCTTAGAAGTGGATGCTTTCATGATCTGCTTCACCAGAGAGACAAATTCCGCCATGGTATTTACGGACAACAGCCCCGTCATTTTGGCATTCCAGGGCTTCCGCATCAGCACCGGATACTCCGCCTTGCTCTCCAGAATATTGTGGATGGCATCATCCAGCACAATATCAAAATGGACACGATCCTTGGCACTTCCCAGAATAATATTTTCCGGTGGAAGCTCCGGGAACTGGGTCATGATCTGTTCTGCCCGCACTCCCATAAAATGTGGTGACACCGCAGTAATGAAAAAAACATCCGCGATCTGCATCAGCCTGCGGATCCCTCGTTTCGTCTCCTCGGTCGGGATCTGCCTCCGGTACAGTTCCGGATCGTTATAGAATTCTTTGATCACCGAAGTCCGCCCTTCGTTGGCCCAGGAAGTGATTTCCTCCATGCGATAGGGTTCCTTCGGATGATATTTTTCATTTGCCATACGGATGGCGATACTGTTAAACGGGGCGGTAACATCGTCCCAATCAATACCGATGCTGGGTCTGAGCATGCTGTAGTCCTCACTCTTTCTATGTTCAATGCGATCTATCACACCATGTGATTTTAGTGCATTATGCTTTTTGCACATTGTGCATTCCCGTTTCCGGAATACTTCTGCTATTTAGCATAGCATAAACGAATACGCAGTACAATCCATACCGCAGCCGCTCTCTCTGGCTCTTCTACCGTTCCAATCGGCATTGTTTATTTTGCCGTACTCTTTTTCCTTGGATATATCATGTTTTTGGTGCTTATCATCCATTTATCATATTTTTTGTTGTAATAATGCACAATCGCTTTTTTCTCTATATTGCCCAATTGTCAGCACTTTTGAACTGTGCTAGTATACATGTACAGGAGGAGAATTCATGACCAACCGGGAATTATTAGAGACGATAGTAATTAAATTAGAAAGTATAGACCAACGACTGGGCAGGGTGGAGCAACGACTTGATAAGGTCGAACAGCGACTCGACAGGGTGGAGCAGCGACTTGATAAGGTCGAACAGCGACTCGACAGGGTGGAGCAGCGACTTGATTCACTGGAGCAAAGATTCGATTCTTTGGAACAACGTGTTTCCAATCTGGAATCCGGTCAGATTGCCATGGAACAGCGCCTTACCAATCTGGAATCCGGTCAGATTGCCATGGAACAGCGCCTTGCCAATCTGGAATCCGGTCAGCTCTCTATGGCGAATCGCCTTACCAATATGGAGTTGACTCTTGAGAATGAAGTCAGTCGTAATATCTGTACAATTGCAGAAGCTCATTTAGATTTATCCAGAAAATTCGACCGGGCCTTAAAAGTAAAAGAAGATGATGAACTGGTTCGCGTCCGGCTTAATGTATTGGAAAATGATGTCCGAAAAATAAAGCAGCGGCTGGAAATTGCATAGTTTATTCTTATCAGTACCTTATCTTAATGGATAAGGTATTTTTTTGCCCTTCTTTTTGTTGACTTATCAACATCCTTGTGTTACACTTCATAAAGTTGTTGCAGTGTCAACATTTTACAGGAGGAACCTTCATGCAGGATCGTTTTGAAAGATTTGTGGTATCTATCACAGAATTGCACCGTTATCTGCAAAAATTAAAAGAACTGGAAATGGGACAGATGGACTTAAAAGCCGGTTATACCATGTGTCTGTATTATCTGGGAAAGCACCCGGAAGGGCTGACCGCCACGCAGCTGACGGAGCTGTGTAAGGAAGACAAGGCCGCCATCTCCCGTACCTTAAGCCAGTTGAGTTCCAAGGGGCTGGTGTCCTGCGAGCTGCCGGAACATAAACGTTCCTACCGCACACTGTATTATCTGACAGAAGAAGGCAATACTGTAGTCAAAAAGATCAGTTCCCGGATCTATTCCGCACTGGCTCACGGCGGTGATGGCATGACGGAAGAACAACGGTTGAATCTCTATGACTCTCTGGAACGGATCTCCCATAATCTGGAGCAGTATCTTACAGAGTTTTCTGTCAAGCATCCCACAGAGAAATGATCCATCCGCAACTCACCCTGACCGGCTTTCCAACAGAATTAACAGCAAGGTGACATGAACGATGTCGTATGTCCATCCCGATGGATGCCCCGGCGCATTTCCGCCCGAAAGAATATTCATCATAACTATATATAGAAAGTACAGGAAACAATTATGGAAAAAATACGTTTTATCACGGACTCCGCATCCGATATGAACAATTCAAGAGAGGACGTCACGATTCTCCCCCTGCATATCCGCTTCGGTGAGGAGGAATATGCTGACGGTGTCACCATCAGTCATAAGGAATTCTATGAGAAACTGATCGAATGTGATACTCTGCCCACCACCAGTCTGGTATCTCCCGCAGTCTTCGAAGAAGCCTACGAAAAAGCTGTATCGGCCGGAGAAACTGTCATTGTGGTTACTATTTCCAGCAAGCTGTCCGGCACCTGCCAGAGTGCCCGGATCGCTGCCGAGGATTATGAAGGCAAAGTCTTCGTCGTAGACAGTCTGAATGCCACCATTGGGGAACAGATTCTGGTAGAATACGGCCTGCAGCTGAAAAAGCAGGGAATGACCGCGGAAGAGATCGTAAGCATTCTGCAAGAGCAAAAGCATAAGATCCACACCATGGGACTCTTAGACACTCTGGAATACTTGAAAAAAGGGGGCCGTATCTCCCCCACTGTGGCATTCATCGGGGGTGCTCTGGCCATCAAGCCCGTGGTAGCAGTCGTAGACGGTGAGATCATTATGCTGGGAAAAGCCCGTGGTTCCAAAAACGGCAGTAACTTCCTCATCCGTGAAATTGAAAAAGCGGACGGTGTGGACTTCTCCAAGCCCTTCTGTCTGGGCTATACCGGTCTGAGTGACGAACTTTTACAGAAATACATTCACGACAGTGAGCATCTCTGGAAAGATTATGCCAAGGAGCTTCCCGTCAGCACTCTGGGTGCCACCATCGGAACCCATGTGGGCCCGGGTGCTGTTGCCGTTGCATTCTTCGAACATTAAATCTATTACAATTTTTCCCATTTGCTCAAAATAGGACTAATTTCCCACAGCTGCCCCACTGACAAATTTCTCCTCTTATGGTATATTGTAAAATCATTTTATATTGTTTGTTCATTTTCTACATTACCAGAGAGGAGAATTTTTATGGGGTTGAACCTGTTACTATCCACAAATCATATCGTCATCCACAGTTACTCTCCCGTGGCAGATTTTCTGTTGGTGGTTATGTGTCTTCTGGCATTGTTACTGATCCGACAGACTTTCATTAAACAGAGCCGGACCTTTCGGATCTTCAAGTCCTGTTTTGCCTTGCTTTTCATTGCCGCAGTTTCCAATATTGCCTTTTATTATGCCGACCTTTTTTCCAGACAGAACACCCTTCTCTGGATCCTCCGGGCCGTCTACCATATCAGTCTTCTGTCCCTGTTCTGTCTCTATATTGCTTACCTGAAAATACTGATCGTCTTCCCGAAAAATATCGGCAGGAAATATACCTTTCTGTCCTTCGCCATCCTTGTGGTGACCGGAGTTGCCGATCTGGCATCTCCTCTGACCGGCTGGGGATTTCATCAGGATCATTACGGAATCTGGTATGAAAATATCCTGTCCACTCCTTTTATGGTCGGATATCTTCTGTATCTGGCGGTGATCCTCTTTCTGTTGGTTTGCTACCGCCGCAGACTTCCTACCGCACTGTTCCATATGCTGATATTTACTGAGACGGTCTGTGGATTGATTGTAGTCATGGAAGCTGCCATGAATACGACTTCTTTCCTGGCCACAACCTATTTTCTGCCGCTTCTGGTGGTATTGTACATGCTCCATGCCAACGCCTACGACCCGAAGACCGGTGCCCTGGGTTCCACATCCTTGGATGAATATCTGCGCCAGCAGCGACAGACCGCTCAGGATACCTACTACCTGTGCCTGCGCTTTGACATGGATTTCGAATACGTCATGACAGAGGAAATGGGAAAGCTGTTCTACAGCTTCTGGACGGATTATTTTCGAAAGGGTATGTTGTTCAATCCTTCCACCAGCTTCTTCGTACTGGCAGTGGACAGCCACAATGTCCCGGATGCCACAGAAAGGGCAGTATCCCTGATTAAAAAGGTGTTCCAGAAATATTATGAAGAATATAAGCTTCCCTACAAGCTGGTACTCTTCGACCATCTGGACTTTTGTGAGAATCTGGAACAGTTCTACGAAGTATTCAATTACTTTTCCGAAAAAGTAGCGCAGAATTCCTATCGTGTCTTCGGGGAAGAAGATTACCAGACTTATAAAGAAATGCATTATATCAAGTCCCAGTTGAAGGATATTGCGGAACACGGCTCCTTAGATGACGAACGCGTTCTGGTCTATTGTCAGCCGGTACGGAATGTCCACACGGGTACTTACGATACCGCAGAATCCCTGATGCGTTTGCGTCTGCCACAGACAGGACTGGTATTCCCGGATCGTTTTATTCCTCTGGCAGAAAAATACGGCTACATCCACCGCCTCAGCATGATCATTCTGAATAAGACCTGTAGACAGATCAAGCAGATGCAAGATGAGGGCTATCAGATCTCCCGTGTATCCGTAAATCTTTCTGTGGAAGAGCTGGGCGAAAAGGACTTCATGGAAGAATTCAAATCCATCGTACGAGCCGCCGGAATCGACTTCCACACCATTGCCGTTGAGTTTACGGAGTCCCAGAACGATACGGAATACGAACTGGTACAGGAATGCGTCAGTGAGTTCAAACAGTTGGGGGTATGTACTTATCTGGATGATTTTGGAACCGGTTATTCCAATTTCGACCGGATCTTAAGCCTGAAACTGGATGTGGTCAAATTCGACAGAAGCCTTTTACTGATGGCGGATCAGGATGCCAATTCCCGCTTCATGCTGGATTACTTCTCTACCGCCTTTGAGCGTCTGGGTTACAAGGTACTGTACGAAGGTGTAGAGACCGATGCCCAGGAAGAACTGTGTATCATCAGTCATGCAGATTATTTACAGGGCTATAAGTTCTCCAAGCCGATTCCCATTGAAGAATTGCCCCGGTTCCTTACGCGGGGCTGATATTGCGATTGCCGCATCCATTATTATTCCGGACACCGCTTCTGCGGTCCCCGCATACACAATAAAAATCCCGAAGGCCTTTCACAGTCTCCGGGATTTCTCTTTGCTTAACTTTATTTATCTTTTGTATCTTGCGCTTATATTAAGCAGCCTTCTTAGCCTTCTTCTCTTTCATCTGCTTAGCGAAGGTCTGTGCGCCTTCCACTACCAGGAAGATTGCCAGCACTGCCATTGCAGTTGCGAAGAACAGCTGGAACCAGTCACCCCATGCAGCGGTGCCGGCGCCGATAGCCTTACACTTGTTGATTACAGTGATCACCAGGCTGGTCAGGGTTGCAGCAAGCATGAATACCATAGGGAAGTAGAACATCTTGTTGTTCTTACCAACTTCACCCAGCCATGCAGCTACTGCCATCAGTGCGATACCTGCCAGCAACTGGTTGGCTGCACCGAACAGACCCCAGATCTGGCTCAGAGACAGACCACCCAGGATACAACCGATCAGTACCATAGAAACAGTACCGAACAGAGGATGAGCCAGCACTTTACGTGCGCCCTTGGCATCCTTGTAGGTAGCCTCGCCTTCCTTCAGGAACAGCTCGGAGAACATGAAACGGCTCAGACGGGTACCGGTATCCAGACTGGTCAGCGCGAATACGGATACAGACAGAGTTAATAGTGCGTAAATGGTGCCATATGCCTTGGAAGTCTCGGTACCGAACATGGATGCGATACCTGCAGCGAATGCAGCTGCGGGAGATCCGAACTCACCGTTTAAGTACTTCTGATATACTGCACCGACTGCTACCAGAGCGATGATACCCAGAGCAGACTCGATCAGCATGGAGCCGTAACCGATTGCCTTGGCATCCTTCTCGTTCGCTAACTGCTTGGAAGAAGTACCGGTAGCGATCAGGCTGTGGAAACCGGAACATGCACCACATGCTACAGTGATGAACAGCATAGGGAACAATGTCTGTCCTGCCTTGGGTTCCCAGCCATTAAACGCGGGGATATCGAATGCGACAGTACCGGTGAAAGCACCGGCAACGACACCGATGAATGCCAGACCGATCATAGCGTACAGCAGGAAGCTGGACAGATAGTCACGGGGCTGTAACAGGATCCATACGGGAACCAGGGAAGCTACAGCGATGTACACACCTACGAATACGATCCATGCGATACGGTTCATTGCAAAACCAACGTTCAAGCCAAGAACAGTGATCAGTACGATACCGATGATGCCACCGATGGTAGCGGGCAGAGTCTTGACACCCATTCTGTTGGTCACATAACCATAAATAACAGCCAGAACGATAAATAACAAAGAGATCATAGCGGTAGACTGGTTACCGGTAGGATTGGTCACAAAACCGAAAGCGGTCTTGCCGGCTTCGTCTGCCACAGTCAGGAAAGTACCTGCCACGATGTTAACGAAGGAAGCGATTACCAGAATCAATACCAGAAGTGCGAAGATGATGAAAAGCTTCTTTGCTCTGGATCCCATGGAATCCTCGATGATCTCACCTACAGATTTACCGTCATGTCTGATAGATGCGAATAAAGATCCGAAGTCCTGCAGACCGCCGAAGAAAATACCACCGATAATACACCACAGGAATACGGGAACCCATCCGAAGATGGAAGCCTGGATCGGTCCGTTGATCGGGCCTGCTCCGGCGATAGAGGAAAAATGATGTCCCATAAGTACGGCGGGCTTTGCTGCAACATAGTCTACACCATCCTCCTTCTCAATAGCAGGAGTCTTCTTGGTAGGATCAATGCCCCACTGTTTTGCCAGCCAGGAGCCATAGAACACATAGCCGGTAAACAATAATACGATAGCGGCCAAAACAATTAATAATGCTGTCATTTGTGTTTCTCCTTTTCTTATACACAGATTTCATTTTTCGCAAATACACGAATTGCTCCGCTAAAATCCGCTCTCGCAATTCTAAAACTGTTCGGAATCCGTTAATTTACTGCTTCCTCACAGTTTTTGGGTCCATAAATTCAAATATCTTACCATGCAAGCATGCACGATATTTGGAATTTCTGTCCCTTGTATTTACTGTATTGCCTTTTTCACGAGCTTCTTCAGAATCTGTCCGTGGCGGTTGTGGACGATCCGACCCGAAGATAACTCGGCGACAATCAAACGGTAATTACTCCAGCCATGAAATCCCCAGAGGTAACTCTGATAATGCTTGCACTTTTTCACCTGTGTAAGCGCATCCTCCTCTGCATGACCGGTCAGAATGATCAGGACAACATCGCTGTTCCGATGATTGGATGAGGGCTGCACGTTGGCAGTTCCCCGTTCCCAGGCGATGGAGTCCAGTTCCAGAAGGCGATCCTTTGATAAAGATTCCTCTGTGGCAAAATACACAGTCTCGTTGGTGTCAATATCTGCCACCTTAGCTTTCTTGATCAGAAAGTACTGCTCATTATGGGATCCGAAGATTGCTTCGGCTGCGAATGGCGGTTCTACAGCCTCTGTTTTGATATTGTAGTAGGTCTGATAAGATCGCAGGACGCGTTCCAGCGCTTCCCCGGGAGTAAGTGTCTTTTGTAATTCCATTCTGCTTTCCTTTTAAGCATGCGTAATCGATTACATTTACGTTCATGCTATCGATAGCTTTAGCACGTCGAAGTGTCAAATGCAACGGATTTTTTAGCATTTCTTTACACTTTTTTATAAATACATACTTTATCGTTATATGTTAGTCCTCTGACAGCTTTTTTCCAAGGTGCAAATTTAACCTATATACCATTACAAATTTAATCTCTTTATCTGGATAAACTTATTGACTTTTGTTGGGTAACCGGAAATCATTCTAAAAAAAGCAGCCGATTTTCATCAGCTGCCGATTTTTAGGAATGATTCTTCTCTTCCTTGATCTCCCAATGGATCAGGAAAGTCAGTGCCGCACGAAGTCCGATGATACCGGCTAC
>ERZ826051.3663-NODE-3663-length-9884-cov-2.659884_pt1 | contig 9884 bp, 8 predicted proteins | sample MGYA00519928_ERZ826051 | MGnify/ENA primary metagenome ERZ826051 (study PRJEB31778, sample SAMEA3449219) | human gut metagenome | biome: human gut; feature: human-associated habitat; material: faeces | place: United Kingdom | collected 2010/2012 ...
TCTTTGCCGTCACTGATGCAGATGGTTTTGTCTCTGACTCATCCTTCTTTTCTTCCTGCTTTGGTGTATCCTGCTTCTCTTCTTTATCATCTTCATCTGCAAAAGGAGTTGTTATAGCCTCTCCTGCAGCATCTTTAATTTCCGAAACATTCTTGATTATTCCAACTATTGATTCATAACTTTCTTCCGTTACAACAACAATGCTGAAATCAAGCTCGAATTTCTCATCTTCAATATCCTGTGCAGATGGCTCTGATTTGATAATATCACAATGACCTTCAAGATTCTTAAATACAAGAAATGCTCTAGCTGCCTTAAGAATACAGTTTTCATCAACACTTACTTTAATGATGAACACATTCATCTTCTTCTCAATTGCTTCGTTAACAGCATTCTTTTCAAAATCAGCAAATACCATGTTATTATATCTGGCATAAGTACCTGCAACATCTGTGCTTTCTTCTTTCTTCTCTTCTGCAGGAGCTTCTTCCTTATTAGCTTCCTCAGGTAATACTCCCTTATCTTCATTATTAACTATAAATGAGTTAAGTGCCTTAATTATTGGCTCATTATCATCAGTTCCTTCATCAGAAGTCTCCTGGATATTATTAACATACTGCTCTAATGCATCAAGACACTGGAACAATACATCTACCATTCTTGAATCAACTTTAATATTACCATTGCGGACCTCTGAAAATACATTTTCCATATCATGAGTAAGATTCTGCATTCTCTTATAGCCCATAGTTCCAGCCATACCCTTGAGGGAATGTGCAGCTCTGAATATTTCGTTAATTGTATCACTGTTATCAGGTTCCTTTTCAAGAATCATGATACCATCACTTAAATTCTGCAAATGTTCATTAGATTCGTCGATAAATATCTCTAAATACTGGCTTACATCCATCTTAAGATACCCCCACATTCTTCGTTATAGTTTCTGCAATTTTATTCAACGGAACAACCTCATCAACCAGTCCTGTCTGTGCTATAGCCTTAGGCATGCCATATACAACACAGCTATCTTCATCCTGAGCTATAACATGAATTTTCTTATGGCTGGCAGAAAGAGTTTTTATTCCTTCCGTACCATCTGCTCCCATTCCTGTAAGGACAACACATGTAATCTCATCATAATTACACTGTACAAGTGACTTATACATAACATTGGCACATGGTCTTAAGCCATCTATAGGAGGCTCGTCATTAAGCTTTATCACATACTCAGATGCTTTCTTGACAACCTCGATATGTTTTCCTCCTGGCGCAATATATACCCAGCCTTTCTGTATAACATCACCATCTGCCCCTTCCTTAACATTAATATCACTTATTTCGTTAAGTCTGGCTGCTAAGGATGCTGTAAACCCTGCCGGCATATGCTGTACAAGTACCACTCCGGCATCCAGATTCTTAGGAAGCATTGGTATTACCTGTTGTAATGATTTTGGTCCACCTGTTGAGCAGGCAAGTGCAACAACCTTCTTACTGCCACTTTTAATATTGGTAAATCTTGATGGATTAACCTTTGGAGGAATTGTATCATTAATCTCATTCCTGCGTCTTAAAGCAGATATTGCATCAATAGAAGCTTTTTTCTCCGATGGAATTAATGATGATGTCCTTCCTGATGTAAGCCTGCTGCCAGAATATCCCGACGGCTTTACACCTGTAGCTGACCTTGTCCTTTCCACAGACGCTTTGGAACTTGTTGCAACATTAAGCATATCATGTATACGCTTTTTAAAGTCATTGCCCTTAGTTTCAAAATAATTCTCTGGTTTGGTTACAAAATCAAACGCTCCATATTCAAGAGCCTGAATAGTTTCTTTTGCGCCTTCTTTTGCTACTGTACTTACAACAATAACAGTCTGCTCAATATGATTCTTTTGCAGCTTCTGTAATAATTCCAGCCCGTTCATCTTAGGCATATTAATATCAAGAATTATTGCACTGTACAGATTAGGATTAGATACAATCAAATCAAATCCCTCAAGTCCGTCTTTTGCAATAGCTGCGACCTCATACTCATTACCTTCGTTTATTATATCAGATATAACCCTTCTCATGAGTGCAGAGTCATCTATGACAAGTATTTTTTTTGCCATATTACAGCCCCCTTTCTTTCTTGCGAATCATTCTTTGCTGGGCAAAAACGTATTTAACAATATCCTCCGTATCTTCCTTCTGCATATTCACAAACTGAAGTCTGCTGTCATATACGCTGTCAGAATTCTGATTGCGCATTGACATTACAACCTTTGCCATCAGCTTCATATATCTGCTTCTGTCCCCTACCTGTATTGGAAAACTTACATTAACAATCGAATCCGCATCATATTGTTTCTTTGAAAAAAGTCTCAGTCCGCCACCGCTTATGTCAACAATTATTCCTTTATCTTCCGGCATGACAAAATTATCCGGCAATTTTCCGGTTACATCAAAAATCTTCCGTTCTTCATCTGTCAGCGGTATAATATCTGCATCAATAGTGCATTTCAGCCTGTAGAATTCCCTTCTCTGGAACTTTACAAGTGCTGTTTCAGGTCTTAATTCAACTGTAAATATATTTCCCTCTTTTCCTCTTGATTTTACAGTACAGTCAGATTTATAAATGTAATTACCTGTATAAAAAAAAGCTTCTATCAAAGTTCCAACTTCAAGCACTATCATTTTTCCCTGTCTTGAAGGCATCGTACAGATAATAGTCTCATCATTGATATCCATTATCTGGCTTACAAGCATTTCTTTTGTTTCTCCGTTCTCTTTTATACGCCTGCTCTTTTTAAATAATTCAACCTTCCCACCTACAACAAGCTGTTCGAACATTCCCGCACCTCATTTCCTCTTAATCACATATTCTTTGCAAATACAGACCTTAGATATCCTCTTATGCCTCTCTTATGAACAGGAACATCTGCGCCTTCTGACATCAGCCGTGTTGCTATTTCTTCAAAATGCCTTGACGATGTGGCATTTGGAAATATCATAGAGACCGGTTTCTGCTTCATAATTGCTTTTTTAATATTATTATCCTGTGGAACCGCACCTAAATACTGCATATTAATTTCAAGGAATTTCATAACCACAACATTAAGCTTTTCATACAGGCTTCTACCCTCAGCTTCAGAATCAACTCTGTTAGCTATCATCTTAATTGTTGTTTCATCTTTTTTGAAATTCTCATTCATGCTTAATGCCTTAAGGAGCGCATATGAATCCGTTATCGATGTTGGTTCTGGTGTTGTCACAAGTATCGTCTCCGGGCTTGCGACAAGAAACTCCATAACAGCAGGAGATATTCCTGCACCGGTATCAATAATTATAACATCTGCCATTCCTTCAAGTTCTGAGAGTTTATTAACAAGCCTTCTTACCTGCTCTTTATCAAGATTGACAAGCTTTGCAATTCCAGAACCACCTGATATGAATCTTATTCCTTCAGGTCCTTCTGTTATTATCTCGTCAAGCTCCTTGCCCGCAAACATAAGGTCACTGAGATTATATTTAGGAATAACACCAAACATAACTTCAATATTAGCAAGCCCGAAATCAGCATCCAGTATAATAACTTTCTTCCCCATCCTTGTAAACTGCACTGCAAGATTAATAGAAGTACTTGACTTGCCAACACCGCCTTTTCCACTTGTTACGGCAATAACTCGCGAATTCGTAATGTTTTTTAAATTTTGTTTTTTAATTATATTGCGAAGATTCTCTGCCTGATCCATCATGATTTACCTCCCAATAATAATTTAGCAAGTCTCTGCTCATTAATTACCTCAATGTCATTAGGTACATTCTGTCCTGAAGTTGTATACGAAAGCGGTTCGCCTGTATAAAGCTTCATATTAAGCATATTCCCAAGGCTGCATGTTTCATCTAATTTAGTAAATATAATAGCCCAGTCCTTAATATGCTTATATTTATCTGCTATATTTACAAGATCCTTATACTTGGTTGTGACACTTAATGTCAGATATATCTCAAAATCAAATTCATCCTTTCTTTGCTCAACCGTCTCAATGAGCTTATCCAGCTCTTCCATCTGTTCTTCTGACTTATGTGATCTTCCTGCAGTATCAACAAGTATAAGCTCATAAGTTTTGAATTCATCAAGACACTCATCCATTTCATCCGGAGAATATGCTACATTTACAGGGCAGTCAATTATAGATGCATATGTATTAAGCTGTTCCACTGCAGCTATTCTATATGTATCAGAGGTTATAAAAGCAACCTTTGTGTATTTTTCAAGTTTGAAATGTGACGCTATTTTTGCAATAGTTGTAGTCTTTCCAACGCCTGTTGGTCCAATAAAAAATATCACCTTCGGTTTGTCTCCAAGAGATATTGTACGGGGTTCCCCTAGTTTTAGTATAATCTTCTGGTACACAGCAGACAGAATGCTGTCAATATTAGATTCTTTCTTAAGTGAAGCCTCAATATCAGCAATTATTTCATCTGCATATTTTGAATCAACCTCATTATCAACCAACTTTTTATATATAAGCTGTAAGAATTTATAATTGGCATTCTCACGCTCTTTAACTATCTTCTTTCCTGTATCCTGTGCATGTATTTCTTCATGCATGACAGTTGCTGCTGCCGGTCTCTTTGCACTGCTGCCTCCTGGATTCATCTGATTTTCAAGAAGTGAATGGAGTGAATCAAGTTTCTTCTCAATATTAGCAGCATTAGAATTCATATCAATCTTTTCATCTGCGACAAGATTAATCTGCGATCCTCCCGTAATATTCTTCATAGGCTGACTGCTTATAAATCCACTATTAGCACCTTTATTTTCCATGGTTGGCCTTTTATTATTAATGCCATTAATAAATTCTTTTTCCTCAAGTGCAGCAGTAACCTCAACAACATCTTTCTTAAAAAGTCTGAATACACCTCTCTGTTTTAATGTCTTGACGTTAAGAACCACTGCACCGCTTCCTAATTCATCTTTAGCTTTTAATATTGCCTCTGTCTCTGTCTCCGCCTGAAATTTCTTCACTATCATTTATGCTGTCACCATCCCCACTGATTGTAATTCTACATTAGATTCCACCTCATTATATGAAATCACAATTATATCCTTATAATAATCCTTAGCCAGATTTCTGAAATACATTCTCACAATAGGCGATGTGATAACTATTGGATTCTTACCCATATCCTCAAGCTTCTTGAGTTCATTGCCTAATGCTTCAACAATCTTCTTACTGCGTTCAGGGTCAAGCGACAGATATGACCCCTGTTCTGTATTCTTAACAGAATTCATAATCTCCTGCTCAATTGCAGGGTCAACTGTAACAACATTTGTCACTTCACCTACCGTAAAATACTTGCTCGAAATAGCTCTCTTTAATCCCTGTCTTGCATACTCTGTCAATATATCCGGATCTCTTGTAACAGCTGCATGGTCTGCCAGAGTTTCTAATATAGTAACAAGATCTCTTATTGATATTCCCTCTTCAAGAAGATTCTGTAAAACCTTCTGAATCTCTCCAATACCCATAAGCTTAGGTACAAGTTCATCAATAAGTGTTGAATTGTTATCTTTAATATTATTAATGAGATTCTGTACATCCTGTCTGGTAAGAAGCTCAGCAATGTGCTGTCTTATAACCTCTGTAAGATGTGTTGCAATAATTGATGGCGGATCAACAACCGTATATCCAAGGCTCTCCGCACGTTCACGCTGGCTTTCCGTAATCCAGATCGCCGGGAGATGGAATGACGGTTCAAATGTAGGGATACCTGTGATCTCTTCCTCCACATATCCCGGATTCATTGCCATATAGTGATCAAAAAGGATCTCTCCTTCTGTCACCTGCACCCCTTTGATCTTAATGATATACTGATTCGGATTTAACTGAATATTATCCCTCAAACGTATGATAGGTACTATAGTACCAAGTTCAAGAGCAATCTGCCTTCGTATCATAACAACACGATCCAGGAGATCTCCTCCCTGATTTACATCTGCTAACGGAATGATACCATATCCAAATTCCAGTTCAATGGCATCCACCTGCAACAGTGAACTGACATTTTCCGGTCTCCTGATTTCCTCTGCGGATTCCTCTTCTTCCGAAACTGCCTCGTCTGTCTCTGTCATCTCCAATTGATTTGCTATCATTCTTGCCGTCAGTAAAAACATAATTCCATAGGCACAAAATACCAACATGTTCAGTGGCGTAAACAAACCTAAGCCAATCAAGGCAATACCAACAATATTAAGTACTTTCGGCGTAGAAAAAAGCTGCCTTCTCAAAATATTGCCAACATCCGCTTCTTTGGAACCTTTCGTTACCAAAATACCGGTGGATAATGAAATCATAAGGGATGGAATCTGGCTTACCAGACCATCACCAATTGTCAAAATCGAATATCTCTGAACCGCTGCATTAATGTCCATGCCATTCATCAGAACACCAATCGCAATACCACCAACGAAGTTCAAAACCGTAATTACTAAGCCCGCCGTCGCATCTCCCTTGACGTACTTTGTAGCACCATCCATGGAACCAAAGAAAGCCGATTCCTGTTGAATCTTTTCGCGGCGTTCTTTTGCCTCCTCATCCGTTATGGCACCTGTATTCAAATCAGCATCAATTGCCATCTGTTTACCGGGCATCGCATCCAGTGTAAAACGCGCTGTTACTTCTGACACACGCTCGGAACCTTTGTTGATAACAAGTAACTGCATGATAACCAATACAAAGAACACAATAGCACCAACAACTAAGTTACCACCACCGACAAAGTTACCAAATGTATCAACTACATTACCGGCATCTGCCTTCAGCAAAATATTTCTTGTAGAACTGACATTCAACGACAATCGAAATAACGTCGTCAAAAGCAGTAACGTCGGAAATGCCGACATATCAAGAGGCTCTTTAGAAAACAATGCATTAAACAAAATAATCATCGAAAGTGCAATATTTAATGCAAATAACAAGTCCAGCAAAAAGAGCGGAACCGGAATAATTAAGCATAAAATAGGTACTAAGATAAATGCACCTAACACCATATCTTCGCGACGCATTGCTTTTCCTCCTTTACGTTTTTTCTATCAAAATCAACTTACTTTTCCTTGTAATCCATATACATAAGCTAAAATCTCTGCAACCATCTGGTACAATTCCGGCGGAATCTGCTCTCCCAATTCTACATTGTGATACAACATTCTCGCCAGAGGCTTATTTTCTACAATTTCAATCTTATTTTCCTTTGCTACTTCACGAATACGGCCAGCCAGATAATCCGCACCCTTTGCCACAACAATTGGTGCCTCAGCTACTTCCTTATCGTATTTCAGTGCAACCGCTAAGTGAGTCGGGTTTGTGATAACTACATCCGCCTCCGGCAGTTCCTGCATCATACGTCGTCTTGACGCCTCTTGCATCTTTCTTCGAATCTGGCCTTTAATCTGTGGATTTCCTTCCGTATTTTTATATTCGTCTTTGACTTCCTGTTTTGTCATTTTCATGTCATTGTTAAACTTGCGTTTCTGGTACATCCAGTCCGCAAAAGCAATGACAAAGAAAACAGCCGTAATCTGAAAGGCAATATTTAACACGGTACTAACAATCAAGCTAACCGCTGACCAGATATCAAGCTGATAAATGTTGACAATCATGCCCCATTCATCTTTTAGCGCCTGATATACCACGTAGAACAAAATTCCTACTTTAACAACCGCCTTAATCAATTCAAATATTTTATCTTTTGAAAACATCCGCTTAAAACCGCTAATTGGATTAATTTTATTCGGTTTTGGCTGTAACGGCTTTAATGTAACTTTCCATTTGACCTGAACAACATTTACAACAAATGCGCCAATCATCGCAAGTGCTAACATCGGCAGTAACGCAATGGTAATCTCCTTAAGGCCAAACTGAAGCAAACCATCAGCACGCTTAACGGTAAATACATCCGTTGCATAGTCGTTGATATTTCCATAATAAAACTGAAACATGTCATACAACCGCTTCATCATAAAACTGCCGAACACTTTTAAGCATCCAAATAATACAAGCAATAAAACTGCCGTGTTCAAATCCTGGCTCTTTGGAGCCTGTCCTTCTTCTCGTGCCTTATCCAGCTTTTTGGGTGTCGCGGGTTCTGTTTTTTCACCGCCCTCACCGTCTTTGGCAAAAAGCTGAAGGTTATAGGAATATACCAAATAATCACCTGCCAACTCATCCGACTTTTCACTTCGGTGTAAACAAATGAATCACCTGTGTGATTACGTCCTTCATTTCACCAAAAATGTAATCTGAAACCATCGGAAAACTCTGTATCACAATTACCAAAACAGCCAGTCCTGCCAGCACCTTAATCTGCATACCAACCACAAACATGTTCATCTGTGGTGCTGCCTTAGCAAGTACACCAAGCACAACATTAATCAGCAGCATACAACAGAAAACCGGCAGTACAATACGCACCGCAATGATAAAATAATTCGCAATAAAATCAACCACGATGTTTTTCAGTGAAACGGTGTCAAACACCGCTTTTCCAACATTGAAATAGGAAAAAGAATCCACAATTGCCCGAATGATGTAATAATGCATATTGGTAACAACTAACATGAGCATAAGCAGATAATTGTACAAACTTCCGGTTACGGAAAACTGCATATTCACCATCGGGTCAAACATATTTCCCATGGATAATCCCATTTCCATATCCATCAACTGTCCCGCCAGGTTAATAATGTAAAAACACATACTGCACATCAATCCAAGAACCACACCAATCATAGATTCTTTCAAAACGAGTGCTGAATATCCAAACACCCCGGAATACGTCAAATCGACAACCGGAGTGACCTGAATCACCACTAAGGACATAAAAACGCTCATTGCCGCACGAATCCGCATCGGCACAGACGAATAACTAAAAAATGGTGCTGTCATAATAAACCCGGAAACTCTCATCAAAATCAAGAGATAAAACTCCAGGTGTTCGAGCGTAAATGTCATTCTCAGCCTCCTGCATAAAGAGCAAATTTTTCACACAGTTTTGTAAAAAGTTCCACGCAATTGTTCATAATCCATCCACCACATATAAGCATTGTAATGAATATTGCCAATAGTTTCGGAACAAAGGTTAAAGTCTGCTCCTGAATGGAAGTAACTGTCTGAAAAATACTAATTACCAGTCCAACAATCAGGGAAACTAACAACAACGGAGCACTACATTTAATGATACACCAAATCATATCGACTGTCACATCAAGTACATCTGCATCTGTCATCTAATCGCCCCCTGTCAGTAAAAGGTTTTGACCAACTGTCCAATCACGAGATTCCAGCCATCTGCTAAGACAAACAATAATATCTTAAACGGCATCGAAATCGTCGTCGGCGGCAGCATCATCATACCCATCGACATAAGTGTCGATGCCACTACCATATCAATTACGATAAACGGCAAGTATATCAAAAAGCCGATAATAAACGCAATTCGTAATTCACTTATCATAAACGCCGGTATCAGAACAAGAGTCGGTATCTCATCTTCTTTTTCAATAGAAACATCATTGCTCTGTTTCTCAATTTCCATAAACAAGCGGATATCCTTCCGGTTCGTCTGCTCAAACATAAATTTGCGGATTGGTTTGAGTCCGGCATTTAATGCTTCTTCCTGAGTAAGTTTCCCCTTATCATATGGCTGAATACAATCTTTATTTATCTGCGTCATAACAGGTGCCATAATAAAAAGGGTCAAAAACAACGCAATTCCAATCAATACCTGATTAGGTGGTGAAGTCTGCGTTCCCAATGCCGAACGGACAAAATGAAGAACGACAATAATTCTTGTAAAGGAAGTTACCATAACAAGCAAAAACGGTGCTAACGACAACA
>ERZ826051.3670-NODE-3670-length-9863-cov-7.813723_pt1 | contig 9863 bp, 6 predicted proteins | sample MGYA00519928_ERZ826051 | MGnify/ENA primary metagenome ERZ826051 (study PRJEB31778, sample SAMEA3449219) | human gut metagenome | biome: human gut; feature: human-associated habitat; material: faeces | place: United Kingdom | collected 2010/2012 ...
GGCGGGCTTCTGATGGGTGCCGGCATCTGCATCGTGTACGTCCGCGAGGGAACGACAGGCGGCACCGATATCGTCAACAAGATAATCAACAGGTTCAGACCCGAAATAAAGCTGGGACAGATATCGTTCCTGGTAAATGCGGCTGTAGCCGTCAGCGGCTATATCGTTTATAAGAACCTTGACGTTGTAATGTACGCGATAATCGCTGTTTTTGTGCAGGCAAAGGTGATTGACGTGCTGGGTTACGGCGGTCTCGAGGGAAAATTCCTGATGATTTTTTCAGAGAAGCCGCACGAGATATCCGAGAAGCTCCTGAAGCAGAAACGCGGAGTTACGGTGCTCCACGGCGAGGGAGCCTATTCCGGCGAGGAAAAGCTGGTCGTGTGCATTGCAGTACACAAGAACGAATATGTAAAGGTAAAGCGGATCGTAAAAGAGATCGATCCGGACGCTTTTGTAATTATAACCGGCGCGAGCGAAGTCCTGGGAAAGGGCTTCCAGAGGCTGGATCAAAACTAATAAAACAAGGAGAATAAGTTATGTCAGGACATTCAAAATGGAGTACGATCAAGCGTAAGAAGGGCGAGAAGGACGGCGCAAGAGCAAAGGTTTTTACAAAGATCAGCCGTGAGATCCTCGTATGCATCAAGGAGACCGGCAGCGCTGACCCCGCTAACAACTCCAGACTCTACGCCCTCGTGCAGAAGGCAAAGAGCAACAATATCCCGAACGACAACATTGACCGTCTGCTGAAGAAGGCTGCCGGCGGCGCAGAGAAGAACGACTACGAGGACTGCGTATACGAGGGCTATGGTCCGAACGGCGTTGCAGTTATAGTTGAGTGCCTTACCGATAACAGAAACCGTACCGCAGGCGAGATCCGCCATTACTTTGACAAGTTCGGCGGCAACCTGGGCCAGATGGGCTGCGTCGGCTTCATGTTCACCCAGAAGGGTGTGATCGTGGTTGACCTGGAAGATGCCGACCCCGACCAGCTGATGATGGATGCTCTGGATGCCGGTGCCGAGGACTTTGATGCAGGCGAAGAGGCTGCTGAGATCACCACCGATCCCGAGAACTACTCCGCTGTGGTCAAGGCCATGGAAGAGAAGGGCTACGAGATCCTGAGCGATGACCTGGCCATGGTCCCCATGACCACCACCCGCCTGACCGACCCCGATCAGCTCAAGGCAATGGGCAAGCTGCTGGATTCCCTGGAGGACAACGACGATGTCCAGAACGTCTGGCACAGCCTGGAGAACGAAGAGGATCTGCCGGAATAATGCTCCGTAGGCCTGAATAAGGAACGTAATGAAGCCGCTTTTTGTGTTGTGATGCACAAAGAGCGGCTTTTTACATGGCGGAAAAGCATCAGCAGGCAACCACGATCATCTCCTCCGCCCTTAAGTGTTTAGAACCAGCCTCGGCGATGATATTTATCGATAATTGAAACTTTCTGGATTTCATGGTATACTTCTTTTAAGAAAGAGGGTGTTCGGATGCTTTATCCTTTTATGACCTTGAATGATGGGACGGAAATCGTTTATTCCTCGCCAATTCAGAATGGCAATCAGGAGCAGGTAAAGGTACAGATTGAAACACCTGTAGAAAACGGCTTTAAGTCGGCGACCTGTATTCTGCCGGGGTATTTGTGGACCAATAATGGCTATTCTGAAATGGAGATGGCGAGCCTGAAAGAGCTGGTCAAATCAACGGCACATCTTCTGATCCGCTTCTCGCATGAGGGGGGGATCGAAAGTGCCTAGTCTGTTCCGGCTGTTCGGTTATGTGATTTTCTTCTGGAGCAATGAAGGTGCACCGCTGGAACCGGTTCATGTCCATGTTGCAAAGGGTGTTCCGAATGCCAGTGCAACAAAGATCTGGATTACGGAAGCGGGAGGCTGTATCGTGGCCAACAATAACTCGAAGATTCCTGCCAGAACGTTGAGCGCAATTGTAGATGTTCTGGAAAGCCGCTCAAGCTACATTGTGGCACAGTGGAACGATGTGTTTGGTGAATCGAAGTTCTACTGCTGATATTGGTGCGAATTGAGCGCTGCCCCCTGTGAAAAAACTCAGAGGGCGGCGCTTTTTTGCTTTGCGGATTGCGCGGCGGGGGCAAATATGGTACAATGATTTGAAACAGACCACGAAGAAACGAGGTGGCGCACATGGAAGCAAAACGCATCTGCCCGTACTGCATGGGTGAGCTGGAGAGCCGGGTGTCGGTGTGCCCGCACTGCGGCGGGGTACTGGCCGGGCGCAACCCGGCGGGCAGCCTGCCGGTGGGCACGCTGCTGGCCGGGCGGTATACCGTGGGCGAGATGCAGAGCATCGACGGCGAGGGCATCCTGTACCGGGGCGTGGAGAACGTCGGGCGGTTCCGGGTGACCATCAAGGAGTATATGCCCCTGACGCTGTCGGCGGAGCGGGGCACGGACGCGCTGCTCCGGCCCAAGCTGGGCAGCGAGGTGCTGTTCAAGACCACCCGGATGGACTTTGCCGATCTCTACCGCTCCATCCAGCGCATCACCCCCGCAAACGGTCTGGAGGCTGTGCTGGACGTGTTCGAGGAGAACAACACCGTCTACGCTGTGATGGAAAACCCCGGCGGCATCCCGCTGCAGCAGTGGCTGGATGAGCGCCCTAGCCCGGTTTCAGCGGAGACGGCCCGCAATATGCTGCAGCCTGTGTTTGACGGCGTGGCGGCCATGCATCAGGTGGGGCTGGTGCACCGGGGCATCTGCCCGGAAAACATCCGGGTGCTGGAAAACGGCCGGGCACGCCTGACGGGCTACGCCACCGTGGGGCTGCGCACGGCGGGCAGCGGCCTGCACGAGCAGCTGTACGAGGGCTACTCGGCACCGGAGCAGTATTCCACCACCGAATTCGAGGGCCGTTACACCGACGAATACAGCCTTGCCGCCGTGGTCTACCGGATGGTCTGCGGGCAGAGCCCTGTTCCTGCGGCACAGAGGCTGGTGTCGGACTCCAACCCCCGCGCCCGCACGCTGGAACGGGCGGTGCCGGAGTATGTTTCGGATGTGCTTTGGATGGGCTTGCAGCTCAGTCCTGCCGAGCGCATCCAGACTGTGCCCCAGCTGTTCCGGGCACTGAGCAGCCAGGAGTATACCACGGAGCTTACCCAGACTCTGCAGCAGGCCGCGCCGCGCCCTCAGTCCACCGAGGAGGAGGAACGGAAAAAGCATATCCTCAGCCTGCGCAACCTGCTGGCGGCCATCCTGATCCTGCTGGCCATCCTGACATTGCTCATCGTGTGGGGGCTGGTGAATCAGGGGCTGCACACCGCAAAGCCTGCTGAATCCACTCCGGCCTCCGAACCGGCCAGCTCGCTGGTGACAGAGCCGGTGAATCTGGCCCCTGACTTTGTGGGGATGGACTACGATTCGCAGGTGCGCAACAACAACAGCTATGCCGGGGATTACCTGTTCTATGTGACCATGGAATACAGTGATACTGTGGAAAAGGGCAAGATCATCCGTCAGACCCCCGAAGCCGGGGAGGTCATCGAAGAGGGCAGCACCATCGATCTGGTGGTCAGCCGCGGCCCGCAGATGGTGGAGATGCCCAACGTGGCAGGCTTTACCCGGGATGGCGCGGAGCAGCAGCTGGCGCAGGTGGGGCTGAATGCGAGCTTCTATCCCATTTATAACGATGGCTCCTATGTTTCGGGCTGTGTGGCCTATTGCAGCGAGGAGCCCGGTGCCATGGTGGAGGTCGGCTCGACCATCATCGTCTATATGGCGGCAGAGGTCGAGGCCGAGGTGCCCGCCACTCCGCCCGAGACCACGACCCCTTCTGCCGGTACCACACCTTCTGCCGCGCAGACGGAGCCGCCGGCCGATTCCACAGACTACGATACAGATTGATGATAAACAACAGCGCCCTGCCGGATAAGGCAGAGCGCTGTTGCTGTTTCTGTGTGGGTTTGTCATTTGCAAGTGGCTTGACAGATGGTTCAAGGCCGGTAAGCACTAACCCCCAGCAAAGCAGGAAGCCCCATCGGTATAGCCGTACCGATGGGGCTTCTTGCTGCTTGGTGATACCATGGATATGCACCAATTTACATTCGCGACCTTATTATGTGCTGCACAGGTGCAAAAGTCAAGGAGAAATCACCGCCTTCCTCGGGACGAAATGCAGACTGAAAGGCTATTTTACCGGATATTCGACAATTTGCCTTAAAACATTGCCAAATGCTCCAAAATTTGTTACAATGGTGCTGATGATTTGTCCACCGTGGACAAAAAAGCAACGGATGCGTCCGGCTTTCCTGCCGGGGCAGATCTGCGGAACATATTTTTATAAGGGGGCTTTTGCAGATGAAAAAACGATTGATTAGTATGGCACTGGCAGTCAGTATGGCAGTCAGCATAATGCCTGCACCCGCTCTGGCAACAGTAGGGGGGGGGGTACAACCCTGGGAGATGATGCGATAACGCAGTCGGACGCAACGGGCGGCACTTCGAGCGGTACAGCTACATCGGTTTCAGATTTGACGGGGCTGACAGCTGCTGCTAAAAACGGCGGAAATGTCCAATTGAGCGGCAATATTACGTTAACAGACACTCTCTCTATCAATAATAAAAAACTGAGCATTGATCTGAACGGCCACACCATTACAGCGGCAAATAACCAGAGAGCGTTTAACATCAATGGCGGAACGCTGGAAATCAAGGATAGTGTGGGCAATGGTATCATTCAGGGCAATGGTACGGTAACAGGGCGCGGCGGAGCAATCTATATGGAAGGCTCCGGCAGTGCCCTGACGATCAGTGGCGGCACCATTCAGGGCTTTACCGTCAGTGCGCATGGCGGTGGTGTGTATATGAGTGGCGGTACTTTTACGATGACCGGCGGTAAAATCTACAATTGCAGCTCCAGCGGTACGAATCTTTCTGGCGGCGGCGTATATATGGCCGAAGGAACCTTTGATATGAGCGGTGGTTCCATTGAAAATTGTACAGCACATGAGGGTGCAGGCGTAGAAATGTATCCTGACTCTGAAAACACCACATGTACTTTTACCATGAGAGACTCGGCTGAAATCAAAAATTGCAGCAATAATGGTGTTTCGATTGCTCAGTGGGGAACGTCCAAGTTCATAATGAGTGGAGGAACCATCGACAACAACAAAGGATATGGCTTATGGACTGCCAATCGTAGAGATACAGGCAATACAGAGATCTTACTGAGTGGCGGCACCATTACAAACAGTGAAAGCTATGATATGGTCATTCTTCAAGGTGTTCAGCTGCATGTAAATAATGCTACCGTCAGCGGAAAAATCCAAAACCGTGGAACGATTACCGGAACGGGGAATGCTGAGTTTACCGGAACAGTCGTAAATGAGCGTGTGGGAAAGATTGAAAGCGGAAAATTCAAAAGAATTGAAGATGCTTCCAATGCTGGTGTATGCAATGAGGTAGAATATGAGGCGTATGTCAAACTGATTGGCTACAGATGGCCGGATGAATCAACCTTAAGAGCGATTCAAGACAAAGCGCATGGGAATGCTCAGCTCAAATTCCTGAGCTATGTGACACCGAACGGCATACCGAACGGCATGGAGAATACATTGACCATCCCCGAGGGCGTTACAGTTACTGTTGATCTGACGGGCAAGCAGGTTGCTGGAGAAAACGCCGAAAAGAAAATCATCAATCATGGTAATCTGACATTGATTGACAGTGGTACGGGTAGTACCCTGAGCATTCCCATTGAAAACAACGGAACCCTGAACGCCAACGGCGGTACCGTAACTGGTGAAGTGACCAATAAGGGCACAATCACAACGACCGGAGAAAAGGCGACTCAATTCTCTGGAGGCGTGACAAACGAGAGCGATGGTAAAATTGAGAATGGTACGTTTTCCGGCGAAGTGACCAATAATGGCGCAATTAACGATGGTACGTTTTCCGGCAAGGTGACAAACAACGGAACCATTGGCAACGGCAACTTTACCAGTGCTGTGACCAATGAGAAAACCGGTGTGATCTCCGGCGGCAAGTTTGACGAAAGCAAGCTGACCAACAACGGCGGCACCCTGCCCCCGAAGCCGGGCGACAACAAGCCGGATGACACCAACAAGGATAATGACAAGAAGGAAGATACGTACGACCTGACCGTCAAGAACGCCGAAGTGACCGTGAAGGATGCTGACGGCAAGGCAGTGGAATTTACCAAGGCCGAGGATGGCACCCTGACGGCTAAAGTTCCCGAAAATGCCGAAGTGACGGTGAAATACACCGCTCCCACCGATGCGATTGTGTTTGACCTGTGGAGCATTAACAGTGATGCGAAGCTGGATGTGAACGTCAAGGAGAACCCCCTGACCTTCAAGATGCCTGCACATGCTGTGACCATCGAGGCCATGACGCAGGATGCCACCATTGAAAGCGAAGGTCCCGGCGTGCTGGGTACCGCTGCCATGATCGGTGTTGCCGGTGCCGGTACGGCTGTGCTGGGTTATACCGGTTACATGATCGGCACGGAACTGTACCTGAACACTGTCCTGCCTGCCGGTGCAGCTATCCCCCAGAACACCACCGAACTGGCAAAACTCCTCTGGACCGAAGCTGGCAAACCCGCCCCTGCCGCTGTGATGGCTGAGGATGCCACCGACGAGCAGAAGGCTCTGACTTGGGCTGTTGAAAGCCAGCTCATCTCCGCCGATAAGCCCGCAGACGCTTCTGTGGGCCGGTGGGAAGTGATCCGGGGGTGGAATAGGGTGAAAGAGATGAAGTGATCCTTCGTACAACCTCTCAGTCGCCTGCGGAGACAGCTCCCCTACTAGGGGAGTTGGCAAAGCTGTTAGGCTTTGACTGAGAGGGCAAGGCAACTGCCCGGAGAGGGTTCGCCCGCTCCCCTTCACGAAGAGAGAAACCCCAAGAAAATAACGCAGAAAGCCCCATCGGTACGAAAAATACCGATGGGGTTTTCCGCTTGTTTAGGATAGGAAAGAGAATGGTTCAGTAATGGCCGGGATGCGGGCTTACAGGTTGGTGTAGCCCATGAGGTAGCGGTCTACCTCGGCGGCGCAGTCGCGGCCCTCGCGCAGGCCCCAGACCACAAGGCTCTGGCCCCGGCGCATATCGCCGCAGGCGAACACCTTGTCCACGTTGGTGCGGAAGTGGTCGGTGTCCACGCAGCCGCGGCCGGTCAGGCTGACACCGAAGGCATCGGCCACATAGCTCTCACAGCCCACGAAACCGGCGGCAATGAAGGCCAGCTCACAGTTGTAGGTGAACTCCTCGCCGGTGGGCACCATGTTGGTGCGGCCGGTCTCGGGGTCACGCTCGGGTTTGAGGTAGGAGATGACGGCAGCGGTCAGGTTGCCTGCATCGTCCTTGAGGAATTCTTTGACCGTGGTCTGGTAGACACGGGGGTCCTTGCCGAACTTTGCCATGCACTCGGTCTGGCCGTAGTCCACCTTGAGCACCCGGGGCCACTCGGGCCAGGGGTTGCTGGCGGCACGCTCCTTGGGAGGCTGCGGCATCATTTCCAGAGCCACCAGATCAGTGCAGCCCTGCCGCAGGGCCGTGCCCTGGCAGTCGTTGCCGGTGTCGCCGCCGCCGATGACCAGAACGTTCTTGCCCTTGGCATCAATGGCCCTGCCATCGGCAAATTTGCTGTCCAGCAGGCTCTTTGTCACGCTGGTGAGGTAATCCACGGCAAAATGCACGCCGTTGGCATCCCGGCCCGGAACGTTCAGGTCACGGGCCTTTTTGGCACCGCAGCAGAGCACCACGGCATCGTAGCTGTTCAGGATGCTCTCGGCATCCACCGCACCGCCCACATCCATGCTGGTGCGGAACTCCACGCCCTCGGCCTGCATGAGTTTGATGCGGCGCTCGATGACGGATTTGTCCAGCTTCATGTTGGGGATGCCGTACATCAGCAGGCCGCCCACGCGGTCGGCGCGCTCAAACACGGTGACGGCGTGGCCCCGGATGTTCAGGTACTCGGCCACCGAAAGACCGGCCGGGCCGCTGCCGATGACGGCCACGCTCTTGCCGGTGCGGGCCGGGGGAGGGGCGGCGTGGAGCCAGCCCTTGGCGTAGCCCGTTTCCACGATGGCGTGCTCGTTCTCGCGCACGGTCACGCTGCTGCCGGTCACGTCACCGCAGGTGCAGGCGGCCTCGCACAGGGCGGGGCAGACCCGGCTGGTGAACTCCGGGAAGCGGTTAGTGGCGCGCAGGCGGTGGAGCGCCAGCTCCCACTTGCCCTGATAGACCAGGTCGTTCCACTCGGGGATCAGGTTGTTCAGCGGGCAGCCCGATGCCATGCCGCCGATCATCATGCCGGCCTGGCAGAAGGGCACGCCGCAGTCCATGCAGCGGGCGGCCTGGGTCTGCTGCTCCTCGCGGGAGAGCCAGACGTGAAACTCGTTGAAATTTTCAATGCGCTCCAGCGGCGGGACATCCGTGCTGGTCTTGCGCGTGTAATCCATAAATCCAGTGATCTTGCCCATGATCCAGCCCTCCTTACTTCTTCTTCTGCACAGCGTAGAATGCTTCGATCTGTGCCTGTTCGCCGTCCAGGCCGCGCTCCTCCATGGAAGCGATGACCCGGAGCATCCGGTCGTAATCGTAGGGGAGGACTTTCTTGAACTTGGGCAGGTACTCGCTGAAGTTGTCCAGGATCTCCTTGCCGCGGGGGGAGCCGGTGGCTTCCACATGCTCGCGGATGAGCTCCTTCAGGGCAGCAACATCGTACTTGTGCTCCACAGGCTCCAGGCTCACGGTCTCCTTGTTGACCCGCTGGTAGAAATCCCAGTTCTCGTCCAGAACGTAGGCCACGCCGCCGGTCATGCCGGCTGCGAAGTTCTTGCCGGTCTGGCCCAGAACCACGACAGTGCCGCCGGTCATGTACTCACAGCCGTGGTCTCCCACGCCCTCGACAACGGCGGTCGCGCCGCTGTTGCGGACGCAGAAGCGCTCACCGGCCACGCCGGAGACGAAGGCCTTGCCGCTGGTGGCACCGTAAAGGGCCACGTTGCCGGTGATGATGTTTTCCTCGGGCTTGTAGCCGATGCCCTCGGGCGGGCGGACGATGATCTTGCCGCCGGACAGGCCCTTGCCCATGTAGTCGTTGCAGTCGCCGGTCAGGCTGAGGGTCAGGCCCTTGGGGATGAACGCGCCAAAGCTCTGGCCGCCTGCGCCGATGCACTCGGCGGTGTAGACATCGTCGGGCAGGGAGCTGCCGTACTTGCGGGTGATCTCGCTGCCAAAGATGGCACCCAGGGCGCGGTCGGTGTTGGAGACCTCCAGCCGGACACTCTGGGGTGCCTTGCTGCCCAGCTTGAACTTCTTCATCAGCACCTTCATGTCGAGGGTGTTCTCAAGGTGGAAGTCATAGGTGTCGGCAGGCACAAAGTGGACGTTGCTGTTTGCAATGGCCGGGTTGTGCAGGATGCAGTCCAGATTCATCTTGGCGGCACGGCTGCCGGCAGCGCTGGGCTTGACATGGAGCAGGTCGGTGCGGCCCACCAGCTCGTCGATGGTGCGCACGCCCAGCTTGGCCATGTACTCCCGCAGCTCCTGAGCCACAAAGGTCAGGTAGTTGATGATATACTCGGGCTTGCCCTTGAACCGCTTGCGCAGCTCGGGGTTCTGGGTGCAGATGCCCATGGGGCAGGTGTCCAGGTTGCAGACACGCATCATCACGCAGCCCTCGCACATCAGCAGGGAGGTGCCGAAGCCGAACTCCTCAGCGCCCAGCATACAGCTGATGGCAACATCGCGGCCGGAGAGCAGCTTGGAATCGCTCTCAATGCGGACGCGGCTGCGCAGGCCGTTCAGGATCAGGGTCTGGTGGGTCTCGGCGATGCCCAGCTCCCA
>ERZ826051.3674-NODE-3674-length-9853-cov-3.216269_pt1 | contig 9853 bp, 9 predicted proteins | sample MGYA00519928_ERZ826051 | MGnify/ENA primary metagenome ERZ826051 (study PRJEB31778, sample SAMEA3449219) | human gut metagenome | biome: human gut; feature: human-associated habitat; material: faeces | place: United Kingdom | collected 2010/2012 ...
AATCTGTGCTTTTATACCAATCAATAGTAAAAAAAGCAGGAGATGATTGAAAGAGTAAAAAGACATCCTCCTGCATACAGGAGGAAACTGAATATGGCGAAAAGAAAGAATCAAAAGAGACGGAGCAAGAAGTATCAGGTAAATAACCGGCAGCTAAAGGCAAAAAGGATGTACAAAGATACAATTTTTAGAATGTTGTATCATAACAAAGAGAATTTGTTATCATTGTACAATGCGGTGAATGGGAGAGAGTACACAGATCCGGAAGAGTTGCAGATTTTTAGTGTTTTATAATGGAACAAAAGAAGTTGAAGATCGTAGTGAGTTCCGATTATCTTCTGCATACGAGAATCCAACAGAAAATCCAGATCTGGAGTTAAGAGTGACTATGCTGAATGTGAATGATGGCCACAGTTCAGATTTGATGGAACATTGTAGAACATTAAAGGAATATGCACAATATGTCGCCAGAGTAAGAAAATATGCGGCGAAACAGGATGTCTCTTTAGAAGAAGCAGTTACGAGAGCAGTTGACGAATGCATAGAAGAAGGAATCCTGGCAGAGTTTTTATTGAAGAATAAGACTGAGGTGATCAAAGTGAGCATCTATGAATATGACAAAGAGTTTGAAGAAAAGAAACTGCGGAAAGCAGAGTATGAGGCTGGAAGACAGGATGGAATCGAGATTGGAAGACAGGATGGAATCGAAATTGGAAGACAGGACGGAATCGAGATTGGAAGACAGGATGGAATCGAAATTGGAAAGCGGATACTCTTAGAAAAAATAATAAAGAAGAAATTGAAAAAAGGAAAATCAACAGAACAGATAGCAGATGAATTAGAAGAAGATATAAACATAATTCAAAAAGTGGTTGAGAAATTAAAAAGCCAAATATAGAATTTGTCAAAAGAATTCCCTGAAGTGAATAATAAAACTTCAGGGAATTTATCATTTGCTCACTACCGGTATTATTCTGTAGTATCACGTCGGATCAATACAGGCGTAATCTGCTTATGAACCGGCTCTTTTAAAGGAGTTGGTTTTCTTTTTTTCATTTCATTCATCTGGAGAACCAGAAGCTCCATGGCAGTCTGTGCAATAATATCAATCTGCTGACCAACAGTTGTGATTGGGAGAATTGCCTCACTGGCAATGGGAGAATTATCAAATCCTATGATTTCATAGAAAGAGGGTAATTCTCGGTATTTCTGGAAAATCAGGTTAAGAAACATGTTTGCATAGGTATCGTTGGCAAGGAAAATGCCTTTTTTTTGATTGGGATATTTCTCTTCTATTCTTGTAAAAATACGTCTTATTTCATTTAAAATTTCCTGATAAGAATTACCGCTTACACTTAGATCAATATCATAAGGAACCTGATATTCTTTACAGGTTTCCTTAAATGCGCGAATACGGTCGTAAGCAGGAACTGCTTTCTCAACATTGACATTGATGTGGATCAGTATATCACATTTATCACGGATCAGCAGAGTGGTAGCCTGAAGCGCACCCATATAGTTGTCAGTGGTAACACTGCTGATATATTCCGCTTCACGTTCAATGGCAACGATGGGAATCTGATAGGAGGATAATTGTTTTGATGACAGCGTATGATTTAAAACAATGAGACCTTCAATCTGATAGGATAGGAGCTCTTCAATATATTGCTGTTCTTCTTCTGCCCCATGTTCACTGCTAAAGACGAGAAATTTGTAGTGATAATCACTGTAGCTGGACAGCAGTTGTGTCAGCATTTCAGAATAATAATGCAGATAAAGATTCGGAATAATGATTCCGATAAATTCACTTTTTCCGTTTGCCAGAACTTTTGCAAGTTTATTTTTTTTATAGCCAAGGGTATCAAGGGCCTGAGAAATTTTTTCCTGATTTTCAAGTGTAAGGGAATCAGGATGATTGAAATATCTTGATATTGTAGTTTTTGAAAAATGGGTATATGCTGCAATATCTGCAAATGTCACCTGTTTTTTTGACATAAAACTTATTCTCCTTATAAATAAATGCAAATATTTTTTTTAGTATAGCAATTATTATACAAAAAGGCAATATTAAAATAACCGATTACGTAACCGGTTATTTTAATGAAGAAAAGTGTTGACAGAGAGTGTGTGATGTAGTAACATCAGATTATAAAGTAACCGGTTACTTAACCGGTTTTGTGAACAATGTATGAAAGGAATGGAGGAAAAAGTGCATGAAAACAGTGCAGAACCAAGCAAAGCCCGTAAGCAAGCAGACGTGGAGAAATAAGGTTACGTATGTGAAGAAAAACTGGCAGTTATATCTTTTTTTCTTAATGCCGGGACTTTTACTGACAATCATTTTTAAGTATCTTCCGATGGGAGGGCTTTTGATTGCGTTTGAAGATTATAATGTAATCAAGGGAGTACTTGGAAGTCCATGGGTTGGACTTGAATATTTCAGACGTTTTTTATCATCACCGGATTTTATGAACTATCTGATGAATACATTAAAGCTGAGTATCTATGGATTATTATGGGGATTTCCGGTTCCGATTATTCTGGCATTACTTATGAATCGTATTCAAAAAACAGGGATCAAGAAAAAAGTACAGCTTCTGATCTATATGCCGAATTTTATATCTGTAATAGTACTTTGTGGTATGGTTCGTATGCTGTTATCACCGGTAGGACCTTTGAACAGGCTGCTTGGGATTAGCACAAACTGGATGACAATGCCATCTGCTTTCCGTACTATTTATATAGCAAGTGGAATCTGGCAGACTGCAGGCTGGGCATCTATTATGTATACTGCAGCATTATCTAATGCGAGCAAAGAGTTGGAAGAAGCGGCAGTTATGGATGGTGCAAACCTTTTGCAGCAGATCTGGTACGTGGAGCTTCCGGCGATTAAGAACATTATTGTAATTCAGTTTATCCTGCAGGCAGGAAATATTATGAGCATTGGATTTGAGAAGGCATATGCATTGCAGACAGATATGAACCTGCCGGCATCAGAAATTTTATCTACATATGTATATCGCATCGGTCTTTTGAACGGTGATTATGGTTATTCTACGGCAGTAGGTCTGTTTAATTCAGTTGTAAATGTAATTCTGTTGATTTTTGTAAACTGGGTTGTAAAGAAGCTGAATGATGGAGAGGGATTATAGGAGGAAGAGAAGATGGAGAAAAAGAAGAGAAAATATTCAAGGACAGATCGTCTGATCCTTGGAATTGGATTCACGATTCTTGGACTGTTTGTACTTTCTATTGCGATTCCAATTATATATGTAGTACTTGCATCTTTTATGGATCCTACTGTTTTGAATAATCAGGGACTGAGCTCTGATATTAAGGACTGGACTTTGGATGCTTATAGAAGAGTACTGGAGAATGAGATGATCTGGCGCGGATTTTTGAATTCTTTTCTGTATTCATTTGTATTTACAGTGATCTCAGTTTTTGTAACATTACTGGCAGCCTTTCCTCTGTCTAAAAAAGAATTTGTGGGAAGAAAATTTTTCAATCTGATTTTTCTGATCACAATGTTTTTTGGGGGAGGAATGATTCCAACATTTATTTTGATCAATCAGCTGCATATGGTAAATACAGTATGGGCGGTTTTGATTCCGGGAGCATTTAACGTTTGGAATATGATTCTTGCAAGAACTTATTATCAGTCAATTCCGGCAGAATTAAGAGAAGCATCTGCAATTGACGGTGCTAATGAAATTCAGCATTTTTTCAAAATTATGATGCCGGTATGTAAACCGATTATTGCAGTACTGGCACTGTGGTCATTTGTCGGAATGTGGAATAGCTACTTTGATGCGATGATTTATCTGAACGATGCAAATCTTCAGCCACTGCAGCTGGTACTGCGTTCAATCCTGGTGCAGAATACTCCACAGCCGGGAATGATTGCAGATATCCAAAGCACAGCAGAGATGGCAAAGGTAGCAGAACAGTTGAAATATGCAACAATTGTAGTATCAAGTTTACCACTTTTAGTGATGTATCCATTTTTCCAGAAATATTTTGATAAAGGAATTATGGTTGGATCGGTAAAAGGCTAAAGAAAGGAATGATACAGATATGAAGAAAAACAGAGTAAGAAGTTTGCTTGCACTTGGACTTTCTTTAACAATGATGGTAAGTATAATGGGGTGTGGAAAACAGCAGAGGCTTGATGCTGAGATTAATCCGGATACACCGGTATCGGATGTACAGTTTCCATTGAAAGAAACAGAGGAGCTTTCTTTTATTACCAGTGCACCGGCCACTTCAACACAGGATCCAAATAAAAGAGTGATTTTCCAGAGAATGGAAGAACAGACAAATGTTCATATTGACTGGACCTGCTTTGTATCAGATCAGTTTTCAGATAAAAAGAATCTGGCGTTGGCTCAGTTTGGAAATCTGCCGGATGGACTGTTTAATGCAGGCATGAGTGATTATGATCTGTTGCGTTATGCAAAGCAGGGAATAATTATTCCGCTGGAAAATCTGATTGACAAATATATGCCAAACCTTCAGGCTGTGTTTGAAAAATACCCGGAATACAGAACCATGTGTACAGCACCGGATGGACATATTTACTCTTTTCCGTGGATTGAACAGCTTGGTTCCGGAAAAGAAGCAATTCAGGCCATTGGAGATATTCCTTATATTAATAAGAAATGGCTTGATTATCTTGGTCTTGAGATTCCAACCACAACAGATGAACTGGAGCAGGTACTGATTCAATTTCGAGATCATGCAGATGATCTGAAACAAGAGTTTTCCATTGAAGGTGATGTAATACCAATGTCATTTATTATCAATAACGGAGATCAGGATCCTTCAATCTTAATAAATGGATTCGGAGATGGTTATGGGGACACAGGAGATCATTTTGCTGTAACAGATGAAGGTAAGGTGATTTATACAACGGTTCAGGAAGGATACAAAGAAGGTATCAAATGGCTGCATAAACTTGTGACAGAGAATCTGATCGATCCGGAAGCATTTACACAGGAATGGTCTACTTATGTTGCAAAAGGAAAGAATCACCGTTATGGACTTTGCTTCACATGGGATATTGCTAATATAGACAACAATACGGATTATGTGATGCTTCCGGCACTGACCGGACCGGATGGAATGAGAAATATCACCAGACAGAACAACAGTGAGACCAGCGGTTTTGACAGAGGAAGATGTGTGCTTACTACCAGCTGCCGTAACACGGCACTTGCTGCCGCATGGATCGATCAGATGTATGCACCCCTTCAGTCTCCGCAAAATAACTGGGGAACCTATGGAGAGAAGGATTCCTTTAATATTTTTGAGCTGTCTGTAAACAAAGATGGCGAAAAAATGTTAAAGCATATGGACTTAGGAGATCAGTCACCGGTGGAAGTACGTGAAGCGCAATCTGTAAATGGTCCTCTCGCTATATTAAATGAATATTATGACGTATATGTAACACAGCCGGAAGATGCGAAATGGCGTCTGGATAATATGCATGAGACATATTTACAGGATATGAACAGCAAATATGTTTACCCTAATGTATTTATGAGTATTGATGATACAAACAAAGTGTCACAGTATGATACAGATATTAAGAAATATGCAGAACAGAAGAAAGCAGATTGGATCCTGAACGGAGGAATTGATGAAGAATGGGATTCTTATCTGAAAAAAATGGATAAGTACGGGCTTTCCGATTACCTTTCAATCAAGCAAAAATATTTTGACCAGTATCAGGATTCATTAAGCAGTGAAAAATAAGAGAAGATATCATTTTGACAGGAGGAACTATATGAGCGAAATGTTGGAAAAGGCAAGAAAATATGAATTTATACAGGGACAGCAGATCAAAGAGGAAGAAAGACCAGCCTTTCATATAACTCCTTATGTTGGCTGGATGAATGATCCAAATGGATTTTCCTATTATAAAGGAGAGTATCATTTGTTCTACCAGTATAATCCGTATAGCACACATTGGGACAGTATGCACTGGGGACATGTAGTGAGTAAGGATTTATTGCATTGGAACTATGTTCCGACTGCATTGGCACCGGATGAAGATTATGATAAAATTGGATGCTTTTCAGGAAGCGCAATAGAGTTAGAGGACGGAAAGCAACTGCTCCTCTATACTGCGGTAGGTCAGGAAACAATGGAAGATGGAACTGTAAGGGATATTCAGACACAGGCAGTGGCAGTTGGAGATGGTAAGGATTATGAAAAGTATGATAAGAATCCGGTTCTGACAGCCAAAGATCTTCCAAAGGGGGCTAGTAAAGTAGACTTTCGTGATCCCAAAATCTGGAAAGGGAACGATGGAAACTTTTATTGTGTTATAGGAAGTCGTCCGGCTGATGGAAGCGGACAGATCCTTCTTTACAGAAGTAAAAATGGCTTTGAATGGGAATTTGTAAGCATTCTGGCAAAGAATCAAAATCGTTATGGAAAAATGTGGGAATGCCCGGATTTCTTTGAATTGGACGGCAAATATGTGCTTCTGACAAGTCCACAGGATATGCTTCCGGAAGGATTAGAATTTCATAATGGAAATGGAACGTTATGTATTATTGGGGAGTTGGATCCTGAGACACATACTTTAAAGGAACAGTTTTGTCAAGGTGTTGATTACGGAATTGACTATTACGCAATGCAGACACTGCTTGCACCGGATGGACGAAGAATTATGATCGCCTGGATGCAGAACTGGGATACGCTTGCATATCGATGCAATGACTCTGGATGGTTCGCACAAATGAGTCTTCCAAGAGAACTGTCTGTTAAAAACGGAAGATTGTATCAGGTTCCGGTCAGAGAACTTAATGCCATGCGTGCAAACAAAGTCGAGTATAACAATGTTGTGATAAAAGATACCAGGCTCACACTGGATCAGATTGAAGGACGAACGGTAGATCTGGAACTTGTGATACGACCGGCAGATAAAGACAATCTTTATAAAAAATTTGAACTCTGTTTTGCAGAGAATGAGAAATATCATTCTACATTATGCTTCCGTCCGGATGAATCTGTTTTAAAAATCGATAGAAAATTCTCAGGAAGCGAACGGGCGCTGGTTCATCAGAGCAGTTGTCTGGTAAACGGTGACAGCAATGAACTAAAACTGCGTGTGATTTTGGATAAGTTTAGTGTGGAAGTATTTATTAATGACGGCGAGCAGGTTATGTCTGCGGTTATTCTTACAAAGCAGGAAGCAAAGGGGATTTCTTTCTTTGCTGATGGTGAAGCTAAGCTTGATATAGTGAAATATGATTTATTATAATAAAGCGTTATAAATTGGGACATAATGCAGCATTTATTGGTAAGGTTGGTAATGATTTTTTTGGAGATCAGTTGAGAGCAGCCATAAAAGAAGCAGGAATTGATGACATTGGATTATGTACAGATGAAAAAATTCATACTACGCTTGCTATGGTACATACATATCCGGATGGAGATAGGGATTTTTCCTTCTATCGTAATCCGGGAGCAGACATGATGCTGAATAAAACTGAGATTCCCGAGGATATTCTCAAGGAAACAGAAATGCAAATAAGTAAAAAACTTTAAATTTGTAATTCTTGCCAAATAGCAAGGAAATCGCAAGACTTTGGTCATGTGAATTTCCTTGCTTTTTTTTCTCAAAGTGTCAGGTAAGGCCCTTGTTTATGGAAGAAATCAGCTCTGCCAGTTGTTTCCTTTTGGTGCGTGTATCACCGTTGATCATCAACTTGGAATAAATCTGGTTGATATATTGCTTCACAGTGCCTTCAGAGAGAAATAACCTTTCTGCAATTTCGCGGTTGCTCAGACGGTCGGTGATTAAAGCTGCGATTTCTGCTTCTCTGCTGTTCAGCATATTTAGGATCTCAGGTCTGGAATTACGGCTGGACAGGCGGAGGCAGTGTTGTTCATAAACAGAACCAAGGGAAAGGATCCGGTCTGTGAAAGGCTCTGATGCTATGGAATTAATACTGCCCAGCACGTCCTTGATATAGGTATAATTTTCTACAAAAGGAATCAGAAAGCCATCCGGCATTTTCTTCACAGAACCTTACAAAAGCTTCATTTTCGATATCGAATCGTGCGAACGCCATTTTCAAAACTTTAAAGCGGTTCTCATAAATCATCGCATAATCAATATCCGCTTCATCATTTCCCCAATGGAAACTTCGGATCTCTTCCACACTAAGCAGCTTCTCCTGCACAAGATCATCCAGATCGATCAGATATGGATTCCCGGCAAATGCGGAATATGACTGATATGGACTGTCTCCAAAACTGGTTGGCCCGATCGGCAGCACCTGCCAGTAACGCTGTTTTAAATCCACCAGCAGATCTATAAACTGGAATGCCGCATCTCCTAATGTACCAATTCCGTATGAAGATGGTAAACTTGTGATCGCTAAGAGGATTCCTGCTCCCCTTGCCATTCTTTTTGCATCCAATGATCTTCCCCGGTCCTTCCTCTCATTTTTTCGCTTTTTTTCGTATCTGTGATAATTTTATTACTGGAAACGTTTTTTGTCAACGAATTTGCAACTTTTAACAGCGTTTTTGCCATATTTGCCGTTTTTGCTATATCGTTTTTGTTTATTTTTACAACGAAAGCGCTCAAAAGTTTCGAAAATTTTAGTATGTCTGCTTGTCAACTTTTTGTTTTCTTTATATAATATAAAAAAATCAACTGTTTTTACTAAGGAGAGGATCTTACCCATGGCAACAATCAAAGATATTGCAACAAGACTCGGTGTTTCCGTCAGTACCGTATCAAAAGGTTTAAATGGCGCGAGTGACATCAGCGAAGAATTACGTCAGATGGTGCTTGACACTGCAGTTGAAATGGGATACGCAACAAAAAAATCAAAGAAAAAAGAAAACCGCAAACTGGCGGTTTTTATCGAAAATATGGAATATGAAACGGAAGATCAGTTTGGCTACGATATCGTACTCGGTTTCAAACAGAATGCTTTCCGCCATAATTGGGATGTCACCGTTATTCCGGTCACACCTGCTTTTCAGCTTACAGAAAAATATGATACATACATGTTAAAGAACGGTTTCTGCGGTGCCTTTTTAGTCGGATTCGCCCTGCATGACGAATGGATGCAACAGCTTTCCCACACCACAATGCCGACTGTTCTCTTTGATAACTATATCGAAAAAAATCCGAACGTCTGCTACGTCGGCACCGATAACTATGAGGGCATCGACGCAGCCGTAGATCATCTTTATACGCTCGGTCACAAAAAAATTGCTTTCTTAAACGGTTCCCTGCACTCCATGGTATCCGAGCAGCGCCAGGAAGCATTTTATAACAGCATGAAAGCTCACGGACTGACTGTTGATGAGAAGCTGACCGCCTACGGCTATTATGTGGCAGACAGCGCAAAGTATCACGTCCCGACGTTTCTCGGCGCAGGTGCGACTGCGATCATCTGCGGCAACGATCTGATTGCTTCCGGTGTGATCGCTGAGTGTAAGCTGCGCGGTTTCCGTGTTCCGGAGGATATCAGCGTTGTCGGTTTTGATGACCTGCCGCTCTCTGCCTCCTTAGAGCCGCCGCTTACCACGGTTCGTCAGGAGCGCAATGAGCTTGGAAAATGCGCTTACGTCGTTTTAAATTCTCTGGTGCACCACATCCCGTTCTGCCGGACGCAGATCCGCGCCAGACTCATCGAGAGAGAGTCGACGGCACGCTGTCCGGCGGCGCCGGAGATCAAACCGCTGGCTTAAAACTGCCAACAGATTTATCAACACTACTCTGCGTTTCGGACCGCCTCGTATACGGGGCGGTTTTCTTTTGCCGGAAGGCAGATCAGCAGAAACATGGCGGTAAGTTCTATCGTCGCGAGCAGCAGAA
>ERZ826051.3705-NODE-3705-length-9786-cov-2.932278_pt1 | contig 9786 bp, 8 predicted proteins | sample MGYA00519928_ERZ826051 | MGnify/ENA primary metagenome ERZ826051 (study PRJEB31778, sample SAMEA3449219) | human gut metagenome | biome: human gut; feature: human-associated habitat; material: faeces | place: United Kingdom | collected 2010/2012 ...
TGCACTTGCTCCAGCCACTACTAACTTAGGTTTGATTTCTTGACATTTCTTTTTAAAATCTTCATATACTTCTTCAGGTACATAGAATTCATCATGATCAAAACCATAAGATAATTTAGCGTTTTTACCATCTTCTTTACCTAATGGTGCACCATGAACTTTATTTGTTCCTTGATTTGCTGAACCAAATCCAATAACTGTATTTACAATAATTAAAGTTGGCTTGAATTGTTCTTTTTTACCTTTTTTAATAGCTTTATGAATTTCATTAATGTCATTTCCATCTTTAACTTCTAAAACTTGCCAATTACAAGCTTCATAACGTTTTTTTACATTTTCGCTAAATGACATTGATAAAGGTCCATCCAAAGTAACCTTATTTGCATCATATAAAACAATTAATTTACCTAATGATAAATGACCTGCAAGAGATGCCGCTTCATAAGTAACCCCTTCTTGCATATCGCCATCACCACATAAAACATATGTATAATGATCAATAATATCAAAGTTTTCTTTGTTATATTGACTTGCTAAAAATTTTTCAGCCATTGCCATTCCAGCTGCCATTGGAATACCTTGTCCTAATGGTCCACTTGAAGCATCAACACCATGTGTCATTTCAATTTCTGGATGCCCAGGTGTATGAGAATTCAATTGTCTAAAATTCTTTAGATCATCGATTGTAACATCAAACCCTGTCAAATGTAACATGCTATATAAAAGTGCAGAAGCATGTCCACTTGCTAAAACGAAACGATCTCTATTAATCCATTCAGCTTCTTTGTTATAAATGTTTAGTTCTTTATTAAACAATGTATATAAAGCAGGTGCTGATCCAAGAACCATTCCTGGATGTCCAGAATTTGCTTTATTGATTGTATCGATTCCTAAACTTCTAATTGTTGCGATTGATAAATTTGAAATATCCATTTACATTTTCTCCTATTTTTAAATAAGTCAAGACATATTATACACATTTTCTATAAAAATTAAATATCTTCTACTAGAATTCCTTAATTTTTTAATTTTTCTTGTTTTAATTTAAGCGGTGTTATATCATTTCCTTTTTCATCTACAACTTTAATTGCTTTTAATTGAGATTTAAATCCTTCTCTAAAAAGCTTAATATATTCTTTTCTCAATTTATCCTGTTCTTTTAATTCTTCAGGAGTAATTGTACCTTCTTTTTTCTTTTTAGCTAAAACATTTATTCTATCTATAAGTTTTTGATCTATTGCTGCCATTTTGATTTCTCCTTTTAAATAAAAAACTAGAGAGCTTTTAGATTATCCCTGTTACGTACAGGTGGGCACCTTTAAATAATTTTAGGATTCCTATTCAAAGATAGGCTTTCAACACCATTATTTAGATCAGGTTCCCGTATCTAATGTGTAGGAAATTTATTTACACTCTCTAGTCGCATTACATTATACCATAAATTATTTTTAAATATACCCCTTTATTTATCTTTTTTAACAATATAGCTTGAAGCATATTCCTTACTAAAGTATCTTTTTACTTCATTTATATCTGCCAATGTCATTTTACTTACATAATCTACTAAATCAAATGAACAAATTCCTTCAAAATAATAACGGCTAAAAGTATTCGCAATACTTTCTGGACTATTGTAACTATTGATGAAGTTTCCAATTGTTTTCCTTTTAATTCTTTCAAAGTCATCTTCTGCTATTTCTAAATCTTGAACATGATCTATAAAATTAAAAATTGTCTTTTGCAATAATTCATAATCATCTTGATCTCCACCCATTAAAATAAAAGCATAATCTCTTTCTTGCGTAAAACTTGCACTAAATGTTTCATTAATATACCCTTTTTCTAACCATTCGTTATATAACGAAGAACTTTTAGAAAAACATAAATCAAATAATAAATTTAAAGCTAATTCTCTTTTAATTTTATCTTGAGGATCATCCAGAATTTCATTAATTTTAATAGAAACAATCAATTTATTCATTTCAACTTGCATTGTATCAATTTGTTCTTTAACAGCTACTGATGTTGGTTCTTCTATTTTTAATCTTTGAATTACATTTTCAGATAAGAAATGCTTTTTATTTTGATTTTCTTTAATGACACCTATTAATTCTTCAGGATTAATATTACCTACAACAAAAAGCATCATATTATGTGGATGATAAAAAGTTTGATAACAAAGTTCCAACATATCTTTATACGTATTATTAACAGTTTCACAAGTTCCAGCAATATCAATCTTAACAGGATGTTTATGATACAAGTTGGCAATAGCTCCAAAATAAACACGCCAATCTGGGTCATCATCATACATTTTTATTTCTTGACAAATAATTCCTTTTTCTTTTTCTACGCTTTCGTCTGTAATATTTAGACTTTGTACAAAATCTAGTAAAAGCTCAACACAATCATTTTCATTTGTTGTCGTTGAAAATAAATAGGCCGTACGACTTGATGATGTAAATGCATTTGAACTTGCCCCAAGTTTAGCAAACTCATCAGCAGCATCCCCATTTTCCATATCAAACATTTTATGTTCTAAAAAATGAGCAATTCCGTCTTCGACTTTTATCATTTCTTTTTGTCCTAAGGGTACAAAAGTTGTATCAATCGATCCAAATCTTGTTGAAAATAAACCATATGTTTTTTCAAAACCAATTTTAGGTAACAAATATACTTCTAAACCATTTTCCAATTTTTCATGGAATAACGTTTCTTTTAAAGTTTGATAATATATTTTTTCCATTACTCATTTCTCCCCTTCAACAAAAATATTGTATCAAGTTCAATATTTTGACAAACATCTACAATATCTTGATAAGTAACATTTTCAATTTTTTCTAAATATTGTTCATTTGTTTCTTTTTTTTCCGTAATATCTCTATTGTATTGAACGGCAACTTGACTTAATGGCTCATCGTTTGTTTTTTTCATAGAATTTTTAATCATTAATTTTGCAGTATCAATATCATCTTGATCAAAGCAACCATCTTGCATTTCTTTTAATTGTTCTTTAATTAATTGAACGGTTTGATGATAATCTTTTCCTTCTATGCCAGCTGTAATGACCATCACTCCATTAAAAGCATCATAACTTGAAGAAATATAATAACATAATGAATTTTTCTCTCTAACAACTTTAAATAATTTAGATTGACTCATTCCACCAAAAATCGCATTAAATACTACAAAAGCATAATGATTTTGGTGATTGTAATTTACTGATATACGATATCCCATATTAAGCTTAGCTTGTGTAACATCTTGCTTTTCTATGATTTCTAATAAATCTTTTCTATTTTTTTCAAATGAATATACACTTTCAAAAATTGAATTATTCTTTTCAAAAGATAAACAATTTTCAAAGACATGAACAATAGATTCATCTACATTTCCAACTACATAAATATGTTTTTGGTCATTTTTTATACATTCCTTAAAATACGAAAATAATTCTTCATTTTCAATTTTTTTTATATCTTCAATATTTCCATGAGAAGAAATTCCTAAACATGTCCCCTTTCCCATATATTCAAACATTTTTTCTAAACTATAATAAAATTTATCATCTTGATTATTAATAAGACGTTCAACCAATTCTTTTTTCTTTCTTTCAAACATTGTTTGATTAAAAGCCATTTTTGAGGCATTAGGTTTAAAGAAAATATCATTTAACAGTTGGATTTGCTGTTGAATAAGATCTTCTTTGTAAGGTAAATATTCTTGATTAATACAGATTGAATTAATATTAATAATATGACTCTTACCTTTAGTAACAACATTAGCTCCTAATTTCATGCCATACATGCTTTCTAAATATTTAGAAAGTTCTTGTGTTGAGGGATATTTTTCTGTACCCGTAGTCAACATAAAAGATAGTAATGTTCTTTTAGCAACCGTTTTTTCATCTAGTGTATTTTGTAATTTTAATGAAATTGTAATATTTTTAAATTTATTTGTAGGGAGCAAATGTAAATCATACCCTGGCATTTTATAAACTTTTTCCATAATCATTTCCTTTCATTCTCATCTATTATACACAAATAATCAAAAAAATAAAAAAGTATTATTTCTTAAGAAACAATACTTTCAAATATTTTAACGTTTTGATTTATCATAAGGAATCCCCGAAGCCTTAGGAGCAGCAGAATTTTTAGAAGTAAACGCTAATAAAATCAATGTTGCTACATAAGGAATAAGTTTATAAACAACACTTGGGAAACCTAATGCTGATAAAAATGGAATTGCTGTATAAGTATATGCTAATGTCTTCATAATTCCAAAGAATAATGATGCAGCAGCAATACGATATGGTTGCCAGTTACCAAAAATCAAGATTGCAAGAGCTAAGAATCCATAACCACCAACATCACTATTAAATACAGTTGAAATTGGGATGATATAAATAAGTCCACCTATACCACCTAGAAAACCAGATAATAGAACACCCGTATAACGATATTTATAAACACTTACACCTGCAGCATCAGCAGCTTGAGGATTTTCACCACAAGCACGTAATCTTAATCCTGCTTTTGTTTTATTTAAGAAAATAACCGATAAAATCAAAATAACAATTCCAAGATAAGTTGTAATATAAGCACCTTTAAATAAGATAGGTCCTAAAATTGGAATTTGTGATAAGACAGGAATTTCATGAATTCTAAATGTATTTGAAAAAGGTACACTTGAATTTCCATTGAAAATCAATTTAGCTAAGAATAAACCCAATCCAGGAGCTAACATATTAATTGCAGTTCCGGAAATTGTTTGATCGGCTTTTAAGTTAATTGCTGCAAAAGCATGAAGTAAACTTAATAGAGCCCCAAAAATACCAGCTACAATTAATGCTAAAATCAATAATAATTGCGGATTCATTGTTGGGTTTGCTGATTGCATTAAATAAATGAAATAAACCCCCACGAATGCTCCACCAATCATGATTCCTTCTAACGCGATATTAACAACACCACTTCGTTCACTAAACATCCCACCTAAAGCAACTACTAAAAGAGGCACTGTAAAGACTAATGTTTGATTTAAGACATTTAAAATAATATCCATTATTCTTGACCCCCTTCAACAGCAACTTCTTTTTTATGTTTTTTCTTTTCATGATTTTGTAAATATAAACGGATCATTAAAGCAAATGAACTAAAGTAAATAATAACCGCTGAAATGACATCAATAATTTCAACTGGAATATTACATGCTTGCATATAGTTTCCACCAACATTAATATATGAAACAAATAATGCTGCTAAAATACATCCAAGTGGACTGTTCATTCCTAACAATGCAACTGGAATTCCATTAAATCCTTCTGGAAGTGTGACTTCAGCAGTTGTAAAGGCTCTACCTGTTCCTCCGATATAAACAAGTCCACCACCAATACCTGAGAAAAATCCTGCAATAACCATTGATAAAATAACAATTTTCTTTTCAGACATTCCAGCATAACGACTTGCTTCTGGATTATAACCGCATGCTTTTAATTCGTAACCAAATGTTGTTTTATTTAAAATAATATAAGCAACGATGCATAATGCAATAGCAATAATAATACCACCATTAACATCTGAGCCTGGGAAAATATGATTTAATCCCATTTTAGGAACAGCAATCTTAGATGTTTGGGAACGAGCACCAGCTGAATCATAAATAAAAGCTTTAACACCCTCAATAACAAGATACATACCAATATAGTTAAACATGATACCCGAAATAACAATATTAACATTTCTATACGCTTTTAAAATTCCGGGAATCAATGCCCAAATTGCTCCAGCAAGTCCTGCAGCAATTAAACAAATGATCCATAATAATGAATCAGGTACAGTTTGATAAAGCGTATTGGCTAAAAATAATGCCACAAAGCCACCAACTGTATATTGACCAGTTGTCCCGATATTAAAGTTACCGCATTTAAATGCAAATGCAACAGATAACCCAGTCATCATAATTGGAATTGCAGAATAAAGAACTTGTCCTGTACTTCTTAATCCTTTATAAAATCCCCCAGACATCATAATACCCATTGCTCTAAAAGCTTGAGATGGATTTGCTATTAAAATAACGATAAATCCTATAAGCAATCCAATTAATATAGCAAGTAAAGAAGCTATCAGATTTTGTTTTGACTCACTATTTTTCATATCCTTCACCTCGTTTACTTCCTGACATATAAAGTCCTAATTCTTTTTCATCAATTTGTTTTGGATCTAAATTAGCAACGATTTCACCTTCATACATTACTAAAATACGATCTGAAACATTCATAACTTCATCTAATTCTAATGAAACAAGTAAGACAGCTTTATTTTCATCTCTTTGTTTAACAAGTTGTTTATGAATAAATTCAATAGCACCAACGTCTAATCCACGTGTTGGTTGTACAGCAATTAATAAGTCCGAATTAGATTCAACCTCTCTAGCAATGATTGCTTTTTGTTGATTTCCTCCTGACATTCCTCTCGTAATAGATTTTGCACCTTCACCAGAACGAACATCATATTGTTCAATTAACTTATTAGCTGTTTCATACATCTTATCAAATTTAATAAAACCTTTATTTTGATATTTTGGATCAAAATAACTTTTTAAGATAAAGTTTTCGGCTAGATTATAATCTAATACTAAACCATGTTTATGACGATCTTCTGGAATATGAGCCATTCCTTTTAAAAAACGTGAACGAATACTTTCATGAGATAAATCTTCTCCATTTAATAGAATTTGCCCACTGTTATGTTTAATAAGACCTGATAATGCATAAACAAGTTCTGTTTGTCCATTTCCATCAATTCCCGCAATACAAACGATTTCTCCTCGACGTACATTGAATGAAACGTTATTTAAAACATTCTTGGACGAATGAGCTGGTTTATAACATAGATCTTTTACCTCAAGAACTGTATCACCAATTTGAGGTTTATCTTTTTCTACAATAAAGTTAACTTTTCGACCAACCATTAATTCTGATAATTTTTCAGCAGATGTTGAAGCTACATCAACTGTACCAATATATTTACCTTTTCTTAATATTGTACAACGATTAGCTACCGCTTTAATTTCATTTAATTTATGAGTAATAAAAATGATAGATTTACCTTCTTTTGCTAAATCTTTCATAATCATCATTAGTTCATCGATTTCTTGAGGTGTTAATACCGCAGTAGGTTCATCAAAAATCAAAACATTATTATCTCTAAATAACATTTTCAAAATTTCAACCCTTTGTTGCATTCCTACAGTAATATCCGAAATCAAAGCATCTGGATCAACATTTAATTTATACTTTTGAGATAATTCAATAACTTTTTTTCTTGCCACACCTTTTTGAATAAAAGTATGCTTTGTTTCTTCAATACCCAAAATAATATTTTCAAGTACTGTAAAGTTATGTACAAGTTTGAAATGTTGATGAACCATACCAATGTTATATTTATTGGCATCGTTGGGATCATTAATTTCAACAGGTTCTCCATTAATTTTTATTTGTCCTTCATCTGGTTGATATAAACCAAACAAAATAGACATCAGCGTCGATTTTCCGGCACCGCTTTTCCCTAAGATGGCGGTTGTGTCGGAGAGAAGATCAGCTGCAAAACGGAATTGCTTTTCTTCAACAGTAATCGAGATGTCAAAAGAGATCATGAAATCGTTATTCAATTAAAGTATAACGATAATAGCAAAAAGGATGTTTAGGAGTCAGCGCTTTATTTAGTCGGATAGCGTTTTGATAAGTCGAGAAGGAAATCGGATCGGAGCGCTTGCAGTTATAAGTCCTTAATCCGAATTTCATATCTTGTTGTAAAAACTTCGCCGGTACCTAAGAGCAATGTGGAGGATTGATCAAATAGATACACAGGCGATAGGACCTTATGTCTGTCCCGCAATTCTTTGAGTTTTTTCTTGAAAAATTTTAGATGCTCGTCAATGTTGCCTCTGAAAAACCACGAGGCGTAGATTCCGCGCTCCAACTTTACTAAGCTGCTTCCATATTTCCGCAGCGTGAAATCTAAGCTTCCGATAAATGAAAGTTTGCCTACTTCATTAAACTGCGCGACGTATCCCCACGGCAGGACAGTGGATGCTCCGCGTCTGGAGACGGAGATGAAGTCCGTGTACTCACGAAAAGAGCTGAAACTGTTTGGTTCGGAAAATCTGCTGAACTGGAATGTCCTTCCTTTTTCATACTTGTAAGTTATCGTTCCGTCGGGACAGGCCAAAGCTTCTCAACTTAATTTTAAAATTCCGTCGGTATAGAGGAGAAATCGCTTTGCCTTTTCGATCTCTTCTCGAAAAGCTTCCGACCGCTCCTTCAATCGTCTTAGGAAGTTTTCTTCATTTGGCTGATGGATGAACTCCTTGATTTCTTCGAGGCTGAAACCGATGTCTCTCAGATGAGAAAGAAAGGTAAACTGGACAGCCTGACGGGCCTCGTAATAACGGTATTTTTTGTTGTCGACAAAAGCAGGTCTAAAGACGCCGAGGCGGTCGTAGAAAATAAGCGTGTCCTTGGTTGTGTGGCACAATTTTGCAAATTCAGCGGTCTTGAGCATCTTTTGATTTGACTATGGAGTTAGTCCATACTCTACCATTCCGCTCCGGTGTTTTTAACTCCTTGAAAAGTTTTATGTTTCATCCTCTGCTTTCCAAATTAACCTGCTGCGTTTTTTTTCTTCTCCCGGGGTTGTTTTACGGCCTTGTTATGTCTCGTCTTCCGGCAGTCAAGGCTGCAGCCGAGTTATCCGATTCTCTTATCGGACTTTGCCTCTTTTGCATGGGAAGTTTCGGCTTGATCGGGGTGGCCGGCAGTCCGGCGCTTATTAGAAAGGTCGGCAGCCGCATCGTTCTGTGTCTGACAGCTGTCGTTGCTGCCGCGGGACTTTGTTTTATCGGTTTTAGCAGCAGCGTAATCGCTGTTTTGATTGGTTTTGCAGCAATGGGCATCGGCATCAGCATGCTGGATGTAGCCATGAATACGCAAGGGGTGCTCTACGAGTTCCACTCAAGAAGTCAGAGCATGAACTTATTCCATGCTTTCTATAGCTTGGGAGCAGTTTTAGCTTCCTTGATCGGTTCTGTCTGCGCAACTGCGAGGCTGACCGCAGGTTTGAACTTTGTTATTGCCTCAGCTCCCTTCCTGCTTTTGAGTCTTGCACTGAATCGATACCTTCTTCCTGAAAGACGGACCGAGGCAGAAGAAAAAACTTCTAAAGTTTGCCATAGGATCCCGCTTTTTATTCTTGTTTGCGCTGTGATGGCACTTCTTGCTTACGCAGCCGAAGGATCGGTAGGGGAGTGGGGAGCGCTTTACCTTACTACTGTCAAGGAAGCTTCCGTCGGCATCGGCGCCTTGGTGTATGGAATCTTTTCTTGCGTTACGTTTGCGGCTCGTTTGGTCGGAGATCCTCTGAGAAAGGGATTCGGTGAGATACCCGTGATTATTTTCGGGTCCGTTATTTCGTTTGTCGGAATGGTCGGAGTCCTGAGTTTCAGTTCCGTTTGGCTGGTCTTGATTTCTTACGCGATCATGGGATTAGGGCTTGCTCCGGTCGTTCCTACGCTTTTTAGCATGGCAGGGAAAAACGGGAAGATTCCGGCTGCAGCTGCAACAAGTACGGTTGCATTCATGGCTTACGGAGGGCTTCTTATCGTTCCGCCTTCCATCGGCTGGCTGGCTCAGCATACCAACCTGCACGAAGCTTTATTTATTGTTCTAGGCTTGATTGCCCTGATGTTTAGTTTGGCTCTCCTCTTAAGAAAGCTCAATAAATAATT
>ERZ826051.3721-NODE-3721-length-9719-cov-3.432430_pt1 | contig 9719 bp, 10 predicted proteins | sample MGYA00519928_ERZ826051 | MGnify/ENA primary metagenome ERZ826051 (study PRJEB31778, sample SAMEA3449219) | human gut metagenome | biome: human gut; feature: human-associated habitat; material: faeces | place: United Kingdom | collected 2010/2012 ...
GATGAAAGGGGTCGCTTTTGTCCGTGTACACGATGTAAAAGAAAACTACCGTGCCTTGAAGATGACAGAAGCCATCCTCGGCAGATAACAGGCAGATAGGAGAAAGATGATGGATACAATTTATATCAAAGATCTGGAAGTGTTTGCCAACCACGGTGTCTATCCGGAAGAGAACAAACTGGGTCAGAAGTTTGTGATCAGTGCGGATCTTTCAGTGGATGTGCGGATGGCAGGCCTGACAGACGAACTGGAATATTCGGTAAATTACGGCGAAGTCAGCCATACGATCCAGGATTTTTTGCAGAAACATACCTTTAAGCTGATCGAAGCGGCGGCAGAGGGGCTGGCAGCGGAGCTGTTTTGCAGATATCCGCTGATCCGGGCACTTCGCCTGGAGATCCAGAAACCGTGGGCTCCGGTAGGACTGCCGCTCAGGACAGTCTCTGTGGAGATCAGAAGAAGTAGACATACCGTTTATATCGCACTTGGCTCCAATATGGGAGATAAGCAAGCGTACCTGCAGGCCGCCTTTGAAGGAATTGAAAAAGATGAAAACTGCCGCCATTTGCAGAGAGCATCGCTGTATGAGACGGAGCCGTATGGATATTTGGATCAGGACAAATTTTTAAATACGGTATTTACATTTGATACGTTGTATCAGCCGCAGGAATTATTGACGTTTCTTCATCAACTCGAGCAGGAAGGAAACCGGGTAAGAGAGATTCATTGGGGACCGCGCACGATTGATCTTGATATCCTTTTTTATGGCGAGGAGATCATTCAGGAAGAAAATCTGATCGTACCACACAGAGAAATCCCGCTGCGTGAGTTTGTATTGGAACCGTTGCAGGAAATTGCACCGTTTCTGCGTCATCCGGTCAGCGGAAAAACGGTGATGCAGATGTATGAAGAATTGAAAAAAGGAGAGATGGGCGAGTGATAGATTTAAAAGTTTCAAGAGAACATATTGATGCGATTGATAAGCAGATCGTCGAATTATTTGAAAAGCGAATGATAGAATCCAGCGAAGTGGCAAAATATAAATTGGAAACCGGGAAGCCGGTCTATGACAAAGAGAGAGAAGAGGACAAATTAAAAAATCTGAAATCCATGTCCAGCAATGAATTTAATCAGCGGGCGATCACGGAACTTTTCAGCCAGATTATGTCCATCAGCCGCAAATACCAGTACGGTGTATTGCCAATGACGACAAAACTGTCAGATTTTGTAAAAGCGGACAAGCTTCCGGTAGATGAACAGACCAAAGTTTGTTATTTTGGTGTGCCGGGGACACATACCCAGCAGGCGATGGAAAACTTTTTCGGAGAAGAGATCAATGGGATCAGCTGCCCGACATTTCAGAGCGTGATGGAAGCAGTAGAAAAAGGGGAGGCGCAGTACGGCGTATTGCCGATCGAGAACTCGTCGACCGGTGGAATTACAGCAAATTATGATCTGCTTTTGAATTATACGAATAGCATTGTCGGCCAGTATGTCAATAAAATTGATCAATGTCTGGTAGCCCTTCCGGGGACCCGGATCGAGGATATTAAGACGGTGTATTCCCATCCGCAGGGATTGCTGCAGTGCAGCGGATTTTTGAAAGAACACCCGCAGATGGTTCAGGTAGAATTTTCCAATACTGCCGCTGCAGCCAAGAAAGTGGCAGAGGATGGAGATAAGACGCAGGCGGCGATTGCGGCTAGGAGAGCGGCCAAAGAATATGGATTGGAAGTATTGCAGGAGAGTATTCAGCAGGAGAAAAATAACTGCACGAGATTTATTGTGATCGGAAAAGAGCCGATTTATCTGCCGGAAAGTCATAAGATCGCACTTTGTATTGAGGTGCCGCATGAATGTGGTGCCCTTTATCGAATCTTGTCACATTTTTTATTTAACGGACTCAATATGCTTCAATTGGAGTCACGTCCGATTGAAGGAAAAAATTGGGAATATCGATTTTTTGTGGACATCGAAGGAAATCTGGATGAGCCGGCGGTACAGAATGCACTTCGCGGTGTCAAAGAGGAATCGGTAAATCTCCGGATATTAGGAACCTTTTAGTTCACAAAACAAACATAAATTACACACATCTTTTTCAACAAACAAACAAAAAGTGCCCACATTCATTCGGTATAGTTGTTATTGTAAACAGGAAATCCAAGAAAGAATGAAAACGGAGGTAACGACGATGAAAAAGATGATAAAATTAGTAGCAGGCGCAGTTACATTTGGTGTACTTAGCGGTTCGGTATTTACCGGTACAGAATATGCATTGAATCGGGTAACCGGTTCCGGTATCACACAGACACAAAGCAGTAAAACGGCTGCGACAACGACAAAACAGTCGGACGACAGTACGAGCGGTATTACACAGACTTCGGCTTCTACATCCGATAGTAAACTTGCAGGTGTATCGGATGTGGCAGATTATGTTCTTCCTTCCATCGTGGCGATCGATGTGAAAGTGGTTTCACAGACACAGGATTTCTTTGGAAGAACATATCAGAATGAACAATCAGGAAGCGGCTCGGGAATTATTATGAAAGAAGACGATCAGGCGATTTATATGGCGACAAACAATCATGTCGTAGAAGGAAGTACGGAAGTGCAGATCACATTTTCCGATGAGTCAACGGCATCTGCCAAAGTAGTTGGAACCGATTCCTCTTCGGATCTGGCAGTGGTGAAGGTAAATAAAAGTGATCTGAAAGACTCGACATTGTCGACCATCAAAGTAGCAGATATCGGAGACAGCACAAAGATTAAAGTCGGTGAGCAGGCGATTGCCATCGGAAATGCACTCGGTTACGGTACCAGTGTGACGGTCGGTTATGTAAGTGCGAAAGACCGTGAAATTGCCACAGAAAGCGATAATTCAAGCAGCGGGCAGGATCAGCAGCAGGCAGATCCGTTTGGTGGACAGGGTCAGCAGTCTGACAGCCCAAATAAGAAACAAAGTCAGAGTAACAGCAGTGAAAAGACGACAACGATGAAATTGATCCAGACCGATGCCGCCATCAATCCCGGAAACAGCGGCGGGGCATTGGTTGATTCACAGGGACAGGTGATCGGTATCAATTCCTCAAAATTTGCATCCGAGGAAGTGGAAGGAATGGGATTTGCAATTCCGATCTCCGATGCGATGCCGATCCTTACGTCCATTATTACAAAAAATGGAAATAATGTATAAAGGGGAATTATTTTCCCCGGAATGGAGAAAATAATGTTTGATTACGAACAGATCGATGCTATGGATATACACGCAGAGGCGCCAAATGAGGAGCCTCTGCGTCAGTATTATTTTATGAAAAAATGTAAAGAATGGGCAGCAGAGGAAGAAAAACGCCTTGGCAGGAAACTGACGCTTTCGATGCAGACGATGGGATGCCAGATGAATGCCAGAGATTCCGAAAAACTGGAGGCCATTCTTTCGTATATCGGCTATGAGACGGTCGAAGAGCCGGTGGCGGACTTTGTCCTCTATAATACTTGTACAGTCCGTGAAAATGCCAATTTGAAAGTTTACGGCAGACTGGGATATATGAAAAATCAAAAAAAGAAAAATCCGGCGATGAAAATTGCAATGTGCGGCTGTATGATGCAAGAGCCTACAGTTGTAGAAAAAATACAGAAAAGCTATCCGTTTGTCGATCTTGTTTTTGGTACGCATAATGTCTATAAACTGGCAGAGCTGCTTTATACGAGGATTCATTCGGACCGCATGGTATTGGATATCTGGAAAGAGGCAGAGGGCATCGTGGAAGATCTGCCAAGTGTCCGCAAATATCCGTTTAAGGCGGGCGTGAATATCATGTATGGCTGCAATAATTTCTGCACATACTGTATCGTGCCTTATGTGCGCGGCCGGGAACGAAGCCGGAAACCGGAAGAAATTCTCCGTGAGATTAAAAACCTTGTGGCGGATGGTGTCATTGAGATCATGCTTCTCGGGCAAAATGTCAATTCTTATGGAAAGACACTTGAAGAACCGATGACATTTGCGGAACTTTTACAGGAAGTGGAAAAGATTGAAGGCTTGGAGCGCATCCGCTTTATGACATCGCATCCGAAAGATCTGTCAGATGAACTGATCGAAGTAATGGCAAAAAGTAAGAAAATCTGTACGCATCTTCATTTGCCTCTGCAGTCCGGAAGTACGGAAATTTTGAAGAAAATGAACCGCCATTATACGAAGGAGCAGTATCTGGATCTTGTTGTACGAATTAAGGAGAAAATGCCAAATATTTCCTTGACAACGGATTTGATCGTAGGTTTTCCGGGCGAGACGGAAGAAGATTTTGAAGAGACTCTGGATGTTGTGCGGAAAGTCCGCTATGACAGTGTGTATTCGTTTATTTATTCCAAACGGACCGGTACTCCGGCGGCAAGAATGGAAAATCAGGTTCCGGAAGACGTGGTAAAAGAACGTTTTGCAAGACTTTTGGATGTGATTCACGAGATTTCGACGGAAATCACAGATGCCAAAGAGGGCGAGATCGTCGAGGCGTTGATGGAAGAAGTCAACGACCATGATGAAAATCTGATTACGGGAAGATTGTCCTCTAATGCCGTGGTACATTGTCCGGGAGATAAAAGCTTGATTGGAAAAATATGTAAAGTAAAATTGACGGAAAGTAAGGGATTTTACTTTATGGGAGAGATTCAGTAGGAGAATCTGACGCATATAAAAAGCACGAAGAAAGGAAATGTCGATCTTCGTGCTTTTTTGTAGTTACGTAGTTACTTTTTAAAGCTTAATCGGTTCCGGATAATCTTCTCCAAAAGTGTCTACGCTGACTTTTGTCATGACAACCGGTGTCAATGGCATATCGCCATAATCAGTATCTACACAAGCAATCCGGTCAACGACGTCGAGACCTTCGATCACTTTACCGAAAGCGGCGTACTGGCCGTCAAGATGTGGAGCATCTTTATGCATGATGAAGAACTGGGAACCGGCAGAATCCGGCATCATGGAACGTGCCATGGAGATAACACCTGCGGTATGCTTTAAGTCATTTTTAAAGCCATTTCCGGAGAATTCCCCTTTGATGCTGTAGTCTGGTCCGCCGGTACCATTTCCGTCCGGACATCCGCCCTGGATCATAAAGCCTTTGATGATGCGGTGAAAAGTTAATCCGTTATAAAATCCCTGATTGACAAGAGAAATGAAATTGTTCACAGTATTTGGTGCAATTTCAGGATAAAGTTCGATTTTAATTGGTTCATAATCTGCCACTTCCAATGTGACAATAGGATTTTTTTCTGCCATAATTTATTTCCTTCCTTTACATGTTATGTACTATCAAGTATACTAGAAAAAGGAATGGATTTCAAGAGAGAAACGGAGGACTGACATGAAATATCCAAAATTTTTACAAAAAGGTGATACGATCGGAATTACTGCGCCGTCAGATGGAAACCGCAAAGAAATGGATTATCAGCGGCTGGATCTTGCGGTCAAAAAGATGGAGAATCTGGGGTATGTGGTCCGTGAGACAAAAAATGTAAGGACAAGCGATGGAAGAGGGCGAAGCAGCGAAAAGACAGAACGTGCGGAGCAGTTGATGAGTCTTATCACGGACCCGGGAGTGTCCTATATCTTTTCAGCCAAAGGCGGAGATTTTCTGATGGAAATACTGCCTCTTTTGGATTTTCAGAAAATCCGGGAAAATCCGACTTGGTTTCAGGGATTTTCGGACAATACAGGACTTACGTATACCATTACGACATTGTGCGATACAGCAAGTGTTTACGGGAATCATTTTAACGATTTTTCCATGCAGCCATGGCACGATGCGGTAAATTATAATTATGCGTGTATGACGGGAAATCCGGTAATACAGAAAACATTTGAAGGATATGAAGATGATTTTTATGACCGGGAGTCTCCGGAAGAAGGGTATCATATCGATAAAAAATCCGTTTGTTTTGCAAGACAGAACGAACAGGAATTGGAAAAAATATCCATAAATGGAAGGCTGTTAGGGGGATGCGTGGATGTTTTATTAAATCTGGTCGGAACCCGTTTTGATAAGACAAAAGAATTTGTACACAAATACAAAGAGGATGGAATCTTATGGTATCTGGAGAGTTTTTCTCTCGACAGTGATTCTCTGACAAGAGGTCTCTGGCAGTTAAAAGAGGCAGGCTGGTTTGATACGGCAAAAGGTTTTGTATTTGGCAGACCATGTATGTTTGAGTCGTTTACGGATCATACGTATGTGGAAGCTGTCGAGGTAATTTTATCCGAACTGCATGTGCCAATTGTGTTTGATGCAGATATCGGGCACAAGTCGCCTCAATTTACAATTGTCAATGGGGCACTCGGAACATTTGACTATCATTCAGGCGGCCTTTCTTTTTCGATGAAATTTGAATAAGCTTTGACGGCATTTGACAAAATTAGATAAAGACTTTTCCCTATTTGTCGGGAAGAGTCTTTTTTTCTGTCTATCGGTGTCGATATGGCAGGAAATATTTTAGAATTCTTCCGCCCGAATTTGACAAAATAATCTCGCCGGATCCGCTATGATAAGACTATGCAAAAGCATAAAAAGAATGAGGAATGACATGTATGAAAGTATACATTGATATCTTCTTTTTTGTCAACTTTCTTATGAATCTGCAAGTGTTTCAGATACTGAATTACTGGCGCAGAAAACCTGCTGTTTCCGCAAGGAGCATAGCAGGAGCAGGGCTGGGGGCGCTGCTTGGTGTGCTGGTTGTGATACTTGGGATTCGTACCAGATGGATTCTCTGGATTTTGGTCTATGCTGCAGGAACGTCAATCCTGATTCGTTTTGTCTATGGCAAAATGAATTTCCGGGGACATCTTCGGTGTGTGGTCGGATTTTATCTGACCGCGGCTGTCGTTTCCGGAACGTTATTTGGAATTCGTGAATTTTTAGGATTACATAGTATTTCGCTTGTTTTCCTTTTGGGAGGAAGCATCGGAATACAATTGGCAGCAGGGGCGGTACGGCGGACACTGGGGAATCGGATGCCGGAACAGTACATGTATGAAACACGGCTGATATGGCATGGAAAATCGGTACAGGGAACCGGTTTTTTCGATACAGGGAACCGGCTGGTAGAGCCGGTCAGCGGTGCAGGGGTATCCATTGTGACAAAAGAGTTGTTTCAAAAACTTCTCACGCAGGAAGAGGAAATGGAACTTTCTGAGGCACTAAGTGAAGGGATGATAAACAACGGAGAAACGTTGCTTTTGCGTTATATACCATATCATTCCGTGGGAGAAGAGCGGGGCTTTCTTCCGGGAATATTGGTGGATAAGATGGAAATCCGGCTGCCTGACGGGAAACGAATCAGTAAGGATCGGGAATGGTTAGGGATATATGATAAATGCCTGTCAAACGATGCCGGATTTGATATCTTATTCCATAGCGACATCTTTAAACAAAACTAAAAGGACTAGGAGGAATTTTCATGTTATTGCGGTTGTCAATGCCAAATCGGTTTCAGTTTCGCATGATGCAGGACTGGAAGAGTATGCTGTTTCATCAAGGAGGTGATATTCATTATATCGGCGGTGCGGAGATTTTGCCGGCACCATTGGAGGCAGAAGAAGAGGCGGCCTGTATCGAGGGATTGTCCGGAGAGGATCCGGAGGCGGCAAAAAACAAACTGGTAGAGCACAATCTGCGTCTGGTTGTCTACATAGCCAAAAAATTTGACAATACCGGAGTCGGGGTTGAGGACCTCATCTCAATCGGAACCATTGGTCTTATCAAGGCAATCAACACATTTCGTGCAGACAAGAAGATAAAACTGGCGACCTATGCTTCCCGCTGCATCGAAAACGAAATTTTGATGTATCTGCGGAGAAACAGTAAAATTAAGATGGAAGTTTCCATCGATGAACCACTGAATGTAGACTGGGACGGCAACGAGCTGCTGTTGTCGGATATTCTGGGGACGGATGAGGATGTGATCTATCGCGGTATAGAGAATGAGGTGGAGCGGAAGCTTCTCATGAATGCCGTGAGCAAATTGTCCAAGCGGGAGAAGACCATCGTCAGACTTCGGTTCGGACTGGGGACAGTGGACGGACAGGAGATGACCCAGAAGGAAGTGGCCAATCTGTTGGGAATCTCACAATCCTATATTTCCCGACTGGAGAAAAAGATCATGCGGCAGCTGAAAAAGGAGATCTGTCTGCATATTTGACTTTGCATTCGGGACGGATACATGATACTATAAAAAGAGCAGGCCATGGGCTTGCTTTACAGGAAAAGAACAGGACGTTGGAAGGACAAAAGCATGATACAACGTGATGATATATTATCCATGGAATATTTGAAAAAGACGGAATTTACCGGCTGCCATCAGGGGATGCGCTATCGCCTGGAACAGACCACAGATCCCGAGGACCCGGAGGGCGGCAAAAAGCTTCTCGTGACGGTCTGGCCGGAGCCCTTTAATTATTTTAAGACACCGGAGGAGAAGAAGCAGAGGGCCATGTTCTCCTTTGACGAGGACGGAGTGGTGGATGCGGTCGGCTGGATGAACGACAGATTATTTGAGAACAAAAAGCTATGGGACGAGGCGCCTTCCCGCTGGGACACTTACCAGATGTAAAACGGGAATTTTAAGAGACAGATATAGGATGAAGAAAGAATGATTTGGAAATATATAATAAGGGATCTGAACGGCGCCATGCAATATCTGCCCTATGGTGTGATGGCCGGTGCTGTCATGGGACTGATCCTGAATGCAATGAATGCCAGGAGGGAGCGGAAGGGAAAAGAAGCCTTTCCGATGGCTGGTCTCATGGTGTTTTCTTTGTATCTTATGATCATACTGGTGATCACTTTTTTCTCCAGAGAGGATGGCAGCAGGAACCGCGCTATGGATCTGGAGCTTTTCTCCACCTGGGGGATCAATACGAGAAATAACGCCTTCGTGGTGGAAAATGTACTGCTTTTCATCCCGTATGGCTTTGCGTGCCCCTGGGCATTTCCCTGGCTTAGGGGATTTTTCAGGAACATCTTTGCGGCTTTTGTGACCAGCCTGGGAGTGGAGACTTTCCAGCTCATTACCGGCAGAGGTTATTTTCAGATCGATGATATCCTGACCAACGTGCTGGGAGGAATCATCGGATACTGGACGTTTTGGCTGGTGTATCATACGTTACAGAGAATACGAGGATCAAGGTCTACGTGGTGAGATAACTCCGCATGGCTTTCAATGCATTTTTTTCCAGACGGGAGACCTGGGCCTGGGAGATGCCGATCATGTCGGCGACCTCGGTCTGGGTCTTTCCTTCGAAAAAGCGCAGAGAGATGATATGACGCTCTCTGTCGTTCAGACGTTTCATGGCCTCACTGAGGGAAAGATGTTCCACCCACGTCTCTTCCTTATTTTTTTTATCACTGATCTGGTCCATGACATAGAGGGTGTCGCCGCCGTCGGTATAGACCGGTTCGTAGAGACTCATGGGGTTCTGCATGGCATCTAAGGCATAGACGATGTCTTCCTTGGAGATACCCACCTCCGCGGCGATCTCTTCCACGGTAGGCTCCTTCAGATTTTTCCTGGTCAGGGTATCGCGGGCGTAGATTGCCTTGTAGGCGGTGTCCTTCAGAGACCGTGAAACACGGATGCTATTGTTATCCCGTAAAAATCTGCGTATCTCACCGATAATCATTGGAACCGCGTAGGTGGAAAATTTTACACCAAGCGTGGAATCAAAA
>ERZ826051.3724-NODE-3724-length-9706-cov-2.971609_pt1 | contig 9706 bp, 8 predicted proteins | sample MGYA00519928_ERZ826051 | MGnify/ENA primary metagenome ERZ826051 (study PRJEB31778, sample SAMEA3449219) | human gut metagenome | biome: human gut; feature: human-associated habitat; material: faeces | place: United Kingdom | collected 2010/2012 ...
CCAGATCTACATCGAAAAACTGTCCGATCATCTGCATGGTCTTCGCATTTCCGACTACTTTTGCTTCCGGATATAATTCCAGGATTTTCTGGATATTGGCACAGTGATCTGGTTCCATGTGCTGTACAACCAGATAATCTAAGCTTTCTCCGTTTAATGCATAAGCCACATTTTCGATAAACTGCCTGGATGCAGATGCATCTACAGTATCCATCAGAGTATTCTTCTCGTCTTTAATTAGATAAGCATTATAAGATACCCCTCTCGGAATCGGAAATAAATTCTCGAATAAATTTAATCTTCTGTCATTTGCTCCTACCCAGATGATATGATTTGTTACATTTCTTGTACATTGCATGATTAATTCCTCCTGTCAGTTTCCTGTTTTTATTTTTTTAATGATTCAGGTTTTCTTTTTCCTGATGATAGATTACATAGGTATTCCGTCCCTGTCTCTTAGCCTCATATAACGCCTCATCCGCATAATGATACAATTCATCAAAATTCATTCCATGATCCGGATAATATGCGGCTCCTATACTACAATGGATTGCTCCACACGGAATACTTTCTATTTTAAGATTTTCAAATTTGCGGCATAATTCCAGCATCTGACGTTCTATGACTTTATCCCATCTGACATTTTTCATCAGAACCATAAATTCATCCCCGCCTGCACGGCCTACAATGTCACTGGATCTGAATGTATCCTTCAGTACTTTTGCCGCAGCCTTAATAACTTCATCCCCCAGTGCATGACCATATGTATCATTAATGCTCTTGAAATTATCAACATCAAACATAATCATATAATGAATCTTATCATCTTTGGATGCAATTACTGATTTCGTATATTCCATGCATGCACGTTTATTAAGAAGTCCAGTGGCAGAATCAACAGCTTCACTTGTTGCATAATAAGGAATAACATCCGAAACACATCCATCAACAGTCTCAAGATAACCTGCAACAACAGACGTTTTATTTATTGAAAACAGGCTGTCACCATTCACTTTGAACTTGTACAGTTCATCGTTATGCTCATCAAGCGGCAGATAAACCATACAGCTGAACATATTAGAACCATTCTTTAAATAATTATAAAATGTAGCAAACTCCTTACGCTCTGAATCAGACCTTAATATTCTTAACATTCTTTCCCTAAACTGTTCCAGAGTTCCCTTAATAGGTGCATTGCACTGATTACCACGGTACAGATATATTGTAAACATATCCGTATAAGAATTGTAATCAAACAAATAATTTCTGTATGTAGAAAGTATTGTTCTGTACTTATTGACATTGTCCAAAGCCATAAGGTACCTGCTCTCAACTGCTGAAAGAAAATAACATCTGACTTCAATTACATTCTCACCTGACAGAATCTTCCCATTATTATAAATCACCATATCTGTCCAGTAATATTCACCAATTCCATTTCTTAACAGAATCAGCATTCTGCAATTCTCACCTGGCTTAAGCGTCTCAAAAGCCATCTTAAAATCCTTGAGATTATCCTGATGAACAATATCAAGAAAATTAATACCAACAAGTTTTTCTACAAAATGATAGAAATGTTCATCCGCATTAATAACTTCATAATTTCTTCTGATTAAAACATCACAATATGCAACACAATTCTCTTTTCCAAAATGATTCTCTGATATAATCATAGTTCACGTCTCCATCCTGATATATTATTATAATTGTAACACGAATATAACGAATTATCTAGTGAAAAATATATTAACTTATATATGTATATTTACTTGAAAAACACATTTTGAAAATGTATTCTATTAGTACATTTAGCACATACATCAGGGGGTATATATGGAGTACAAAGTAGCATTATGTGACGATGACGAAAAAATTGCCAGTAAAATAATGGAGGCATTTAATAATGAACTTCAATGTGTGTGTTCAATTTCTTCAGATACAAGAATAGTTTTCATAACTTCACATGAGGAACTTGTATTTGATACATTTGAATATACACCATTCTACTTTATCAGAAAGAAATATTATGAAGCAGGTATAAAGAAACTCATAAATAAACTTGCACAATACAATTTTGTCAGAATCCATGTTTCCGCCAAGTATCGGTATATTAATTGAGAACCCATCATTTGTCTCTAATTACACAGCATTTGAGAATCTAAAGACTCTGGCATCTATCCGCAAGCGTATTGATGATAACCGCATACGCGAGACTCTTACCGAGATTGGTCTTGATCCTGATGATAAGAGAACTTTCCATAAGTTCTCACTTGGTATGAAACAGAGACTTGGAATTGCTGCTGCCATCATGGAGAATCCCGATATTATTATCCTTGATGAACCAATCAATGCACTTGATGACACAGGTACAGAGCAGATTCGTGACATACTTATCAGACACAGGGAAAGAGGTGCTTTAATTATAATTGCCTGCCACGACGCAGACGAGCTTAATTTCTTATCTGATGAAATTATCGAAATCGTTCAGGGGCAGATTAAGCCATCGAAAGATGATAAAAAATCCGCTTAAAATATTGACATATCATCACTATACATATAAGGTTGTCCTTAAAGGGACAGCCTTATTTATTTATAATGGCTATTCTATGAAAAGTACGAAAACAAGGTGATTATTATGAATACAGATATTAAACTTGTGGCTCTTGATTTAGACAGGACAACTCTTAATTCAGAAAGCCATCTATCAGAAGTAAACAGACAGGCATTAATTGATGCTATAGGCAATGGGGTACATGTATGTATCGCCAGCGGGCGTGCATTTGACACGCTGCCTGAAGATGTCATATCTGTTCCCGGAATTGAATATGCAATAACAAGCAATGGTGCTGCCATCTACCGTATTGCAGGCAAAGAGTGCCTTAAATCCTATGTTCTTACACCGGAATCAGTAAAGACAATTCTTAAACTCACAGAGAATGATATTGTGACATATGAAGCATTTATAAAAGGACAGGCCTTCGCTTCAACAGAATATACTGCACATCCTGAAAAATACGGTGCTACAGAACACTCACTTAACTATGTAAAGAAAACAAGAATTCTTAAAGACGACATTGTATCCTTCATACTTGAACACTGCCATGAATTAGACAGTATTGACATAGTAGTCGGCGACGATGAATTAAAGAAAAACATAATGGACAGAATACGCAATGCAACTGACGAAGTGTACATGACAAGTTCTATAAGCCAGCTTCTTGAGATATCATATAAAGACGCCGGCAAGAAATCAGGCGTCAAGTTCTTAACAGAATACCTCGGTCTGTCCCGTGAAAATGTAGCCGCTTTCGGCGATGCCGACAACGACACAGACATGATAGAATACGCCGGCGTAGGAATAGCAATGGAAAACGCCGCACCACACCTGAAACAAATAGCCGACCACATAACCCTCCACCACGATAAAGACGGCGTAGCATACGCATTCCGCAATATACTTAATATATGTTAATTCTAGGCTTTTTCAATATAGTTATATGCATATATGCCTGTCTATAGCTCACAAGCGACTATTGACGAGCTGTGTATGAGTTAATACCGCTATATACAAAAGTTCGGTGTGTGAAGTCTCGTTCAAGCGAAGCGCGTTTGACTTCGCACACCGTAATAAACTATGTAGATAGCGGTATTTACTCATACTAAGCGAGGAAATCGGAGATTGTGAGCTATAGACAGGCATATATGCATTTTAAATACAATAAAAATCCCAGAATTACCACAGATTAATTTCAAGGTTGAAATGCGTCTGCAAAATGTGTAAAATATTATGAGATTTATTTAGCAATATAAGGAGATTAATAATGAACGAACAGGATTGTAAGAAATTAGCAGAGCTCTTATTCCCTGATGTGGATAAGACACCTGATTATTATGAGGAGAAATACCCATATAGAAAACTTCCTAATAAGGCAGAAGTAACAAGATTAGGTCCAAGCCCTACAGGCTTTATCCATCTTGGCAATCTCTACAGTGCTTTGGCTGATGAGAGAATTGCACATAAGAACGGCGGTGTATTCTACTTAAGAATTGAAGATACTGATGCCAAGAGAACTGTTGAAGGTGCTGTTGACCTTGTAATCAATTCTTTAAGATATTTTGATATTGAATTTGATGAAGGTGCAGGCTTCCCGGATTCTGACCCGGTTAATGCATACGGACCATATTATCAAACACAGAGAGTTGATATCTATCATACATTTGCAAAGGAGCTTGTACTTAAAGGTCTTGCTTACCCTTGCTTCTGTACAGAGGAAGAGCTTGAGGCTGTAAGATTACAGCAGGAGACTGATAAGGTTCTTACTGGATATTATGGCAAATATGCTGTATGCCGTGACCTTTCTTTAGAGACTATCGAGGAAAATCTTAAGGCAGGAAAGCCTTATGTGCTTAGACTTCGTTCACAGGGAAGTCCTGAGAATGAAATCACATTTACAGACAGCATTAAGGGAGAGATTAAGCTTCCAGAGAATATCCATGATGTAGTTCTTCTTAAGAAAGATGGTATTCCAACATATCATTTTGCACACGCAATTGATGACCACTTTATGAGAACTACTACAGTTGTACGTGGCGGTGAATGGCTTGCTTCTGTTCCTATCCACTATGAATTATTCCATGTATTAGGCTTTAAGATGCCAAAATACGCACATACAGCACATCTTATGAAGTTTGATGAGGAAACAGGTGGAAAGAGAAAGTTATCTAAGAGAAAAGATCCGGAGCTTTCACTTGATTACTACAGAAAAGACGGATATCATCCATACACAATGAAGGTCTATCTTCTTACACTCCTTAACTCTAACTTTGAGGAATGGCATGAGAAGTTCCCTGACAAGGATATCAATGAATTCCCATTCTCTGTAGATAAGATGAGTGTTTCAGGTGCGTTATTTGATAAGGAAAAGCTTCATAACATCTGTAAGAATGAGCTTTCAAAGTTATCAGAGGATGATTTATACGAATTCCTCCACAACTGGGCATTAGAGAATGAGCCAGAGATGGAAAAGGTATGGTTTGCTGACAAAGAAAAGTTACTTGCTATATTAAGACTTTACATGGGCGTTGGTGCCAAGAGAAGAAGAAAAGACTTCATGTATGCAAAACAGATATTTGAACTTATCAGCTTCTTCTTTGATGGCGAATCTGGTGAAAGAGATGAATTCAGATTAGCTGATGACGAGGTTAAGGCTATTCTTAATGATTACCTTGCAGCTTATGACCATAATGATGATAACAGCATGTGGTTTAACAAGCTTAAGGAAATAGCTGATAAGAACGGCTATGCTTCTGATATGAAGGCTTACAAGGCTAACCCTGAGAACTTCAAGGGCAATGTATCAGATGTTGCAGAGGTTGTAAGAATTGCTGTAACTGGCAGAGCTAACACACCTGATTTATGGACTATCGTTCATATCATGGGCGAAGAGCAGATGAAAGAGCGTATAAACCGTTTCCTTTAATTAATACTAGTTTATAAGTCAACATAATAAGGAGGCTATGTAATATGTATGACCTTATGATAATCGGCAGCGGACCTGCGGGAATATCTGCTGCACTCACTGCTAAAGCAAGAAATCTTAACTTTATATGGTTTGGTTCAAGAGCACTAAGCACTAAGATAGAGAAAGCCGAGAAAATCATGAATTATCCTGGACTTCCTGCTGTTACAGGAAGCGAAATGCAGTCTGTGTTCTTAAAGCAGATTGACGACTGTGGCATTACTATAACAGAGTCACAGGTTAATTCCATATATGACTGCGGCGGTTATTTTGCAGCCGGTGCTGATAATGAGATATATGAAGCCAAAGCTGTCATAATGACTGTTGGTATGACAACAACAAGAGAGATTGAAGGTGAAGCAAGGCTTTTAGGTTGTGGCGTAAGTTATTGTGCTACATGTGATGGAGCATTATATAAGAATAAGGATATTGCTGTTATATGTGCATCACCTAAATTCGAGGATGAAGTAACATTTTTAGCAGGACTTGCTAATCATATATATCTTTTCACACCTTATAAGGAAACCACGTTACAATATGATAACATAACGCATTTTAACGGACTTCCTGCAAGTGTTGACGGAGATAAGAAGGTTGCTTCAGTAACTTTCAAGGGAGAAGCTATCCCTGTAAGCGGAGCTTTCTTCTTAAAGGATTCTATCAATCCGGGTGTATTATTATCAGGACTTGATATGGCTGGTGGACATATTATTGTTGACAGAACTCAGATGACTAACATTGATGGTGTATATGCAGCAGGTGACTGTACAGGCAGACCTTATCAGTATGCCAAGGCTGTTGGTGAAGGAAATGTTGCTGTACACAGCGTACTTGAATATCTTAAAGAACATAAAGATAATTAGTTTAACAGGAGACGATTAATAATGGGCGAGATATGGGATATCTATGATGTCGATAAACAACTTACAGGCCGTACTATGAAACGTAATGACTGGAACATGAAAGATGGGGACTATCACCTGACTGTTCTTGGCATAATCAAAAGACCTGATAATACATTTTTAATAACACAGAGAGTCTTAACTAAAGCATGGGCACCAGGGCACTGGGAAGTCTCAGGCGGTGCATGCCAGGCTGGAGAGACATCTTTTCAGGCTGTCTGCCGTGAAGTATTAGAAGAAACCGGTGTTGATGTATCACAGGCTGATGGCGGCTTTGAATTTTCTTACAGAAGAGATAATCCTGAAGAAAAGGATAATTATTTTGTTGATATCTATAAGTTTAACATGGATATTACAGAAGCAGATATACATTTACAGACAGAAGAAACTGCCGGTTTCAGATTTGCTACAGCAGACGAAATCAAGGCTATCGCTGACAGGGGAGAATTTCTTCATTACGACAGCATAAGGAAGGTTTTTGAATAATTAATTTAAAGACAGGGAGTTTTTACATGCTGAAATATCTTAAAAAATACTGGCTTTTTGCCATTCTTGCACCTTTATTCATGGTGGGCGAGGTTCTTGCGGACCTCGTTCAGCCTCGTTTAATGAGCACCATCGTGGATGAAGGTGTTTTAGGTCTATCTAATAATGGGGTTGGTAATCTTAATCTTGTGCTTACTGAAGGACTCAAGATGATAATATTCGTAATTCTTGGCGGATTATCTGGTATCTTATGTGGTGTGTGTTCTAATATTGCATCACAGAATTTCGGTAATGATCTAAGAAAAGACGCATTCAAAAAGATTATGTCATTCTCATTCGAACAGACTGACAAATTCTCTACAGGTTCACTTATCACAAGAGTTACCAACGATATAACGCAGTTACAGAATTTTATCCAGATGAGCATGCGTGGTTTTATAAGGACATTCATGCTTTTTGCCGGCGGCATAATATGCATGTTATCCCTTAATCTAAGTTTTGGTGCAGTTATCGCATGTGCCCTGCCGCTTGTAATTATATGTGTTATATATTTTCTTTCTAAAGCTAATCCACTTTTTTCCAGGCTTCAACAAAAGCTTGATAATGTTAATAATGTAATGCAGGAAAATGTATCAGGTTTCCGTGTTGTCAAAGCATATGTTAAAGAAGATTACGAAAAAGAGCGGTTCGGAAAATCCAATGACGACCTTGTAAATACTCAGCTTAATGTGCTGATGATTTTCTCATATATGCAGCCAATTATGAATATTATTCTCAACCTGTCTGTAGTTGCAGTTATCAAGGTTGGTGGTATTCAGGTTTCCAGCGGTTCTGTTACACCAGGTAATGTCATGGCAGCAATTACATATGTCACGCAGTCACTTAATGCGGTTATGCGAATGACTAATATGTTCCAGACTGCTTCAAGAGGTATTGCTTCAGGCAGACGAATTAATGAGGTGCTTGCCTGCGAGCCTTCTATAAAAAACGGTTCATTTGACGGAAAACCTTCTGTTAAGGGTAAGATTGAATTTAAAAATGTAACATTTGCATATCCATTAACTGGCGATAAGAAGATTCTTGATAATATTAATCTTGTTATCAATCCCGGCGAAACTATCGGTATTCTTGGTGAAACCGGCTGCGGTAAAACAAGCCTTATTAACCTGATCCCAAGATTCTATGATGTATGCAAAGGAAGCGTGCTTGTTGATGATATTGATGTAAGGGAATATAACCTTAAGAATCTGCGTGAGCGTATATCTGTCGCTCTGCAGAAAAGTGAAATATTCCAGAGTACTATTAAAGAGAACATCCAGTGGGGCCGTGAAAACGCAACTGACAATGACATTGCAAATGCAGCTTCTATCGCACAGGCTATGGAATTTATCAGCACTTCAGCAGATGGATTTGACACTCTTGTAACACAACAGGGAACGAGTCTTTCCGGCGGTCAGAAGCAGAGAGTTGCCATAAGCCGTACAATTCTTAAACAGGCAGAGATTATTATATTTGATGATGCAACAAGTGCACTTGACTTAAAGACAGAAGCTAATCTGTATTCAATGCTTAAAAATGCATATCCGGACACTACTAAGATTATTATTGCACAGCGAATTGCCTCTGTTAAAGATGCTGACAGAATTGTAATTCTTGATGACGGACATATAAGTGCTGTCGGTACTCATGAGGAGCTGCTGAAAAACTGTGCTATATATCAGGATATATATAATTCGCAGTTGAATAAGAAGTAGGCTTTACAAATGTAAGTTAGAATCTAATCAAGGAGATAGAAATATTATGGCTGAGGATAAGAATACTTCACAAGTTAATATGAAAATTCCCGGCATGAAGGGAGGACCTAGAAACAGGGGCGCAGCTGTCGAAAAGCCTGTCAACGGCAAGGAAACATTTATGCGCCTTATGCAGTATTTTGCTAAAGAAATACCTGTGATTATCGCTCTTTTCATCGCTGTAGTTGTAATGGTTGTATGCTCTGTCTATGCTCCAAAGCTTCAGAGTCAGGCAATTGATTATATTTCTTTAAGAAAATTTAATAATTTAAACCATATACTTATCTTCATGTTGGTGGTATACATAATATACAGTATATGTACATTTATACAGACAAGACTAAGTGCCATATTAAGCCAGAGAATTGTAAAGCATATGAGACAGGATCTTTTTGATAAGATTGTCGGCATGTCTGTCAAGTATCTTGACCAGCATTCACATGGCGACATTATGAGCCGGATGACTAATGATGTTGAGAATATCTCCAACACTGTATCACAGTCAATGAGTTCATTATTCTCAGGTGTTCTCACTATTATTGGAACTGTCATTATGATGGTTGCTTTATCCCCACAGCTTGCATTATGTTCCTGCACAACAGTAATTCTTACTATATTTGCAACTAAGAATTTGTCTAAAGCTATGAGAAAATTCTATTCCAGACGACAGGTTCTTTTAGGCCAGCTTAATGGAACTGTTGAGGAGATGGTCACTGGTATCAAGACTGTTACAGCATTTGACAGACAGGAAAATGTATGCAGTGATTTTGATAAAACTTCCGACGAACTGACTAAGGTTGGTATTAAAGCTGAGATTCTTGGTGGTTCTATGGGACCTGTTATGAATGTCATTAACAATATCGGCTTTGTCATTATTGCCGCAGCCGGAGGATATTTTGCAATTAAAGGATATGTATCTATCGGTGTAATATCAGCATTTATCGTATATGCCAAGCAGTTTGGCAGACCTATTGACGAGCTTGCCAATATATGGGGTCAGATTCAG
>ERZ826051.3739-NODE-3739-length-9671-cov-3.415765_pt1 | contig 9671 bp, 10 predicted proteins | sample MGYA00519928_ERZ826051 | MGnify/ENA primary metagenome ERZ826051 (study PRJEB31778, sample SAMEA3449219) | human gut metagenome | biome: human gut; feature: human-associated habitat; material: faeces | place: United Kingdom | collected 2010/2012 ...
TGAGGGTCTACATTATCTCGGTGTGAGTATATTTAATCACATTTTGAGTGGCAGGCATCTTAATGATAAATACGAAAAAATATTTATTCATTTTAATTGGATTTTTAACAGCAATTTTATATCTGCATCCGGCATCAGTACTGGCAGAGGAAGCTCAGAAAATTACAGTTTCTTATCGGTATGTTGATGAGGATACTGGAGAAGTTTTTAAAGAGCAAAAGCGTAGTACAGACAAGCAAGCGGGAGAATCTTATGAGGCTACACCGGCAGAAGAATGGGAGTATGCTTCAAGTAACAATGGGCTGGTAGAAGGAAAAATAAAAGGAGAGCAAGGAAAAACTTATATGCTTGACTTTGAATATCCGAATAATATTCTAAAAATAGAGTGCCTTTCTGAAAGTTCGGAAGAAAATGTAATTCAGATATACTATAAGGCATATCATTTGATGGGATATTATACAACCTATGCAACTGTAACATATATAGATGAAGATACAGACGAAATTATAGAGAAAAAGGAAATGGAGGTTCAGTGCCATTCACACTTCTCCTATGATATTCCGTTTCTTGTTGAAGACTCAAGAGGTGTATCCTATCGATATGACAGCAAAAATTCTAAAAATGAAGAAATTGTTTCTTGTACAAAAGAAAATGCTTTTCGGAATCAGATTAAATTATATTATAAAAAAGGAAAACTGGGAGAAAATGAAGCGGTTGTATCTGTTTATAATGAATTTTTGAATGAGAACTACTACCGAAAAATTTTTATTGAAGGACTTACAGTAGGAGCTGATTTCTATATTAATTATGATTCTGAAAGTATTCCGTCAAATAATTCATCTGCTTATTATTATGTTTGGGATTTAGAAACAGAAGTAGTTTATATTGAGTCACTTTCCAGAAATCTGGCAGAAAATATTATTAGAATGAGTAACGTAAAGTTTCCGCCAGGCAGTGAAGCTACAGAAGAAGTTGTGAAAATTGAATTTATAGATGCTGATACAGGAAAAGCATTTCGAACAGCTCGCAAACGTCTAGACCCTGGAAATCAGATTAATTATACGGCACCAAATAAGCTCACTGCTGATAACGGAAATGTCTATTATTTTGATAGGGACAATAAAAATAATCATTTGTCCATTAAAGTAAGTAAAATTGAAAAAGGCAGCGATGTATATAAAACAGGAAATGTCATCAAAGCATATTATTTTACAAAGAAAAATCCGGGAGATCCTGCGGCGGTTCGTATTTCTTATATGGATTCCGCTACCGGGAAATTAGTGCGTCAGGAAGATAAGGACGGACTGATCGTTGGAGAGTCTTATCTGCATCAGCCAGAAGAAAACTTTAAAATCGGCGATGTAACTTACACATACGATCAGGAAAATGCAAAAAACAAGCTGCAAATCGAAAATCTGAGCGGACATCCGGGCAAGGATGAGATTGTTATTTACTATAAGGCATCTGCACCAGATTCGAATCAGAACTCAGACCATGATTCAAAGCCAAATCCGCCAAAAGTCAAAAAACCGGTAGCACCGAAAAAACTTCAGGCAGTACGAACCGGTACAACAAAAGCGAAAATCACGTTCAAGAAAGTGAAAAAGGCAGATGGTTATCAGATCAGCTATGCGGATAATAAAAAATTCCGAAAGGCGAAAAAACTGAGTACCGGAAAAACGACGGTTATTCTGAAAAAACTGAAAAAGAACCGGAAATACTATGTGCGTGTGCGGGCATATCGGAAAGTAAATGGAGTGAAAAAATACGGAACATACGGTAAAGTACAGGCGATTGCAAAACGACCACGTTCATGAGCTGGTGGTGAAAGGGGAGAAAAGAGAGGAAAAGAGAAAAAAAGTATCTATTTATTTTGCTGGGATTTTTAATGGCAATTTTGTATCTCCATCCGGTATCAGCACTGGCCGAGGAGGCTCAGAAAATTACAGTTTCTTATCAGTATATTGATGAGGATACCGGAGAAATTTTTAAAGAAGAAAAACGCAACACGGATAAGCAGGCGGGAAAAGCATATGAAGCCACACCGAGATGGGAAGAAAAGTATGGTCTTGAAAAAAAGGAAGTGGTACAAGAACGAATAGACGGAGATTCTGGAACTGCATATATGTTTGATCTTGGACATTCAAAAAATGTGTTGAAGATAGAACATCTCTCTGAAAATTCGGAAGAAAATGTGATCCAGCTATATTACAAAGAATATCATTTGTCAGACAGTGATCATACCTGCGTGGATGTAACTATTATGGATGAGGACGCGGATGTTGTTATAAAGAAAGAGACATTTGAAGTGAAAAAATCAGATCACTTTTATTATGATATTGATTTTATCATAAAAGATGAACAGGGCATCTCTTATCGTTATGACAGTCTGAGCACAGAAAACAGGGAGAGGGTTTTCAGTGCGAATGAAAATGCCATGCGAAATCAGGTAAAGCTGTATTATAAAAAAGGATCTATAAAACCAAACGAAGCCATTGTAGTAGTATATAAAGAGTTAGATCCAGTTGATACAGAATACTGTAAAAAGCAATTTATAGAGGGGCTTACGGTTGGCGATGATTTCTACTTGGACGATATTCATGTAAGTGGACAGGATAATGATAATGATTTGAGCGAATTAAGGCGATTATATGAATGTTATTATAGTTATGATTGGAAACTGAATGAAAAAATATATATCGAAAAACTTTCATCGAATCTGAATGATAATATCTTAAAGACATACCATCATTTGTATAAATTGCGTCCTGGGGATTATGCAGAAGAAAGTACAAAGGTAGTATTGGAGTTTGTAGATGCGGATACTGGCAAAGCATTTAAAACAGATCAACGATTTACAAGTCCGGGGGCAAAAATTAACTACACAGCTGTACCGAATAAACTGACTGCCAGCAATGGAAATGTTTACTATTTTGATAAAGATTATGCAAATAATCATTTATCTATCACGGCCAAGAAAATCGAAAAAGGCAGTGATGTCTATAAAGCAGGCAATGTCATTAAAGCATACTACTTTACAAAGAAAAATCCGGGAGATTCTGCGGCGGTTCGTGTTTCTTATATGGATTCCGCTACTGGGAAACTGGTACGTCAGGAAGATAAAGATGGACTGATTGTTGGCGAGTCTTATTTGCATCAGCCGGAGGAAAGCTTTAAAATCGGTGATGTGACTTACACCTATGATAAAGAAAATACAAAGAATATACTTCAGATTGCGAACCTGAGCGGACATCCTGGCAAGGATGAGATTGTTATTTACTATAAGGCATCTGTTCCAGACTCGAATCGGAATTCAGACCATGATTCAAAGCCAAATCCGTCAGAAGTCAAAAAAACAGCAGCACCGAAAAAACTTCAGGCAGTGCGAACCGGTACAACAAAAGCGAAAATCACATTTAGGAAAGTGAAAAAGGCAGATGGCTATCAGATCAGCTATGCGGATAATAAAAAATTTCGAAAGGCGAAGAAACGGAGCACCGGAAAAACAAGTGTTGTCCTCAAAAAACTGAAAAAGAACCGGAAATACTATGTGCGTGTGCGGGCATATCAGAAGATAAATGGAGCTAAAAAATATGGAACATACAGTAAAGTGAAGGTAATTGCAAAACGATAATACAATGATGCCAGGGGAGTGCGAAGCACGGAACAATCCGTAGGCATCATATTGACGAAATCCACCAGAACTCGGATTTGAGACTGGTGGATTTTTTGTTGCTTTTTTCAAAAAAATACTCTTGACAGATACCGTATGTGGGTGTACTATCAACATATGAACAATCGTTCAAATGTTTGCAGAAAGAGGGTGGAAACTTGGCAACGGAAGAACTGGAATGCTGTGAGGACTGCCAGATTCATCCGGATCGGCTGGATATTGTGAACAGCGGTATGCCGGAGGAAGAGGAATTATACGATCTTGCGGAATTATTTAAGGTATTTGGAGATTCGACGAGAATCCGTATTCTGTTTGTGCTGTTTGAAGCAGAAGTTTGTGTCTGTGATCTCGCAGAGACGCTTCATATGACACAGTCGGCGATCTCACATCAGCTTCGGATTTTAAAGCAATCCAAGCTGGTCAAAAGCAGAAGGGAAGGAAAGTCGGTTTTTTATTCTCTGGCAGACGGGCATGTGCGTACGATCATCGCACAGGGCCGCGAACATATTGAAGAAAAATAAAAGAACAGTTACGAAAAAATTATAAAAGGAGTGTTTTATCATGAAGAAAAAATTTAAATTACAGGATCTGGATTGTGCAAACTGTGCAGCAAAAATGGAAGATGCGATCAAAAAAATCCCGGGAGTCAACGATGCAAATGTCAGCTTTATGATGCAGAAAATGACCGTTGATGCAGAAGATGACAAATTCGATGCGATCATGGAAGAAGTCGTACGTGTATGTGCAAAAGTAGAGCCGGACTGCAAGATCCTGATGAAATAGCATTGTGAGAGTTACTTTGCAACGGAGCAATTCGCAGGCATCAATTTTGATCCCAATATGAAAATAAGGTGAAAGAAAAGGGGGCAGCAGGGTGGATAGCGATATCCGACTGCTGCTTTCAAAAACGGAGGATTTTGCTATGACGGAAAAACAGAAAAAAATGCTGGGCCGCATTATTGCTGCGTTTGTCCTGTTTGTTGCCCTGCTGATCGCAGAGCACACAGGAATGTTGGAGAACGTGAATGTGTGGATTCAGTTTGTGATTTATCTGGTACCGTATCTGATTATCGGGTATGATATCGTGTACAAAGCAGTTCGAAATATCAGCCACGGACAGGTTTTCGATGAAAACTTTCTGATGATGGTTGCAACCGTCGGAGCCTTTGGCGTACAGGAGTTTTCAGAAGCAGTAGCCGTTATGTTGTTCTATCAGGTCGGTGAACTGTTCCAGAGCTATGCGGTCGGCAAATCCAGACAGTCCATCTCCGCGATGATGGATATCTGTCCGGAATATGCCAACATCGAACAGAACGGCGTGCTGACACAGGTCGATCCGGATGACGTGGAGGTTGGCGATATCATCGTAATCAAACCGGGCGAGCGTATCCCTCTGGACGGCGTGGTGATCGAAGGAGAATCGCTTGTTGATACCGCAGCATTGACCGGCGAGTCGGTTCCGAGAAGTGCAAAGGCCGGTGATGAGATCATCAGCGGATGTGTGAACGGAAGCGGTACACTGAAAGTAAAAGTTACGAAAGAATTTGATGATTCTACGGTTGCGAAGATCCTGGAGCTGGTAGAGAATGCAAGCAGCAAGAAAGCAAAAGTAGAGAACTTTATTACAAAATTTGCAAAATATTATACTCCGGTTGTCACGATCGGAGCTGTGGTTCTGGCACTGGTTCCTCCACTGGTTCTTGGGGGCGGATTTGCAGAATGGATCCAGAGAGCCTGCATTTTCCTGGTTATCTCCTGCCCATGTGCACTGGTTATCTCGGTTCCGATGGGATTCTTCGGCGGAATCGGAGCAGCATCCAAAGTTGGTGTGCTGGTAAAAGGAAGCAACTATCTGGAAGCCGTTGCTGAGATGACAACGATCGTATTTGATAAGACCGGAACACTTACAAAAGGCGAATTTAAGGTTGCACAGATCCAGCCGCAGGGCATGACAGAGACAGAACTTCTGGAGATTGCGGCTTTGGGAGAAGGTTACTCTACGCATCCGATCGCAAATTCGATCCGGGAAGCTTACGGCAAAACTCCGGATATGAAGTGTACAGAAAATGCAAATGAGATCGCCGGACATGGTATTTCCATCACGGTTGACAACAAAGCAGTGCTGATCGGAAATGAAAAACTGATGAAAAAGGAAGGTATCGCTTACACCCCTTGCCAGAGCGGTGGAACCGTTGTCTATGTGGCATGTGACGGAAAATTTGCCGGAACTCTGGTGATTTCTGATACAGTAAAAGACGGTGCAAAAGAAGCCATAAGTGCTATGAAACAGGTTGGTGTCAAAAAATGCGTCATGCTGACCGGTGACCGTAAAGAGGCGGCTATGGAAGTGGCAAAAGAGCTTGGTATTGATGAAGTACATGCAGAACTGCTGCCGGCAGATAAGGTGGCACAGGTAGAACGCCTCCTGAGGGAAAAACCGAAGAAAGAAAAACTGGCATTTGTCGGAGACGGCATCAATGATGCTCCGGTACTGACAAGAGCGGATATCGGCATTGCCATGGGAAGCATGGGATCGGATGCAGCAATCGAGGCAGCCGATGTTGTGCTGATGGATGATGATGTCCGCAAGATCGCATCGATCGTAAGGATTTCCAGAAAAACACTGTCGATCGTAAAACAGAACATCGTTTTTGCACTCGGCGTAAAAGCAATCGTATTGCTGCTCGGAGCTTTTGGCGCAGCCAATATGTGGGAAGCTGTTTTCGCAGATGTCGGAGTTTCTGTCATTGCGATCCTGAACTCCATGCGTGCACTGAAAGAGAAGTAAGAAAAGGCAGACAGAAGAGAACGGTATAAAAAGAAAGAGACAAATCCAAAATCGGGTTTGTCTCATTTCTTCACTGTTCTTTTTGCATTTTTTTTATGTGGTTTTTCAAAGCGTCAAAGCTCTCTTTGCTGATTACGTGCTCGATGCGGCAGGCATCTTCCACGGCAGTTTTTTCGGAAACTCCCAGTTTCATCAGACAGGAGGAGATGAGCTGATGGCGTTCGTAGATCATTTCGGCGATTGCTCTGCCGGAATCGGTCAGATAAATAAATCCGGCCTTTGTCACTGTGATATGATTTTTCTCACGGAGATTTTTCATAGCGACGCTGACACTTGATTTTTTAAATCCAAGCTCATTGGCAACATCCACGGAACGGACCACCGGAAGCTGCTTGCTGAGCACTAATATGGTTTCCAGGTAATTTTCTGCTGATTCATTTACTATCATAAGTTGCTCCACCTCACGTTCTTTCCTATCGCAATAAGAAAAGTAAGTTTAGTATAGCATAGAAACGGAGCCTGGTCAAAGATATTTTTGTGAGAAATTGACAAAACTGTAACAAAGTTTATACTTTTTTCTTGACAGCTGCAAACATTTTTTATATGATATGCAATGTAGCGGAAGGCAAGGGGGCTTTGGGATACAGGCAATCGGCTTTTCGCTTCTTGCTATTCTAAAAACATTTTGATCATATGGAGGAACTAGAAATGAAAAAAGCAATGGCATTCTTACTTTGTACTGTAATGACAGCAGGTATGCTGGCAGGATGTGGCTCAAAAACAGCAGAGACAACTGCTTCTACAGAGACAGCAGCTTCTACAGAGACAGCAGCTTCCACAGAAGGCAGCGGTTCAGAAGCAGCAGAAAAGACTTCTGACAAAAAATGGGTTGTTGCAACCGACACGGTTTTCAAACCATTTGAGTATACCAATGATCAGAACGAATTCGTGGGAATCGACGTAGACCTTCTGGCAGCGATCGCAGAAGATCAGGGATTTGAGTATGAACTGCAGAGCCTTGGATGGGATGCAGGTGTTGCAGCTGTTCAGGCAGGACAGGCAGATGCTCTGATCGCAGGAGCAACGATCAAACAGGAACGTATCGATTCCGGATGGATCTTTTCTGATGGATATTATAACGCAACACAGACTTTCGTAGTATCTGAAGACAGCGACATCGCAAGCTACGAAGATCTGAAAGGCAAAAATGTGGCAGTAAAGAACGGTACTGCAGGTGCTGACTTTGCAAACAGCCTGAAAGATGAGTATGGATTTACTGTTACGGTATTTGAAGATTCACCGACGATGTATCAGGATGTTATCCTTGGCAACAGTGCAGCATGCGTAGAAGACACACCGATCATGGCAGCTTCTATCAAAGAAGGTAATCTGGCACTGAAGATTCCGGAAGGTATGGAGAGCGACGGTGCACCTTACGGACTGGCAATCATGGACGAGAAAAACCAGGAACTGCTGGATATGTTCAACAAAGGACTGGAAGACATCAAAGCAAACGGTACTTACGATGAGATCATCGCAAAATATCTGGGCGAATAATCAGAAGAATAAAAAGGGCAACTCTTAGAGGATACCCTATGCATGGAAGCACGGGACCGGTTTTGGATTCCGTGCTTCTTACGCTATCACAAAATACCTTTTGACCAGGCAATAGATGTTATGATACAATAAATAACAGCAGAATCAAAAGCCGGAAAATGCACAGCAGTGTTTTAAGGTATTTTGAATCTCAATCTTATAAAAATACAAAGGAAGGAGAAAGAACATGATTGCAATTTTACAGTCTTACAGCTCCATGCTTCTTGGAGCACTCGGAAAGACTTTGCTTCTTACACTGCTGTCATTGCTTTTTGCCATGATCATCGGTATGATCTTTGCATTGATGAATGTAGGAAGAAACCGTGTACTGAACTGTATCGGTACCATTTATGTTGATGCGGTGCGAGGCGTTCCGCTGATCGTTCTGGCATATTTTATTTACTTCGGTGTGCCGTCCGGCATGAAAATGATGGGGGCGACCGATTTCAGGCTCAGTGCACTTCAGGCAGGTACGATCGCTCTTGCGATGAACTGCGGTGCCTATATGGCGGAGATCATCCGTGCAGGTATTCAGAGTGTGGACAAAGGACAGATGGAGGCAAGTCGAAGCCTCGGACTTTCCTATGCAAAAAGTATGCGGCTGGTTATCCTGCCACAGGCGATCCGTACGATGGTTCCGTCCATCATCAACCAGTTCATCATCACACTGAAAGATACCTCGATCCTGTCCGTTATCGGATTCCCGGAACTTACCAACATGGGTAAGACGATCGCCGGAAATACGTTCAAGAGTCTTCAGACCTGGGCGATTGTCGGTATCATGTACATGATCGTTATCGTAGCTTTGAGTAAGCTTGCGAAGAGAATCGAGAGGAGGATCGACCGTGGCAGATAAGACAGTAAAAGTACATGTTTCCAATTTAAAGAAAAGCTTTGGAAAACTGGAAGTATTGAAAGATATCAGCATGGATATCCATGAAGGTGAAGTGGTCGTACTGCTCGGACCTTCCGGAAGCGGTAAATCTACCTTTCTTCGATGCCTGAATCAGCTGGAAATTGCGACCGAAGGCGAGATCATTGTGGATGGAAACAATATCACAGACAAGCACACCGACATCAACAAAGTGCGTGAGAACATCGGGATGGTATTCCAGCATTTTAACCTGTTCCCGCACAAGACCGTTCTGGAAAATATCATGCTGGCTCCGGTAGAACTGAAAAAAATGACAAAAGAAGAGTTTGACAAACTCCAGGAATCAGGGAAATCATTCTGTAATTACTGTACTAACCATGCGTGTGAATGCTGTAATGTCTCAAAACTTATTGCAAAGGCATATGTGGCAGAAAGGCTCTCTGCAAGCAAATAATTTGAAGAAAGGAGCAAAAAAAATGACAAAAGAGCTCTACGAAAAACTGGACATGGCAAGTAAAACACTTTGCGAATATTGCGAAAATGCTGAATGCTCATGCTGTCAGGTAACACGCCTGATGGATGATGCATATGCTGAAGCAGTAGAGGAGGGGATTGTAGATGATGCCTGAAAAATACGAAGTTGCTTTTGTAGTGTATGCTGATATTCCGGAAAAGGACTCCAGTATTGGAGATTTGGAATGCAATGGAACACTGAAGAGCTACAACTGCTATTCTTTAAG